>Ga0187827_10001547_pt1 | contig 33512 bp, 32 predicted proteins | sample ETNtaG_39_FD_167969 | JGI IMG/M metagenome (GOLD analysis project Ga0187827, IMG submission 167969) | Marine microbial and viral communities from oxygen minimum zone, Eastern Pacific Ocean - ETNP2014_SV_150_PacBio MetaG (Illumina Assembly) | ecosystem: Environmental > Aquatic > Marine > Hypoxic...
TGTACTGATATGGTTTCAACTATTATTTATTGACCTTTGACAAATGGCATGCGGCACGCCATTTTCGGCATTTGCTCAAAGGGGCTGTGCAAAGCCTAGAGTTTGTAACGCCTTCTGCAAGGCAACAGTCATTATCACTGAAACAGGGCTTTCAATCCTCATTTCATCTAGGATGAACAGACCTGAGAAATGCTCCATCAAGGCAATCAATGAAGACTTCCTACCTCTGCCCAGCCGATATGGGAGATAAACCACTGACTGTCAGGTTCACCCGTCTAGACCCAGCCGCAACACCTCCGAGCCGCGCTACAACCTCCTCTGCAGGCTGGGATCTTCGATGTCTTGAGGAGACTACCATCAAAAAAGGTCAGAGCGCTCGAATCCGCACTGGAATCGTGGTGGCGATACCTCAGGGATGGGAGGGGCAGATTCGTTCACGTTCAAGCCTAGGAGCCAAGGGCATGATAATGCCAAATGGTGTTGGAACCATCGATTCCGATTATCGCGGCGAACTGATGGTTTTGGCCACCTGGATAGGTGAAGGTGAAGAGTTCCACCTGAGCAGGGGAGAGAGATGTGCACAACTATTGTTGGCTAGAGTTCCTGAAGTGGTGTTTGAGGAAATGGATGGAGTAGAAGACCTTGGCCAGACTGAAAGAGGAAGCGGTGGATTTGGCTCTTCAGGAAGATTTTGAGGTTACATCATGGAATTCCGCCTTCTCGGACACATCGAGCATTCAGTTGCTGATACGATGATGAGAGAGTTGCAACAGCAAAGAGTAGCAAACCAAACAGAAGATATCATCTTGATAATGGAACATCCCGAAGTCGTCACCATCGGGCCAAGAGCGCGCAAAGAAGGAGTTTCAATCCCCGATGATTACACTTGCAACGACGTTGACAGAGGTGGTGGAATCACTTGGCATGGACCAGGACAAGTGGTGGTCTATCCAATAATCCACTGGCAACAAGAGGATGAGAAGAATGTGGCTCAAATTATCAACAAGATTGAGAATTGGATAATTTCTACACTGATGAAAATCGGAGTAACGGGGGTACGCGACCAAAGAATGCAAGGAGTCTGGGTGGATGGGCACAAGGTTGCAAGCATTGGCTTGTCATTTCTGCGATGGGTCTCACGGCATGGATTCACCATCAACCACGACACACCTGAGGGAAGGGTAGAGGGAATCTCTGGTTGTGGACTTGGTGCTGAAGTAACCACTTCATTGTCTCGTCTAGGGCATAAAGTATCCAAGGAGGAACTTCTCGATTCCTTGATATCTACTGCTGAGTCCTGTTTGAATCGTAATATCTCCTGACAAGTTGGTATATCTCCGCCAGTCGTTCATATACAGGGCCGTATGAAACAGTCTCATGCGAACCGGAAGAACAACCGCTGCAATATTGATGATGAGCCTGATGTTGATCGCCATACCAAGTGCTACCGCTGAACAGATAGTGGACAGTGCTGACGATGAGGTGATCGACTATACGAACGAAAGAATCGAAATCGTGCTCGATGAAGATGAAGGGGAATTGAAAATGATTCTCGGAAATTCACGTATGCACCTTGAATGGGGTGTCGAAGGTGACCCCGGTGCAATTTCACTATTGACCGCTCAGACCCATTACATGGGTGTGGCTGATGCCTATGGCGATGATGGGCACTTCAAGAAGCGGATCGGAATCCCGATGCACACCATGTTCTATCAGAAATTGGATGGAATACTGGAGTATGAGGATTCCAATGATGATGGCCTGTTCAATGTCCATGGCCAGGGCCTTGCTGGAACCCTTGACGATATGAAGGGAAGAGACTTGGAAACAGAACCCATCGCCAAGTGGGTTGATTTCCGAGAAGTTTCGTGGGAGATGACTGACTTCTCACAGAGTTGTAGCAACAACACCTGCGAAATCGTATTCATTCTGGAGTCCTCGAATCTCCAATACAATCTGGCTGACAATGATTCAGATGAACAACTTGACCTTGTTCGCTACATCTTCCGAGTCAACACCCAAGAGAAGACTCTAGAGGTCGAGAACATGCCTCACTATCAAGTCAAGTATCACAAGACTGGAGACGAGAAAGCAAAGGTCGACAAGAGTGAGAAAAAAGGTTCCAAGAATGTCACCGCCAACGTACTGAACAGCGTATGGAAATATGATCAAGTGATCAACGGATGGGATGCATCCTCGAATGATTCTCGCCTGATGACCATCGTCGAGTATGGCATGGGAGCATACATGTCAGAAACAGTTGCGGACTGGGCCAAGGAACAATTCAGCAAACTGCCAGGTCCCAAACCATTCGCTGGACATGCACCTTCAAAGAAGGACCTCGGACCTCGCGGCCCGCAGATGGATACACACGATAATTTCGGCCGCCCACTCAAGTGCGGATTGGACTACGTTCAGAAAGAAGATGGGGGAAATGATAGCAGCGTCAAAGATCAGGTCAAAGAGTACCGCGACACTCACTGCTCAAGTGATGGTGATGAACTGGATGAAGAGCGCGTGAAAAATTCCTCCATGGTACGTGCTGGCGGAATACACTTCGACAATAATGGTGCCCGTATGGGCAGTTTACGTTGGGTTTCCAACGCCACTATCGACGGGGTTGAAGAAGAAGTTCTGTTCCAAATCCACGGAATACGGCCGGTGGTCAGAGCTGACCTCAGGAACAGTAGCCTTCCCGATGGGCACTACAAAGGTATGCGAATGATAGGTGGATACAACCACCCTGTCGGAGACAACATAACCCATGACCCAGAATACGATGTCGATGTCCTGACACTAGATACAATGGCATTCGGAGAACCTCTAGAGATGTTTGCTGAACAGCGTGGAGGGATTCAGATGCTGTTGAAATTCGCACCAATCCTTGGCGGAGTAATCATCATCGGAATCGCTGGCACGATTTTGGTGGCTCGGCGAAATGTGAAGAAGGCGGCCATGATTCCAAAATCCGCAGAATACCCAGCCCTTGGGCAGTTGACTGAACGCGGGAGTGATTGGGAGCAGTATGAGAAACGCAATGATGGTTGAATCAACTGAACAAACATCTTCATCCCACTGGTACCCATCAAGGGGCCAAGGAGGGAGAGAATGAGTCGCAGGCGCCCCAGTAATAAAGACAGATTTCTACTCTCATTATCGGGTAGCCAAGAATATCTGGATCGTTATGAATACCCGCGCAGATTCAGCCAACGTGGTTTGGTACAAAGACTGGAAATGGCACAGTCACACATCTCAAGGACTGTCAAAGGCTTAGTTGATGACGGTCTAATCATCTCTCAAAGACGTAGAGTCGCCAACGAGAGAAAGAGGGTGACTGCGTATCTGCTGACCGACAAAGGAATCGATCTAACCAAAGTATTGAATCGAGAACTGCGGCAAAGAGAAGTCCTGTTTCGAAGTGAGGACGGCGAACTGGCAAGGGCAACAATTGCGGACCTGTTTCCCGATATCGAAGCGTTGGAGGTAGCCAACCTTCTGAAGCGAGCAGAAGTTCATGATGGCATGCTTATCGTCGACTCACCCGCAAACGTGGATGAAGGAGACCTAGACCTTTCAAGTGAAACCATCACCCTACTGGTCGAACTGGCGGAGTTGAGAATGAGCCAGGGTCAGACCAATGAAGCAGCAAAGGGCCTCAGAAGAGCAGCAATACTTCACCGCAGACAAGGAAACAGCATCGGGGAAGTGAAATGCCTCTTGAATGCTGCAGGACTCGATGGCGCTCTCGAGGATGTCAAACACACTTGGAAGATGATGAAGGATTCTGGGCTGGAGAGATACAGTGGTGATGAATTGTTGACTATATGGTCCCACCTTGACGATGAAGAGATGATTGAACATTGCCCACCACACATACGCTCATACATTCTCTGTAGCCTAGGTCGAAAGAATATCGATGATGTGCCAATCTCTATCGATGGAAATGCAAAACAAAATGCAATCTGGCGAGGAAAGAGGCTTTCTCTAGAACTCGACCGCAGTGGAGGGGACATATCTGATATTGATGAAGAAGAGGTGATGGAAGTAATCTCCGACCTTTCCCATGGTCAGACATCAAGACCTGAACTGGTTGCCGACATTGCTCTCAAACATTCCTCAGAAAGGGCCCTGAAGGCAGCCTGGGAACTTGAACTCAGTTCTGAGAGCGCAGGGCATGTTGGATTCTCACTATTCTTGAAGAACGGTGAAACCAGTATTCTCAAAATCCTGATGGAGCGCTTCAAGGCTGAAGGAGACTCCACTGGAATTGAAGTATGCAAACGACTATTGTCAAGAGTATGAACCTCCTCTCGCAACCATGGCAGGAGTCTGGTGGCCACAGAATGGACCTGCGGTCCACGGTTCAGAGATTCCTCCGTTCTCCCATCTCGACTGGTACATCTCTAGATTGATGGAAAAAAGAGAGCATGATCTATCACAATCAGGCTTGCAACTGGATTGGTCCAAGGAATTGGATGGAGTTCAAGATCTGTTGGTTCATCCATTCAATGATGGTATTGATGTCCGACAGATGATTGCAGAAAGAGAAGGCGTTTCGGCTGAAAGAGTGGTCCCCACACATGGCACCACCGACGCAATTCATCTTGCTCTAGCAGCATCACTTCCCCCAGGTTCCAAAAGACTGGCAGTGGAAGTCCCAGCCTACACGCCGGTATGTCACAGTGCTAGATTGATGGGGCTTGAAACTGTCGAATTTGAACGCATCATCGATGGCACTGGTGCATGGAGATTGGACCGTGAAAGATTATCAGAACTCATCCCGACCGTGGACGGCGTATTGTTCACTCCAGTTCTGAATCCTACTGGATTCAAGGTCACGGATGAAGACTTGGAATGGTTGGTGGAAGCAACTAGGATGGAAGGAATTCCGCTACTTGCTGACGAAGTATATGATGACTGCATGAGGCGTTCCGAACATTACAGGCCTCTTCACAGTCTGGGAAAACATTGTGTCAGTATGAACTCACTCACTAAGATCTACGGTCTTGGAGCACTTCGTTTCGGTTGGTTCATCGGTAGCGAAGAAGTTGCCATCAATGGCCATCGAGCATTTCAGACATTCAATGGAATGATGGCGATTCCGAGTGCCCGTCTAGCCATTGCAGCATGGCCTTACTTGGAACGTGCCTTGGATGCAATCGAAGAGAGGCGAAAACATAACCTCCCCTTATTGGAATCTATACTCAATAAACATGGAATTGAATGGCAGGCTCCACCATTCGGGGTTTTCGGAGCTTTCGATATTGGTTGCGACGCCCTGGAATTGATTGATGGAATAGCAGAAGAAGAAGGGTTACTGGTCGTTCCCGGATGTATGTTTCACAAGGATCTGTCGACATGGATTCGCGTTGCTTGGTCCAAGGAACCGAAGGTTTTCAAAGAGGATGTAAAAGCCCTTGACAGGGTCCTTGCAAGGTTAGGGCAAATAACAGGATGACTGAATCATGGGCGAATACGTTGTCGGAATCACTGGTGCTTCAGGAGCGGTATATGGTTGCAGATTGACTGAGTTCCTAGCAGCAAACGGACATGAGGTGCGTTTAGTGGTCAGTGATGCTGGAAGCCTCACTCTTGGTCATGAATGCGATACTACACCTGAAGAACTGGCACAAAGAACTGGTGCACATCTAGAAGATAATTCTGACATCGCTGCACGCTCAGCCAGCGGCTCTGCCAATATCGACGGAGTCATTATCTGCCCTTGTTCAGGCACCACCATCGGTAAGATAGCAAATGGGATTTCAGATAATTTAGTGACTCGTTCTGCCGTGGTGGCGATGAAAGAACGAAGGCCATTGATCATCGTTCCAAGAGAAACCCCTTATGCGACAGTACATCTAGAGATGATGACTAGGCTGTCCACCTATGGCGTCGTAGTATTACCTGCAAGTCCAGCATTCTATAGCCATCCAAAGGGACTTGATGACATGGTTGACTTCATTGTTGCCCGTATCCTTGACCACCTCGATATCGAACATTCTCTAGGCTCTCGTTGGAGCGGCGATGAATTGAACTGAAGACCCATCGTTTGAAGGGTCACGGGCGCCTGCCAGTAACCATGGGAGAATTTGATGCGATGAATGTCGCACAACTCAAACATGAACTGCAGGCACGTGGTATGGCTGTTTCAGGCCGTAAGGCAGAACTGTTAGCTAGATTGCAGGAAACTCCGCTCTCTGACACAGAACCGAGCCAATTGATTCTTGATGCAGAAATTGAATCACCTGTTAGTGCAGCACCTTGGCGCCGCGGCTTTGATGCAATCATCTCCTTGCCACTTGCGCAACTGATCGTCATTGGTCTTGTCATCACAGGTTCACTTGGATATGCGGGATATGAACTGGTTTCAGCATTATTGGATGATGAGGTAGAATACCCAGAATTAATTGAATTCGATTCCACCAGAGCACGGGGATATGCTCAGGATCTCATCGGTTTCGGCCACTCTCAGTGGGAAGGAAGAATGTCTGGTAGTCAAGAGGAATTGAATGCGGCACAATACATTCACGACACCTTCGACTCTTTGGGATATGAGGCGACTCTAGAGAATTTCAGTGTCCCTATGTTCTCGATAGTCAGTGCACCGACCTTACAACTCTGCATTCCAGGAGGCACCCCTTTCATCCAACCATGCAGTCCTTTCGATACCGGCAGAGAGGTGACTGATTACGAGCATCGGACTCAAGTGGTGATTCAAGGATTCTCAGGCACCCGTAGCATCAACTTCGGACAGGCTGACGTCGTCGACCTTGGTGATGGAAGTGAGGAACAGGACTGGACTTCTGCCACTGACAACATCGGCATGGTGTTCTGGGGAAGTGGTGGAGTATCCGGAAACACTCAGATCTACAGTCTGGCTGCACAACATGACCTTGCAGCACTGATAGTTGTCAATACAGAAGCCAACTGTGGCAAGGTCGAGGCAGATAACTGCGTTCCAATCTTCAAAGGCATCGAAGTAGATGCAGTAGTCGAAGCCAATGGAGGCACAATGCCTGATGACATCCCATTCGTAATGATTTCGAGTGAAGCGGGCTACCAGATCATCGATGCAGTGAACAATGAATCAGGGTTGGTTTCAATCAGTACCAATGTACAGAACACTGGAGAATTGGATGTCAGAGTTCCCTGTGGGAAATGGGAAGGTATGACCGATGACCTGCTTATCGTAGGCGGACACCACGATACGGTCTACCATGGACCTGGAGCAGTGGATGATACTTCAGGAACTTCCTCGGTGATGGAGCTTGCAACTGTTTTCAGCGAACTCTTGACTGATAACAAGAAACCACAGTACACAATGATGTTCTGCACCTGGGGTGGTGAAGAAGAAGGGTTGTGGGGTTCAAGCGCATGGGTGGAAGCACACCAAGACCAGTTGCGGGACCATCTCCGTCTATACGTCAATCTCGATATGAACCATGTCGACATTGACTTTGAAACAAGGGGAAATAGTGTTTCACTATTCAGTAACAACAAGGAAGACCTTGACCACATCAAGGCAATCTCTGAAAAATACAAGAAAGAACGTTCATCGGTGGCATCCAAGTACACCATCAACTTCAATCTTCTCGATGGTCCAAAAGGTGCAGAAAACGGAATGCCATTCAACTCTGATCATGGACCTTTCGTCTATAATCTAGGTGATGGCAAGGAAGGTAGAGCTGTAGTCTGCTATGGAAGCGGCTCATGGGAGTACCACACCTATGCGGATAGTTTGAGCAGATTCAATGAAGAGAGTCTATCGGTATCTGGCACCATCTACGGCACCTATCTTCGTTTCCTTGCAGAAGTATGAACATCGTAGCATTGAAGGAGATGAGCAGAGACGCAGGTGCATGCCAAAGAAAGCACACGCCAGTCACATTCTAGTTCCCTCCAAGGCAGACGCATTGAATATCATGAGAAACATCTCTTCACTGAAGGAGTTCCAACGCTATGCGACCAAGGTCAGTAAGTGCCCGAGTTCTCGCAAAGGTGGCGACCTCGGCTCATTCCAGTCTGGACAGATGGTGCCCGCCTTTGAGAAAGTAGTCTGGGCCACAGACATCGATACCTGCAGTGAACCAGTCCGCACCCAGTTCGGATTCCATCTGATCTGGGTACATTCCCGCGATGAGTGATTCGATGTCAGTTACAGTAGGGCTGGAGGCCTACAGGCTCAAAGCAGCGCATGGAGCATTCGATTGGGAGCACGAAAAAGAACAGACATTCGTCGTCTCAATCTGGGCGACATTGAAGGATGAGGTACGTGGCAAGAATCTCGAGGCCACCGTCGACTACGGAACTCTACAGGAGTGGATTGATGAAGCCTTCTTCAACATGCCAGCAGCGTATCTACTCGAGGAATTGGCAGCAAGACTTGTCGATATGGCTGCTGATGATTCCAGAATCTCCTCACTCAAGGTACGCATCGAAAAGCCAGATGCCCCACTTCCCCATTCTGGTGGACTTGCAGTAGTTGAGAAACTATGGCAACGATGAGATGAGAGGGGGAAGTTAATTCTCCCTCAATGCTACACACGTGGCATGGAAGAGCCCGTGGTCGGAGAGGTTTTTGTCCCCACCGTCGAGGAAGAGGGTGGCAACATCATCGGCCTTGGAGTATTTTCAAGTGAAAGCATCGCCATGAACGTGCTGAAGGATTACTTCAAGCATTCATGGAAAGGTAAGATACTCTCTGCCAATCTAGCAAGGTGGGAGGTCGACCTCATCGGTCACGATGGTTTGACTCTACTGGCCAAATGGTCCTGCCAAATATGTCCGATGTGTGAACGCCCAACGTTCTGGATAGATTTGGATCATTTCAGTGCACTTTGCTATGGTACCGCATGTGGGGCATGGATGGAGGATAATATCTACGAAGAAGATGTAATTGATATTGGAGTTCCTACGATTCGCTGGTTGCACCAATCTCGCTCTATCAAACAAGCAATGATTGAATTCCGCAAGAAGAAAGTGGAGATGCGGGCTGCTGCAGGAGACCATGATGATGATCTCGTCACTACAGCCATGGAAGATGCCAAAACGCGTATGGAGAGATTGATGCGCAAGGAAGGCCTGACCTCACTGGGGGATGCACTCGGAGCTGGCATCAGCGAAGAAGAATGATTCACATCTCTTCTATAGGAATGATTCCTAAAGCCTTGCAGCCAGTTGCCAGATATCTTCTGCTGACCTCGCATAACAAGAGATTGAGCAAACTCACCTCTCCATCCTTGAATACCGGATGATCCCTGTAGAACCCATTGAAAGAGGAGGCTAGATGCAATAATTGCCCAGCGAACAGATGAGGGCGGTGCGAATTGACAGCACCGGCAAGAGCATCATTATGGCGACCCAATGCCCTAAGTAGCGCTACAATCGAGGGAGAATCCGGTAATTGATTCCAGACCTGCTCCTCTAGACCTTGCTCAATCAATGCATCGATATCATGGCCGTCTTGTATGATTCTGCGCCGAATGGCACATGCTCGAGTGTGTGAATACATCAGGAAAGGAGCGGAATCACCTTCGAAATTGAGGGCTTCTTCCCAGCGAAAGGTGAATCCCTTCTCAGGGGCGACATTGATGATGTTGAATCGGACTGCGCTAGTGGCTACCGCAGTGGCAATCTCTTGCATTCGCTTCTCATCCATTTCACTTCCGCGCAATTGCTTGACTGCCTCAAGGGCACGAGTTTCTGCTTCATCGAGCAGATCATCCATGAAAACAACGTTTGCTCTACGCGTCGACATCTTTCCCTCAGGGAGTTTGATAAAAGCATAGAACACGACCTCAGGGGCTTTCGAGCCCACTTCCTGCAATGCTATCGATACCTGCATGGACTGCAATTTATGATCCTCACCTAGAACATTGATCAAGCGGTCGCATTGATTCCATTTCCACTGATGATAGGCAATATCTCTGGTAGCGTAAAGACTGGAGCCATCTCCTCGACGAAAGTAGAAACGGGTACTTTTTCCCTTTACTCCTTTTGACTCCAATTCAAGATAATGAGCACCGTTCTCGGCAGTATCGTGCAAGGGGCTGTCCTCCAATTTAGACATGATTTCTGAAACACTTCCATCAATGACGAAACGGGACTCTTCAGTAAAGGTATCATATTCGATTCCCAGCCTTGACAGTGTCTCCAGCATTCCATCCAGAACCGGTTGGTAAGCAGTCCTGAATGATTCGAGAACAGATTCATCACCCTCTTCACTCAACCTGACCAATTCTCCAACCTTGGCATCGATTTCAGAATCATCTGATTTGAGGATATTCGCCGCTTGATACCATCTAACACGCTGATGGTCCTGCTTGTTGGCCCACCTCTGGTCAGCTGCTTCAATTCCAGCCTGTGAAAGAATGCGTTCCACATCATCATGCTCCAGATTATCCAAAGCCCAGGACAGTATGCCAACCTGTTTGCCCATATCATCGACATAATACTCGGCCATCACTTCATGACCAATCAATCTGTGAAGCCTGACCAAAGTGTCTCCAAGAATCGCATTACGCGCACGTCCCACATGGAACGGACCATTTGGATTTGCAGAAGTATGCTCGATGAGAACTTTATGGCCGCTTGGTTTTCCTCTACCGGCATCGTCTGAACAGCCTTCAGGAAACACTTGGTCTGCAATCCAACTCGGATCAGCCATGAAATTCAGATAGCCGTTGACCGCCTTCACCCAGAGTAAAGTTCGCTCTAAGTCACTGTTTTGTGACATATAAGTTTCTATCTCTGTACACAAGCGTTCTGCTATCTCAACAGGCGACTGCTTCAAGACCTTTGCAAAACTGAAACATGGCAACGCTATATCACCCTGAGCAGGCTCCCTTGCGGCAACCAGCATCTGTATCCAGGATTGAGAATCCAGACCTTGTCCAGCCATTACCTCTCCTAAGTGAGATTCAATGACTCGCTTCAACTCCTGCATGATGACACCTAACCTATACTATACCTCAACATTGCAGCCAATCCTCCGAACCCCTGGTAGAGCTGCAACCCTTCCTCTGTATCAGTGGAAACGAAAGATACTCCTGCTGAGGAACGTATCGCCATCTCTGTCAGTTCATCGATGAGATCCCTCTCTGCTACTTCTGAAACTGTTGAATCTGAACTACACTTGGTGCATGAAGGAAGAGCATCAATTCTACCGAGAGAGACTGTCCAATCAATTTTGCATACATTGCAATGCAAGTCGACCATCCTTTTGCGCAAGGATTCTGAAATGAGCAGATTGGAGACCGCTCCCTGTTCCAGTGCCTTACGAATCATGACTTCTCCATATGTTGCCTTAGGATAGGTCTGCATGACCTCCTTTAGGAATGAGTTCATCAATCGCCGCTCGGTATCTAACTCAATCTCCCCCATCAGGGAGCCGGCATTAACAACCAATTCCCTGACGCCACTCTCATTGGAATAACCAACATCAAAATGGGTCGCTGCAATCTTCTTGTGTATTTCATGATGGAAATATTCGTTCTTGACAACGAAATCCTTGGTCGCTCCCGGACCACCGATGATAATCGCTTGAATATCTTGTATGTTCGGTAGCCAATAATCGCTGGCATGTTCAGTGGCTCGCTTGAAGAACTTGTGAGCCGCTTCCTCTATCAGCCTCTCGAAACGTTGTGCTGATTGCCCCCCTTGTCGGTGCTTCCCCATGATGTTTGAGACCAGATGCTCCTGTACGTGAACCCTCTTTCCAGTGGCTATTCCATAAGCGGCTTCAGAACGATCGATGACGAAAAGACCGTATGAATTCCTGTCGATCAGCATCTCCTCCAACTGCCTCAATTCAAACACGGAATCGCATCTATAACGAAATGATTGCAGAGGTTCTGGCGGGTCATCGATGACCACATTCACCATTCTGGTCTTGTTGTTTCCAACGATGACTGCCCCCACGAATAGTGCTATTCCCCGTTCTCCAGCATTCTTGAAACGATTGAGGCTGGAAATTGCTGATTCAATAGCTCCCTGAACATTCTTCCGAGTTGATTTTGATTTGATGTTGGCTGCTTGACCGTGTTCATTCTGCAACAGCGAGCGAGCATCATGGACCTGACGGTCGGGAGGGATGATGACTGTAACCAACTCGGTCCCATAGCCCCTCATCTCCTGCAGGTCCTCAAGAGCCATCTTCAAACGCAGGCGACGAGCCTGCTGTTCAGTATCTTCAGCCATACAGACCCTCTATTCAATCGCCCACACTACGGCTTATCAGCCTGCCGCGTTCCACACCTACGGTGTGGCCGACAGCATCAAGACAGGGCTTTGAGTGGGAGTATCGTGGCACAGGTTCACGTAATCGCTCTGGGTGGGAGCCTGTTGCGCCCAGAAGAAGAGGAAAGCCGCGAGATGTGGTTCGGCCAACTCAAACAAATGCTGGTTCACCTTGAAGGACTGGGGGCTAAAGTTGGAATAGTAGTCGGAGGAGGAGCCCCAGCGCGAGAAGGTATCGAGATTGCGAGGAAGCACGTCTCCGATGAAAGAAGACTCGACGAAATAGGAATCGCTGCGACTCGTATCAACGCCACGATAATACAACAGGTGCTCTCTCAGATTGGCATTGATGTAGCACCTGAAATACCTCACAGCACAGAAAAAGGAGCGGAATTAATGCGGGAACACGCAGTTGTATGCATGGGAGGTACCTTGCCCGGCCATACCACCGATGCAGTTGCTGTAGGATTGGCGGCGGAAGCAGGCGCAAGTGGATGCATCATCGCTACCAACGTTCCCTATGTGTATGATTCCGACCCCCGTGAAAACCCTGATGCCATTCACTTCGAATCATTGACGATGAGTGAACTTGGAGACATCTGCGGAGTCGGAGAACCACTTGCTGCAGGTGCTTCCGCCGTGGTCGACCCCGTAGCTGTTCAAATTGCGATGAATGATTCACTTGGTCTTGCGATAGTCGATGGTCGTGACATGGAAAGGTTGGAGAACGCCATCCTCGGCCAGCGATTCAAAGGCACACTGGTCACTCCCTGAGGCGATGAAATGGTAAGTAAGGAGAAACTCAAACAAAAGGTCGAGAAGACCGCCAATGCTCTCAAAGGCGCTGGCAAGAAAGTTGTCTCTAACAAGAAATCGAGTTCGGGAAAAGGACGAAACAAAGCAGTGCAACTACACCGACACTGTCGAATGTGCCACGTTCCAATCGATCTCAAGAGAGACCCCCCCATCTGTGGAGAACAGAAATGTGATGATGATTGGGTCAAAAACAGAAAGAATGAGAAGATGGTTCGAATAGCCTTCTTCGTCTTTGCTGCAGTATTTCTGATTCCACTGATTCTCAAGGGATTCAGTGCTTTTTAGGTGAGTTCATGCGAGTAGTTCCAGCCCTCATCGGTTTGATTCTCCTCAGTGTAGCAATTTTTGGCGCCATCGGGTTATCCGGCGGCGGCACTGCAGAGGCTAATGTCCCTGCCTGCATATCCCCTGCTGCATGTGATGCTGGAGTCAGTCACGAAACCTTGGAGATTCCAAATATCGCAGGACTGCTCGATGTTTCTACATCAGTGCAATGGAGTGAAGGTTCAGCTTGGATTGGAGTCATCAAGGATGAACTGCCATCATCTTGTGAGTCATTGCCCAGCCATGTCAATTGCGATGAGGAGGAACTTGTTTTCGTCGCTGGTGGGCCGGGCTCAGGTGGCTCTTTCTCTTGGAATGCTGAGCCGGGGAGTTATCGTTTTGCTAGTGGTTCCAGCACAATTCAATCAAGCCTGAGAAGCAATACCATCGATTATACCTGGGATGCTGCTTTGGGGTCGGGGATAATGTACACATTGTTCGCCGTAGGCGGGGCATTGATGGTCTGGGGATTGAAACCTGATTCACAATGAAGAGTCTTCCAAATCTCTCCTATGCCAACCTTCAGGCAAATTCATGGGGTCTCCTTTTTGAACCACCATAATGTGTTCCATCATCAATTCACGAAGACCTTCTACCCCGATTCCATCAATGACACTGATGATGGGATAACCTTCGTCGGTGCATGATAATGATTCTTCTCCCCATGACTCAGGCAGAGGGTCAAGAAGGTCGCCTTTGGATACACAGACCAGCAACTCATTCTCTCCAAGCAATTCACTGACCTCATCCAATAATCGCAACTGGTCATCGACATCACTGCCGCCCGACTCACTCAGATCGAGCAAGAACAGAACTAGACTACCAAGATGCTCGAGTGCAGCAATTGCCTGCATCTCGATGTCGTTCCTCTTTTCCATTGGCCTATCCAGCAGACCAGGAGTATCCACCAGTTGGATGCGAAGTCGGTTGGCATCAAAATGTCCAACGTGTAATCTCTTGGTGGTGAAGGGATATGAATTCACTTCAGGCTCACCACTGGAAAGGGCACGAATCAAAGCAGATTTGCCGACATTAGGAGAACCAGCAATGACGACACAAGGATCTGTTTGGTCTATAGATGGCAGTCTCTTGAGAACCTCTCTAGCCTCGTTCAACCATTTCAGGGACCCACTCACCTGAGCGATGATGCTTGAGATTCGACCATATGCCTCACGTCTGCATTCATGCATATACTCGATATTGGCTGTGCGGGTGACCTTCTTGGCGTTCTGAGATGATACAGACCTTATCTGACCAGCAGCCCATTGTAGAGAGGCGAGGTTCTTTCGATACATGTCGCAGCCAACCGCCGCCTCAATCATCGATTGGTCGAACAATGGCATCTGATCCAATGAAGGCCATTGATGCACCATATCCATCAAAGCATCATACAACGTGTCTCCAGAAGTCTGAATCATCCTCTTCATCTGCTTCCTAACCCGGAATGTCCTATCGGAATCATCGACCCTGTCGGCTGCTGCACGGGCCTTTGAGAACCCCTTGTCCAGCAATTCATTCCCGAACAGAACTGTGGGAACGCCCTTCCATCGTATCCGCATACATCTCCCATCCGCCGCGCGGGGCTACCCCTTTTCAAACGTCGACCTTTTACACCACCACCTGTTGAGACCGGTCGTAGGCGATGAAGATGGGTAGAAAACACACCAATGGACTACCAACATGGGCAAAAAACATGTGGGAAGAACTCGGTTCTCCAGAACTCGAAGGAATGGAAGCGGTGACCAGCGGTGATCTGCTGGACAGAAGATATGGTCTGCGTAGAGATGACCTCGTGGAAATGCTTCTCGATGCCAGAGCTTTGCCAGATGATAAGGAGCCGTGGCTGCGAGGAAGACTGGTCTCATCAGGGAAAATGACTGTGGAGATTCTTGCTGAAGATGGAAAACTACACTACATCTCCAGAGATGTGATTGTGGAAGTCATTCTAGTTGCTCACATGAGGCCCGCATATCTTGACGATGTTGAACTGATGGCATTCGAAAGAGAGGATATGAAGCGCCGAAACAAACTCAACGAGAAGGTAGAGAAGGAAGGCGAAGGCAGGGATGACACCCATCTGTGGGGGTGAGGCTCTGTCCCTTGGGGATTCGTATTTCAGGCCGAGGGGCTGAACAAATGAATCATCATGCAGACTTTGAATTGTCATGGGAGAAAGTCGTTGTCAAGATACGGGCCCACAACGTGGATGAGGTAACTGAACTTGACCATCAACTGGCGATTGCAATAGATTCCTTGAGGTGATGAAATGGTGCAAGATCCAAAAGGGAGAGGTGAACCAGGATTTGACAAGCATGTCTTCATCTGTGGACATCAGAGGGCACCTGAAAATCCACGTGAAAGTTGCAACGCTAAGAACAGCCTCGAAGTCATACGAACTCTGAAAATCATGACGAAAAAGGCAGGACTCAACGAGGTAAGAGTCCAGAAATCAGGATGCTTGGATTTCTGTGATAATGGCATCTCTTGTGTCATCTATCCAGAAGCAACCTGGTATACACTCGACGGTAGTCAGGAGCAACTTACAAGAATACTTGAGGAGCATCTGAAAAATGGAATAATCGTAGAAAACGCACTCATGAACATCAGTACAGATTCAGGCGAATGAACATGCTCTGCGTCGTGAGACTGACCTCATGATTATCAACCGGCTCATGTAGGCAGTATACAGTTGCAGTAGGTGTCGATGATGAAGGATGTCAATCTAGTGAAATGGTTCGAAGAAGTAGGTAATGGTGATACCGAGTCGGTAGGTGGTAAAGGCGCCTCTTTAGGAGAGATGTATTGTGCCCTCCGTTCCTCAGGAGTCAGGGTTCCAAATGGATTCAATGTCACCACCAGTGCCTACACTTCTTTCGTCGACACAAAAGTCCCAGATTCTACATGGGACAATGTGATTGAGCCTGAAGGCTGCGAGGATATCAGACGAATCGCTCTGAGCAAGAACTCATTGGCTGAAGCATTGGAAGGAGTGCTTGAAGGAATCGACCCATCCAACCACCTTGAATTACACGGTCGCGCTGCTTTGGCAAGAGCCCTGGTCATGCAAACACCAGTTCCTGAAAGCATTCGTGCTGCAATTTCTGAAGGATATTCGAGACTTTGTGAGGAATATGGCCAAGGGACTGATGTTGCAGTAAGATCCTCTGCAACCACTGAAGATTCCAAGGATGCTTCGTTTGCGGGTCAATATGAATCATTTCTCAATGTCACCGGTGAACGCTCAGTAATCATGCATTGGCGGAAATGTGTGGCAAGCCTGTTCACTGAGCGAGCTATTGGATACCAATTGGATAGAGAGATGAAGCCTTTGGATTCTGCTCTTTCAGTGGTGGTGATGAAGATGGTGCGTTCAGACCTTGCATCCTCTGGAGTCATGTTCAACATGGACCCAGATTCAGGCCATCGTGGCGTGATTCACATCGCCTCCTCATATGGTCTTGGAGAACTATTGGTCCAAGGAAGTGTGACTCCAGATTCATTCACGGTATGGAAAGAAGGAGTTCGCAAAGGTAACTTGGCAGTGGTGCACAGAGTTCTGGGAAGTAAAGATGTTCGAATGATATATGCTGATGATGGTATCCACGATGTGAACACCATCGAGGTACCACTGGATATGAGAAGAGCATGGTCACTGAATGAAGAAGAATGTCATGAATTGGCTAAGATGGCCTTGAGCATCGAAGACCATTACGGGCAACCCATGGATATTGAATGGGCCAAAGATGGCCAAAGTGGATTGATGTTCATCGTTCAAGCCCGACCAGAGACTGTTCATGCCAAGTCGGATGGTGCCAAGATGCTGCGCTATCTCATGGAACCTGCGCTGACTGAACGGCTGAAAAGAACTGGGAAGGTTCTGGCAAGTGGTCAAGCGGTGGGCAAGAGAATCGGCAATGGAAGAGTGCGAAAATATCGCTCCTATGGAGAAGTTCTAGACAAGAAGAGGTTGATGCAGAATCGATTGGTCGATGGAATACGACTTGAAGAAATTCCATTTGAAGAAAGAGTCTTCGAGGAAGGAGACGTTCTAGTGACTGAAATGACGACTCCAGACTGGGAGCCTCTGATGAAACAGGCTTCATTGATTATCACGCGCAAAGGTGGACGGACCTCACATGCTGCCATCATTGCCAGAGAATTCGGCATTCCCGCCATTGTAGGCTGTGCAACTGCCATGGAACTGGATAATCTCATTGAAGTCACTGGTTCATGCGCTGAAGGCGATATCGGTCAAGTCTATTCAGGGATACACCCTTTCACCATCGAAGAGATTTCCATTGACTCCGACCTGCAGTTGAACACCAAGATAAAACTCAATGTCGGATTCCCAACCAAGTCGCTGACCGATTCGCAACTACCAGTCGATGGTGTTGGGCTTGCGAGGATTGAATTCGTACTTTCTTCTGAGGTTCGAGTTCATCCTCTTGTCTTCGTTCACCATGGAGCACTGAAAGAATATCTTGAGAATGGCGCCATCACTCAACAATTGGAGCCCTATCGAGATGCTTTGAAAAGAGAAGACCCCGCTCTTGTTCAAGCTGCAGTAGAGGAGGTAGAAAGGCGCGCATGGTCCTATGAAGACAAACGTGGTCTATTCATTGACAAACTGAGGGAAGGGGTTGCCTTGATCTGTGCTGCTTTCTATCCACGACCGGTTCTGGTCAGACTCTCGGATTTCAAATCCAATGAATATCGTGAATTGCTTGGAGGTAGGATCTTCGAGCCTATTGAAGAAAATCCCATGATCGCTTGGCGAGGTGCATCTCGATACCTCGACCCTCTGTTCAAGCCCGCATTTGAGATGGAACTGGAAGCCATGACTTCAGTATTTCATGAATTGGGATTGGATAACTTGCAACTGATGGTTCCTTTCTGCCGCACTCCTGAGGAAGGAGAAGGGGTGAAGGAATTGTTGAATGAGAAGGGCGTAGGGCCGGACCATGGTGTCCCACTATTCGTAATGGTGGAATTGCCGTCCAACATCATCGAAGCTGACAGTTTCATCGAGAAGATGGACCTGCATGGTGGCTCCATCGGCTCCAACGATCTGGTGCAAACAATCTACGCGGTTTCTAGAGATGACCTAGAAGGATACCAATACCCCGTAGATGCTCGTTCTCCAGCAGTCAAGTCAATGATTCGACAAGTTGTGAGGGATTTCACCTCCTCAGGACTGGAAATCGGAATCTGTGGGCAAGCACCTTCTGATTATCCAGAGGATTTTCCCGCATTCCTCATAGAATGTGGAATCTCTTCCATCTCTGTTACTCCCGATACCGCAATGGCGGTCAGGATGTATGTCGCCGAAGCAGAGAAAGTCTCAGAAAACGTTGAATTCCACGAAGAATGGGCGGAGTGAACTCAAAGTTTGACCGGTCTGGTCGCACCGCAAGCCTGACACTTGAGCAAGGTTGTCCTGTCCTCTCTGATGAACAGAGTATCTGGAGCAGAACATTGTCCACATTTGATGTATGTATTGACGTAGTTAACTATCCTCTTCTTCAAACGCTTTGGAGGAATACGACCTTTGAAACGTGCACGAGGACCTTCTCTACTTCCACTGGTTCCCAATTCGTTGAGGATGTACTGAAAGACATGGTTCTCATCTCGGTCCATGTGGCTGACCACCTCGGCGAAGTTCCGGAATATGGTATTGGCTCCCTCGATCATTATCTGTGGTTCGGGTAGTGTCCAACGTGCCCTTTCACTGATATCGGTGGGGATGCGTTCACGCGCCCTGTCGAGCAGTTCCTCGTATTCGAACTCGGTCATCGTGGCGGGCCACCAAGCCTCTCGTTTAGGTCTTTGCCCAAGCAAGAAGGGTTGTTCCGAGTGAGCATGACCGATGTGTTCATGGACATCGGCTGTTGCCTGATACTCCGAGAAGTATGTCACTGAGCGTTGATGAATTGAAGAAGACGGTTGCCAGCCTCAAGCGCGAAGGCCTGAACTCGCAGCAGATTGCTGATGAATTATCGTTGTCTCAAGACACCATTGCATGGCTCTCCAGCAGCATTGAGGGCCAGGAACAACCTCAAGATATCCGCATCGGTTGGCGAACGATTGGTGTTCGCCCAATAAGGACTGAAGCAATGGCTTCTATCTTTGCAGATGTACTGCATGAGGAATTGGGAGATGATGGGGCAGATACCATCGTCGGCATCAGCTTGAATGGAATATTGTTCGCTCATGAAATCGCCAAGTTCCTCGATGTCGAAGTCTCCATTCACCGCAATGTCGATGGCGGACCTGGTCAAGGTTCTCTATCCAATAAATATGGACAGGTCAACGGAAAGAGAGTAGCAATTGTGGATGATGTTCTATCCAGCGGAACCACAATGCGTCGCACTATAGCAGCAATGCGGGAAATGGGAGCAGATGTTGTGCTCTGCATGGTACTTGTGAACAAGACCACACTCAATGAAATTGATGAAGTTCCATTGCGCGGAATGATACGCACCGTTGCGGTCTGAACACCGGAGTTGAGGCATATGCATTGGGCCGACTTCGCAGCGCAGAAGTTGGCTGAACGAGGTTCTGACCATGTCATCGCCACCGGAATCACACCATCTGGACATATTCATGTCGGCAATATGAGAGAGGCATTGACTGGAGATATGCTGAGAAGAGCCTGTAGTGATGCAGGACTCAATGCTGAATTGATCTATATAGCAGATAATGCCGACCCTTTGAGAAAGGTCTACTCATTCCTTGATGAATCATATTCACAATACATTGGACATCCACTGGCCAACATCCCATCGCCTGATGAAAAAGGAAGACCAGAAGGGGACCTCTCCTATGCTCAATATCATCTAGAACCATTTCTAGCAGCCCTCGATGAAACCGGCGTCAAGGTAAGGGTGGTCGATAATCATCAATCCTATCTGGAAGGGAAATATTCTGAATATGCAAAGAAAGTCTGTGATTCCAAAGAAATCATCAGAGAGATAGTGGAAAGAGTGAGTGGAAGAGAGCTGGCAGAGGATTGGTTCCCCTACAACCCGATGGATTCGCAAGGAAGCATGGATGGTGTCAAGGTCACATCGTATGAATGGCCTTACGTGAATTGGGTAGACAGCCACGGAACAGAGGGGCGTTCTGACCTACGCGTCGGAGAAGGTAAACTACCCTGGAGGATCGAATGGCCAGCCAAATGGGATTGGAATAAAGTGACTTGCGAACCATTCGGCAAAGACCATTCAGCAGCCGGAGGTTCTTTTGATACCGGAAAAGAGATTTGCAGGATCTTCGGAAATGAAGCACCGATGAGTCTACCATATGAGTGGATTTCTCTGAAAGGTAAAGGTGCAATGTCAAGTTCTACGGGAGTGGTACTAACCGCCCGTGAACTCCTTGACATCGTTCCACCATCCATCATGCGTTATCTGGTAGCTAAGAATAAGCCGAAAAAGGCTATAGAATTTGATGCTGGAGAAGGTTTGATTGACCTTGCTGATGAATTTGAACGCGGGCAGAATAACCTTGGTGAAACAGATACAGAAAATATGAACAAACGCCAAAGAGTAGCATTCGAGACACATCTAGGTGCCATGCGATTGAGTCAGATCAACGAAAAGTCGGACCTTGTATCTTCGAGTGGTGGTGTTTCATTCAGACATCTATCGATGCTGGCCCAAATTAAGAATGCAGATTCAGCAGTTTGGGAATCGCTCTCGCGAACCCATGGAATTGACTCAGGTTCTCCAAACCCTGTTCTGATTGATAGATTGAAGCGTATGAGAAACTGGATATCGGGTGAACAATTTCCTGCTTCTGCTAGAATTTCTCTGCGTGAAGAGATTGAACCAGACTGGGCAAAGGATTCAGAACCTGAGACTGGAGCATTTCTCAATCGACTGTTTGAGAGTTCGGGCCAAATTGATTTCACTGAAACTGGTATCGCCTCATGGGTGAGAGAAGCAATCGCTTCCTCAGCAATTGACAATAATAATGCATATTCCATACTATACAGGCTGTTTCTTGATGCAGATGAAGGGCCCCGGCTGGCGTCTCTATTATCTGCAATGGACCAAATAGAGGTTTTCTCGATTCTTGAGAAAGCAATAGAAATGCTGGGTTGAAGCAAGTTGTCTGTTTTTCGCCATTTTAGACTGAAGGTAACCATCAGACTTGAATAGCCTGAGAAGTGCTCAATGCTTCATGGCCGGCGTACACTGCCCAACCTGCGAGGCTCTGGTCGATGCGGTCGCCAAGTTCTGTTTGGCCTGCGGACATGATTTTGAGTCCCAAGGGCCCATCACTTCAACAGGACACGACCTGCAACAATTGAAGGATGTCATCAGACAACGGGATGACCTGTCAATGGCCGAGAAATTCGACATGATCGCTAAAGTAGAAGAAGGGGCGAATCCAATCTCCTTGGGGATTGCTGCCCCTGCTAGCGGTGATGATGTCGACATCGGAGATGCATTCTCTGGAGGGGCTGCTGACTCATCCAGCGGCAACAAGAGTGAATGGTCATTTGGAGAATCGAAAGCCACCAACGCTGCAGTCAGAGCGGTGATGAAAGCGACCGATGCATGGGCACTCATCCAAGCAGGAGATCTGGACCTTGGAGATGCCATGTTCCGCGATGCCATGAGCATGGGAATGGATGCCAGCACTCATATCCACGATGTTGCCAGTGGTGAGCATGATGGAATTGACCCTGATGCTATGAAAGCGATTCCAGTATTAAAACCTCCAAAGCGAAGTTTCTGTCCAAAATGTGGTTCTGATATCCACAATAACACTATGCTCCAATGGCGGAAATGGAGAGACCATTCTTCAGAAGTCGTTTCTATGCAATTGGAAGCATCGATGGAAACAGCACTGATACAGGTTGCTGCACATTTCGTTGGAGACCTCAAGAAAGTGACCGAAGAGAGAGATGAACTCAAAGCCCGTCTCGATGATGTTGATGAAGACAAAGTCAAGAGAGAGATGAAGGATAAGTTGGAAGAAGAACTACGAGAAGAATTGAAGGATGAGTTGCGGGAAGAGATTGAAGACGATGTCCGTTCTGATATTGAAAAGGATGTCAAGAACAAGATGGTCTCTCGCGGAGGAGTTTCCCGTGGAGGTTCTCGGAGTTCTTCAGCCAAAAGTAGCAGCAGGGCTGCAGCCAGCAAGAAGAAGGGGGCCGTGTTCGGTTCAAAGAAGGTGACAAAGAAATTCGAAGGGGACAATCCCGATGACAAACCATCGTGGTTCCTGAAAGATGCCTTGGATACCGTATATGACCCACATGGCACTGGCAAGAACATCAAACGCAAAACTATCCTGGCTCGTTCCTCTGAAGGAAATGTGCGGGTTGAAGATGTAATCAAGATTTACGCCGCCGAAGGTGAAGAAGGGCTGTCTGAACTGGCATGGACATCACCATTGACCAAGTACATCATCGAGGCTTACGACGCCTGCTGAGGCGGTGGCGATGGCCGAAAAGAGGAACAATGATGGTTTCCTTCTGGTGATTCTCGGCAGTGCTGCCGCTGCAGGTGTTCTGTATCTGATTCAGGAGCATTGGGTGGACCCATGGCTTTCCTCAAGATGGGCTTCTGCCTTGTTCAGAACTTTTCGAATGTCAGTCGTATATGTGATTCCTGCAATTTGGTGGTTGCGAAGGAGAACACAGAAATCAGTATTTGCTGAACTGGGGATATCATTACCTCGGGAAAGAGCGCCCTTCATCCTTGGAACTGGAATCCTGCTATACTGTTTCGCACTTTTGGCCTTCCTCCTATGGCCACCCCAGTCCTGTGGATTCACTTTCTGGAGCGGCCAGAAAGGATGTGGAGATACCCACCTCACAGATTGGATGGTTGTACTTCCTCTAATCTGTATCATGGCGATGATCACCGACCTGTGGACACGCGGTTTCGTGCTCCTTCAAGCAGCTGAACGATGGGGAGAACCGAAAGCCATCGCCTTACAGAATGCCCTTTGGCTACTCCTCCATCTCTATGAATTGGAATTACTTGCTCCTTCGATGAGTTGGGCCGGAGCACTATTGTTAGCAATTTTCCTCGGTCTTTTAGGAGACCTGATCGCTCTCAAACAAAGGTCGGTTGTTGGTCTGATGGCGGGCCATGCCATTCTCAATGTTGGTTGGGCACTAAGCATTGCAACCTGGTTCAGTCCTTGAGATATGAGACCTTCAGACGTTGGGGGACCGTAGGGCCACGACCAGCTGCTCGAATTGCTGCAACTTCCATCCGTGCGCCAGACAAGGTGGTGACGAAGGGGATGTTCATCTCCACGGCTAGACGGCGCATCATGTTCCCGTCTCGAACTGCCCCTCCACTGGTGGTGGGGATGTTGATGACGAATTGTATGTCCCCACTACGCATAAGATTCAGAGCATCAGGTTGCTTTGAGTCGGCTATTCTATATGCAGTTTCCACAGAAAGACCATTTCTCCGCATTACATCTGCCGTTCCTGGAGTGGCATGAACCTTGAATCCAAGTTCAATCAAATCCCTGACCATTGGAATGACATTCTCCTTGTCTGCAGAACGTACAGTCACATAGGCTCCCCCTGTTGTATTGACTGGTATCTCAGTGGCTAATCTTGCCTTGAGATATGCAACATCAGGATCTGGGTCTGAACCCATCACCTCACCAGTGGATTTCATTTCAGGACCTGGAGCCGGATCGAGACCTGTCAACTTGATGAAAGGAAATACTGGAGCCTTGACGCAAACCAAGCCACTCCTTCGTTGTGGAATCGATTGTTGTACGAAGAGGTCGCCCATGGTAGCTCTGGCTGCGATTCTAGCCATTGGAACACCAGTGGCTTTAGCCACGAAAGGAACTGTCCTACTGGAACGCGGATTGACTTCAAGGACGTAGAGTCTGTCATCCTGAATGGCGAACTGGATGTTGAAACAACCGACTATCCCCAATCCTAGACCTATTTGTTCGGTCTGCTTCTCCACTGCCTCGACCATCTTAGCGGGGATTGTTTGTGTAGGAATGAAACAGGTGGAATCGCCCGAATGTATACCCGCTTCCTCGAGATGTTCCATTACGGCACCAATGAGGACCTGTTCTCCGTCGCAAGCAGCATCGACATCGAGTTCGATTGCGTGTCCAAGATATTCATCAACCAATAATGGTTTGTCAGAGGCCAGATAAGCCTCATCCAAGTATGCCTGTAACTGTTTCTCATCGGACAGGACTTCCATTCCCCTGCCCCCTAACACATACGATGGACGAATCAATACCGGGAATCCTATCTTACTGGCTGCAGCCCTGACTTCATCCGCACTCGTTCCAATTGCTCCGCGTGGCATTCGGAGTCCAATACGCTTTGCGAAAGCCTCGAACCTTTCTCTGTCACTGGCTTCATCCACAGCATCTGTCGAGGTCCCCATGATCTTGGTATCTAATCCCATTTCCTTGAAGTAAGGTAATCGTGACTCAAATGGTAATGCCAGATTGATGGCGGTCTGTCCGCCGAACTGCAAGAGGATTCCATGGGCCTTCTCTCGCAACAGTACCTCGGAAACACATTCGAGGGTGAGCGGCTCGAAGTAGAGCCTGTCACTAGTATCAAAATCGGTGGAAACGGTCTCTGGATTATTATTGATGATGATAGCATCCCTTCCCGACTGGCGTATGGCTCCAACAGCGTGCACACATCCATAATCGAATTCAATGCCTTGGCCGATACGGATTGGACCAGAGCCAATCACTACCATGCGCTCTTTCACCCTCTCCTCGATATCGATCAAGGCATCAATGCCGGGATCATCTGCACCCTCATAGGTCGAGTAGTAATACGGAGTCTTTGCAGCGAATTCTGCAGCACATGAGTCAACCATGCGATAACGAGGATGTATCTTGAGTTCGTGTCTTCTCTTCATTACCGCAGATTCACCTGCTGCTGCTGGTATCTTCCTCCAGCCGTTGGCCGGGAAACCTGCCTTTGCATCTGCGATATGGGCATCTGTAAAGCCAAGTTGCTTCCACTGTCGCATAGAGTATGCATCAATACTGCTGATGCTACCGATATGATCGACGATGCTGGCTTCAACTCTTGCAAGATTCTGGAAACGATGCAGGAACCAACGAGTCATCCTTGTCACCTCATGCACCCTCTCGATTGGCCAACCTCTGCGGAATGCTTCATACAATGCACCCATCCGTTTATCGGTTGCAACCCTCAACCACTCTACCAGAACAGTATCTGACAATGGCTCATTAGCCCTTTCAGCCATTCCTTCTCCATCGCTCTCCTCGGCTCTTGTCAATGGTCGCGGATGTGGTTCTCCAGTCTCTAAAGAAGACCATGCTTTGAGGAAGGCTTCTTCGAAACACCTGCCTATTGCCATGACTTCGCCAGTTGATTTCATCGAAGTTCCAAGAGTACGGTCAGCAGTTCGGAATTTATCGAATGGCCAACGTGGAATCTTGACCACGCAATAATCCAGAGTAGGTTCAAAGGCAGCGGTGGTGCCATGTCCAGTGATTGGATTCGGTAATTCATCCAATGTATATCCAACTGCAATCTTAGCAGCCATTCTAGCAATAGGATATCCTGTTGCCTTGCTCGCCAATGCGCTTGAACGACTGACTCTGGGATTAACCTCTATCACTCTGACCTCCCCCGTTGCCTGATTGTATGCGAACTGTACATTGCACCCCCCACATATGTTCAGGGCTCTGATAAGTCGCAATGCACAATCTCGAAGATGCTGGTGATCAGCATCTGAAAGACTCTGCTGTGGTGCGACCACGACACTCTCTCCAGTATGCACTCCCATAGGATCGATATTCTCCATGGTACAGACCACGATACAGTTGTCAGAGGAATCTCTCATGACCTCATATTCGTGTTCCTGCCAACCAAGAATTGATTCCTCGACAAGAACCTGATTGATTCGACTGTTTCTCAGGCCAAGACTGGCTACTTCGACCAGTTGACCTTTGTTCCATACAGTGCCTCCCCCCAGACCACCGAGAGTAAATGCTGGACGTACCAACAATGGCCAACTATCTATTTCATCAGCAGCCTTCAACACCTCATCCATGGAATTACAAGCAAGTGCGAATGGCACCGGCAGATCGATTGACTCGCAGACCTGTTTGAACAGGTCTCTATCTTCCGCCTTGTCGATGGCTTCCAAATCGCTGCCAATCAATTCTATTCCCAATTCATCCAGCACACCTGCATGGGCAAGATCTGTAGCGATATTGAGTGCGGTCTGACCCCCCATCCCAGCGAGCAAGGCATCAGGTTTTTCCTTCTCCATTATCGAGCGCACAACTTCAGGAAGCAATGGCTCAATGTAGACTCTATCTGCCATCTCTGGGTCATTTTGGATGGTCGCTGGGTTGGAATTAACCAAAATAGTCCTGAATCCATCTTCTCGTAATGCAGTGCAAGCCTGTGAACCACTGAAATCAAATTCTGCTGCTTGGCCGATACGAATCGGGCCACTGCCAAGTATCATGATGCTCTTGATGTCATCTCGACGTGGCATCATTCACCACCTCGCAAATGTTCGGCCACGAGAGCGGAGAACCTATCGAAGAGTGGAGCGGCATCATGTGGGCCTGGACAGGCTTCAGGATGATATTGAACACTGAAAGCAGGACGAGACTCGATATCCAGTCCCTCTACAGTTCGGTCATTGGCATTCACATGCCTGACCACTGCCGCAACTCCTGCCAAATTCTCCTGCGGACCACTGTTGGCACCACTGGGATGAGCCGCCAGCATTCCTTTCTCTGGATCTTCAACCGCAAAGCCATGATTCTGAGAAGTGATGGCGACTGTACGCGAAACCAAGTCAAGCACTGGTTGATTGGCACCTCGGTGCCCATATCTCATCTTGTAAGTGCTAAGTCCACAAGCGAGCCCCAACAACTGATGGCCAAGGCAGATGCCCATAGTCGGCATCCCACGACTGACTGCTTCAGCGAGGGTCACTCTAGCAGCCGTCGCCTTGCCCGGATGTGCAGGGTCCCCCGGCCCATTGGAACAGAACATTGCATCGATGTTCCAATCAGAAACTAAATTCTCATACGAAATATCCGGAGGACACCAGAGAACTTCGAATCGGCGACACAATTCTCTGAGAATATTGTACTTGATCCCGCAATCCAATGCTGCCAATCTGGGTGCGTCGAAACCTGGATTCAATAATATTGGCTTATCGATTGAAACCTCATCGACAAGATCCTCAAGGTCAGGAGGGGTCAATTCCGCAAGGCGCTGTTTCAATGAACGTTCATCACTTGCAGCCCCAATCACACACAACAGGGTTCCATGTTCTCTTACTCGGCGAGTGACTGATCTAGTATCTATGGCCTCTATACCCGTCACTCCATGAGCTCTGAGAAACTCATCTATTCCTGCCACAGAATCCCTATGGTCGGGATTGCGCATCGCTTGACGCACAACCACTCCTCTAGGCCAGACCCCTGCTGATTCGCTACGACCTAAATGAACGCCGTAGTTCCCAATCAATGGATATGTGAACGTAAGCACCTGCCCTGCAAAACTGGGATCTGTCAGACTTTCTTGGAAACCAGTCATTCCAGTGGTGAAAACCAATTCACCCTCCGCAGAGCCGCGGGCACCGAATAATAATCCTTCAAAACGGCTACCGTCGGCCAGTAACAACAGACCTGGGACCTCCTCATCGGATGTTGGAGGCAATGCATGTTTGAGCACATCTGCGGCGTCAGAAAATGAAGGAGCAGCACCTGAAGGAGTCACCATTCTGCCCGGTGAGAATCCGCCCCCTGCTTTTTCACTCCCCGACATCGGCTTTGGTCCCTAAGTGGGCTCTAAGAGGATTGCCTAACGAATCGCCTCGATAGAGCCTTACTCAGACTCATCTCTATCCAACACCGACTTGCCTCGGGCATTCGGCTCAATCGACAATCTGGCATCAGCGAATTGAGGAACGTCCTCGATGAATGAATCGAGGAACAATGCCAGTGCCGCAACCTCGCTATGAGGCTGATTCCCAACCGCTAGATTATGTTGACAGATATCGTAGACCTGACGGGGTACCTTGGCACCTCCAACGACAACGCAAAGTGGTTGGTCCGTACTTAGCGAAGGCACAACCTGCCTGAAAGGAAGACCGTACATGGTGAGATGAACCGCAGTCCCATTCTTGGTGAATTCCTTCAACCACTTCATCGGTTTTTCGGTATGTTCAGTGAGCAATCGGCCACCAAAACTCTCGGACACTGACTGAAGTCCACTGAACAACTCATCATCCTCGTCACCCGCAAGAATGAATCGGTTGGCACCGAATGCCCTGGCAACCAATCCCAAGTGCGTAGTGATACGCGGATCCCTTCCCTTTCGATGACCGAGCCGGAGTACCACTACCTCTGCGCACATCGAGCAGCCGAGCCACCATCACTTCTTCAGGCGTCCGCTTCTTCAATTGGTTCTACTTCAGGATTTGAATCAGGTTCAACATCTGAAGTCAATGCCAATATCTCAATCTCTGAATATGCCTCTTCAAGACGCATGACCCAATTCAATAGAAATGCCTCGATGAATAACTTGGCAACAAAGAAGAATCCGACTCCAAGAATCACCAATCTGGATGTCTGCCAGAACGGATTAATCACATCGGTATCTGTATCCAGCAAACCCATGACCAATGGCTCAAAGGAGAAGAAACCCATGATGAGGAACATCGCTCCAGCTATCAATGCAGGACCTGGTTGGCCTTTTTCGCGACTTGCTGCATTGAGGATGGAGGCAAAGAATACAACCACTGGAACCATGTATGAAAGTGTCATGAAAGTGACTCCCTTGACCAAAGACTCACTCTGATTCATGGGGTCATCTCCAATTCTTTGGATTGACAACCACCAGAAAATACCGAGCCCAGCAGCAATACTGCCACAGATAAGAGAACGATGATGAATCATCTGACCAAGGTCATGACGATCCTTGGGGTTCAAACGATTGAGAATGTTTTCTGCAATTTCCAATTGGTGAGGACTAGGCATAGAAACCTCTTCTTCCTCAGCAGAAGAACTCCCCTCGGAGGACTCAACAGCGTCATCTACCGCGCCCATACTTCGGAACCCTCGCACACCTCATCTGATAAAGGATGCCTGACCCACGGGGTTCGTCATGGCTGGTTCAGCAGGTAGGCGCGATTGCCGAAAAGCCCTGAGGGCTCATTCAGACGGCAGACCGCGATTGATGGCTATCATCAATTGCACTCCCGATTCATTCCATCCTGCAAGCCGAGGTGGTAATGTTGAAATGGCCCTCAAAATGATTCAAGAAGGTGCTGATTGGGTCGACGTAGGAGGGGAATCAACCAGACCTGGAGCGGACTTCGTCTCCATCGATGAAGAATTATCGCGAGTGATTCCAGTCATCGAAGGTATCAGAGCAAAATCTGATATCTATATCTCAATAGACACCAGAAATCACGAAGTTGCTAGAGCAGCATTGGAAGCGGGGGCAGACATGATCAATGATGTCTCAGGACTGCGCGACCCTAAGATGTCGGCTCTAGTTGTGGAAAAAGACTGCCCTGTCTGCATCATGCACATGCAAGGAGAACCAAGAGACATGCAGGAGAAACCAAGATACGAGAACGTTTTCGAGGAGGTCTATTCATCACTACTGAAAACAGCGCGTCAACTGGTCGCTGCTGGACATGGTTCTGATACCATCATACTCGACCCAGGATTCGGTTTCGGCAAGACTCTGCAACATAACCTCAACTTGATGTCCTCCTTGGAACGGGGAGATGAAGGATTTGCAATCCTCTGGGGCGCTTCTCGCAAATCCATGATCGCTTCTCTGACCTCTCGAAAGGTGAGCGGAGAGAGATTAGCAGGCACATTAGCAGTGGCCGCACAGGCACAGCGACTGGGTGTTGACATTCTTAGAGTTCATGATGTTGCCGAACATCTTGATCTTTGCAAGGTTCTTGCCACTATAGAAAGAGGTGTTGAAGATGACTGAGGTGCGCTCGCAACCGATTATTGATATCGATGCTGAGTTGAGATTACTCGGCACTGCACATGTCTCCCGAGAATCTGTCGAATTGGTCGAGAAACAAATCGCTGAATGGAGTCCAGACGTGGTTGCAATTGAATTGTGCAAGAGTCGGGCTGAAGCACTGAAAGAAGACCGCAGATTGGACCAAGAAGGGCTGCGTAAAGTCATCAAAGAGGGTAAAGCGCCTCTGATACTATTGCAGTCAATGCTCGCAGCTGAACAGAGGAAACTGGGGATGGACGAAGGTGTTCAACCCGGTGCAGAACTTCTGGGTGCCCTCAACACAGCCGAAGAGAAGAACATCGAGGTTGCCCTAGTTGATCGAGACATCCAAGTGACTCTTAGACGGGCCTGGCGAAGAATGGGGTTGAGAGAGAAATTCCGAATTCTCTGGGGCCTCGTAGCCCCTGAGGATGAAGAAGAAGAAATGCCGGAGATAGAGGAGTTGCTTTCCAACAAAGACCTGCTCAGTGAATTGATGGAGGAACTGAAACAAGTGGCGCCATCGGCAGGTGAAGTGCTGGTGGATGAAAGAGATGAATACCTTGCGATGATGATACAGAAACAGCGTTCCAAAGGTAAAGTTCTGGCTGTGCTCGGTGCTGGACATCTCACGGGAGTGAGCGCCCATCTTAAGAATGCGAAACTCGATGATGAACGACTGAATCAACTGGAGGTGGTGCCGAAACCGAATCCATTGTGGAAAATCGTGATGTGGGGAATCCCTCTTCTGGTCTTTGGACTGGTTGGATGGTTCATCTATACTGGTTCAAATGAAAACCTGTTCGAGATATTGACCATTTGGGCCCTGTTCAATGCTGCGGTTGCTGCATTATGCTGCATCCTTGCAAGAGGGCATCCGTTGGCGGTACTCACCGCTGCAATTGCTAGCCCCATCACCTCTCTCAACCCCGCTTTGGCAGCAGGTTGGTTCGCTGGATATGTCCAGTTGCTGGTTCGTGAACCATCAGCCAAGGACCTCAAGGATTTCTTGAAACTGGACGAAATGAAACTGTTCTGGTCGAACAGGGCGGGCAGGGTTCTGTTAGTGACCGCTCTGACGAATCTAGGTAGCATGCTGGGAGCATGGCTGGCAACAGCCGGAATAATCACGACTTTCTGAATCAGAACTCGACCTTGACCACTTCGCGCTCGACTGCGCTGGTGACCTCGAACAGTACCTTTCGCTCTGCATTCATGAAACCAGCAACGATGTTGGTTGGAACCATCTGAATAGCAGCATTCCAGTTGGTGCACGATGCATTGTAGAATTCACGGCGGTCTGCAATCTGATTCTCCATGGTTGTGATCTCCTTCTGCAGGTTGAGGAATTGTGTATCAGCCTTCAAATCAGGATATGCTTCAGAAAGAGCGTAAATCTTCGGCATCATATTGCCCAACAGACCTTCTGCCGCAGCAACGCCACTCACGTCGCCCTGCGAAAGCGCATTTGATGCCGTCTGTCGTGCCTCGGCAAATTTCTCGAATAATTCCCTTTCATGGGTTGCATATCCCTTGACGGTGTTTATCAGGTTCGGCATCATGTCATATCTCTGCTTCAACAAAACATCAATATCAGCCCATGACTTGTTCGCATTCTCCTTCAATCGAATCAATCGGTTATATGTCGAGAAGAACCAAATCACCAGAATCAGAAGCACGACTCCGCCAATGATTCCTCCAATCAGCATTGCACTCATACCCACTCCGTAAAGGTAGGGGTAAATAATTGAATAGTAAACCCACTTGAGTAGGATTCAAACCAATTCTGCAGGTCGACACCCTCATGAAGACTCAACGTAGCCTAGTGGCTTCATTGGTGATTCTCTCCATCATCACCCCAATGTTGTCAGGTTGCTTTGGAAGCGAACCCAAACCCTCGAAGGTGGAAGAAGTCAGCCCCTTCACTTTCGATGAGCCTGTTCCTATGGAAACTTTCTACCATTACCCAGGTGCTGTTGATGCAACCAATGCGAGCGCAGTTTCTGCAGCTAACATCAGTGTCAACTTGAGCGGAAACAACTCGCCTTTCTGGACTGAAGGAACTTATCATGGAGTAGGTTTCACCACTTTTGAACCGACATTAGGAGTGTCCAGTTCTGGTGCCATCTTTTTCACGAATTACAGAGGTACAGGAGATGGAACTCACATCATTAGAGGGACTGAACAAGGACAAGTGTGGACTGATGTAGGGCCTTTCAATCCAGTATTCCCTGATACAGGACAGGTTCCCAACTCCAACGACCCGTATGTCTACGTTGACAAATGGACCGACAGAGTGGTCAAGTTCGACATGCACGCATTGACAGCGATGTTCGTAGAATATTCCGATGATGATGGAGAATCATGGAGTGTTCCATTCAGCGCAGAAGGGTACTATTCGCCTCAGGACCATCAGTCGATCGCTTCGATGCCCGATGTCAACAACATTGGTTTTCATGAGACCATCTACGTGTTCTGCATCAATACTGGTTCAAGCGCTCTTGGTCCACAATGCAGCCGAAGTCTCAACGGAGGAATGACATGGGACCTACAAAGACCAGGATACCCGATTGGGACATCACAATGTTCGGGTTTGCATGGCCATCTTGCTGGTGGCACAGATGGCTCAATCTATCGCGGCAACCCCTCATGCGACGGACCCGCTGTCTATCGAAGTCTAGATGGAGGCTATACCTGGAGTGAGCACACGATTACCACGGAAGTGCAGATGCAGGATGGCTGGCACAGCCATGAAGTGGCAGTAGCGGTAGATGAAGGTGGAAACGTCCATGCTACCTGGATTTCACTGGACCAGATGCCATGGTATGCATACTCAAGAGACCAAGGAGAAACTTGGTCTGCGCCGATGATGATTGCAGCCCCGGGAGTCAACCAAACAGGATTCCCGACAATATTCGCTGGAGATGCGGGCAGAGTTGCATTGGGATACATTGGACTCCAAAATGGGCAGATTGGGTGGAATGGTTACATGGCCGTGTTGACTGACGCCTTCAACGAGAATCCACTCATCACCTCGGTTTCTGTCAATCTCTTCGAGGATCCACTGGATACCAGTGAGGATTGTGGTGATGTCCGCTGCGGAGGATTCGGCGACTTCATCGATATC
>Ga0187827_10001548_pt1 | contig 33511 bp, 23 predicted proteins | sample ETNtaG_39_FD_167969 | JGI IMG/M metagenome (GOLD analysis project Ga0187827, IMG submission 167969) | Marine microbial and viral communities from oxygen minimum zone, Eastern Pacific Ocean - ETNP2014_SV_150_PacBio MetaG (Illumina Assembly) | ecosystem: Environmental > Aquatic > Marine > Hypoxic...
GCTCAGCCGGCAACAGGTGAAGGTGACCAACGAAGACGCGTTCATCTACCTGCAAAAACCACATCAGAAATATGGAGTCATCATCATCGATCTTCCTGACCCCAGGGAAGAAGGCCTTGGCAAGCTCTACTCGGTCGAGATCTACAGGCTCTGTCGCCGTCATCTGGGGCCCGGCGGCGTGATGGTCAGCCAGTCTACCAGCCCGTTCTTCACACGGAAGGCGTACTGGTGTATTGGTGCGTCCATCAGAGAGGCCGGTTTCAGGGTGCATTCCTACAATGCGTACGTGCCATCGTTCGGCCTCTGGGGATTTCACATGGGAGTCCCGGTCGCTGATGAATCCTCCGGCCGCAGCGTAACAGAAGTGGCATTCGATCCCGCGGAGCTGGTTCTCAAGGTCAAGACCCGATATCTCTACAAAGAGCTCTTTCAGCAGATGTTCCAATTTGACGGCGATACAAACAAGATAGAAGTCGATCCGAATACCCTTGACAGGCCAAAGCTGGCTGGTTACTACAGAAGCGGCTACGACAACTGGTAAAGTGGCAAGTGGTGCAGCGCTCCGCGACCGCTGTGATAAATGCAGGCAAAACCAACCGCCTGGTGGACGACCTGAACTCGATTCAAGGACCAGTCATGTTCGGTAGACTCTTCGGAAGAAAGAAAAAGAAAAATAAGCGAATGGGTGAGCCGCCCATTCGCGATTACACGCTCCAGACCATGGCGGTTGGCTACATGGTCGATTTTGACCTGGAAACCTGGCAGGTCGCCGAATACTCCGTTTACGATTACGAGGGCGGATTCAGCACTGAGGAATGGGTGCTGCGCTCAGCCAATGACGACATCCGATTTCTCGAGCGCTCCGTCGAGCACACCAAGAATTACTGGACACTCACTGAAGAACTCAGCTTCGATATCATCGAAGAGGACGCCATCGATATCATTCTCAGCGATGATGAAGAGCTGGGCGAGGTAACCGTTGATGGCGAACGATTTGTTTTTACCGAAAGCGGACACGGCCGGGCCCGGGTGAACGGTGAAGGGGAGGGCAGACATTTTGTCGTGTTCAGCTTTGAAGGCCCCGATGGTGCCGTGCTGTCCATCTCCCAGTGGGGTGAACGGGATTTCAGTCTCGCCGGCGGCGAATATGTCGAGGAGTATGAATTCACCAATATTCTGCCGGGAAGGCTGACGGAGAATCAGTCATAATGTTCTGCTATTCGCCCGCCCAGGGAACGCGGGCATATTTTGTGAAAGGGGACAGTTGAATGCGCTGCCCACAATGCGGCCAGGTAAATCCAATCTCGATTACTCGTTGTGACTGCGGATACGATCTGCAGATGCGACCGGGGGCGAGGATGCACGAGAGCTTTCTCAGCCGCCACGAAGGCACCATCGGCTGCCTCACCTTTGTCGCTGTCTGCGTGCTTTGCATGTGGGTCGCCGGGTGCTTTCTTCCGAACAAAGAGCCCGTCCGCATTATGCAGAAGGAGCTGAACAGATACCCGGAATACTCGATCATTGTCGAAGACGTCGAAGACGGATGGTTCAGAAACTACATCTCTCTGAGGGGTACGTATCGCACCCTTGAATCGATGGATGACAAACTGGCCGAAGAAGAAATTAAGGAAGGAGAAGAAGGTGCGAATAAGGAACTCGAGGCCGCCGAGCCGATTCTCGACACTATCGCGAGGAAGTATCAGGTTAGAGACGCGATGGTTCGTCGCTACGAGCCATACGTGGGGATGGTGGTGGCCAGCAAAGTGAAGAAAGGTGGCAAGACCGAAGTGACAGGAATCGAACGCGCCAGCCCAGCCTCCTATCATTACGTAGGCCGCCGAAGGTACGGTTACTGGATGGGCTCCCGTTGGATGTTCTATCCAAGGTACCGGCCAATGTTTGGCTACTACGGCCGGCCCAGCATCATGATCTCCCGCTCGATGTACGGCTCGTATCGATCCTCTTACTCCTCACGCCGGCCCTATTACGGGCGCACGACAGGCGGACGGCCCATGTATGGCTCACGGGGCAGTGTCACTGCCAAAGCCAATCCGAGCTTTGTAAACCGGTACAAGTCGAAGACAGGATCTTCGTACTCGCGGTCTGGTTCGAGCGCCTCCAGGAGCTCGAGTTCTTCCCGGCCATCGTCGACATCAAAATCGTTCTCCAGTTCCCGGTCTTCCAGTTCAAGACCTTCGTCATCCAGAAGTTCCGGTTTCTTCTCGCGTTCCTCATCCAGCAGCCGCTCGAGTTCGAGCCGCAGCGGGTTCTCGAGTTCCCGCGGGAAATAGACTTTCATGCGGGCACGGCGCCTGCATTCAAAACCTTTCATGAGGTTTCAGATGAAATCCAAGCATGTCACTTTTTTCGCAGGCGTCGCAGTTCTGTTGATTCAAGCTGCAGTCTTCGGTGAAGCCGAACCTGAACCAGTAGTGGAAGAAGGTGGAGGATTCGGCGAATACCTTGCCTCCCTCGCCAACTCGGTCGCCTACATCATCGAGGCGTTCATTCTTTTCTTTCTGGCGAAAGTGGCCTACACCAAGCTCTACCGAAAGGTAGACATCAATGGTGAGCTCTTCACCAGGGACAACCTGGCCGCAGCCGTCTCGACATGTGGTTACTACTTCGGAATCCTCCTCGCCCTGGGCGGCGCCATTGCCGGTCCGTCAAACGGCCTCAGTCAGGATCTCGCCTCCATCGGCATTTACGGCCTCATGTCCATCGCGCTCATGCTCGTTGCCAGTGTTGTGTGCGAGCACATCCTGCTGCCGCAATTCAACAACACCAAAGAAGTCATTGAAGATCGCAACCTCGGCACAGCGTTCGTCGAGGCCGGGCTCTACACAGCGAACGGTCTCATCTTGTTTCGCTCCGGCCAGGGCAGCACCGGCACGGAAACCAGCCAGGTGACCGAAATCTTCGTCGGGATCATATTCTGGATACTCGCCCAGATCGTCCTGATCATTGCCGGCAAGATTTATGAGATCATGACCCCTCACAAGATTCATGACGAGATAGAACGAGATAACGCAGCCGTCGGCCTGGCCTTCGGCGGCGCTTTGATAGGGATGGGCAACATCGTGAGCGCTGCAGTCGCCGGTGACTTCTATCCCAACGAGCCCGGCGCGTGGGGCGCAGCCCTGTCAACGTTTGTGGTCGACAGCATCTTCGGTCTGCTAATGCTCATGATCATTCACCGCGTGACAGACATTGTTCTCGCTCCGAATGTCTCACTGGCCGCCGAACAGACTCAGGAAAAACCAAACGTAGGCGCCGGCCTTCTGGAAGCGTTTGGATACATCGGCGCATCCATGCTGGTGGTCTGGTCGCTGTAGGCGCATCGGCGTCGTCACGGTAGCTCCGATGGCCCGGGCACATCATGAATTCCCTGCCCCTCACAGCAAACGGCGATTCCAAAGCTCTCGTCCTGACTGAAATCCAGGACGGTCGGACCTCTGCAGCAACCCGATGCATGCTCAGCAGGGAGCCTGAGGATCTCATTCTCAGGATCGATGCGGAAGACCCGGCCATGCTCGATCTCCTCTCGTCCGTTTCGCCGCCTGGAACGGACGATTTCCTGTATGAGGAAGACTGCCTTCAGATTGCCCTCGGCGCGGCCGGCGAAACAGACCGTACAGATTTCCTCCTGGTCAATCCGCACGGAAGCAGGAAGGGATCTCCTGCGGCCGAGACATGGCCGATCGAAACAGTTCGCAGGGCGGACGGATGGCAGATAATCGTTCGGATACCCATTCCGGCTGGCATTCCATGCATCGGTTTCAGCTTGCACCGTTTCTATCGCGGCGTTCATTACGAAGTTCAAGGACACGGCACCGGGCTGCCCCACCCGCTGCGTCCGGAACAGTTCCTCGCCATTGTCTTGAAGGATGACAAACAAGATGCGGCAACCGATTACAGGCATTCAATCGAATCCCGGCGAGAGAAAGAACTGCAAGAGCTGCTCGCATCCTGTCGTGCTCGCATTCGCCAGGCTGAAGGCCCAAAGGCCAGCCTCGAGACGGCAAAAATGTTCACGGGGGAACGTCTCAAACAACCATGCATTGGACTCTGGAACGAAACCTACCTGCAGCATGCCCTCATCGATCTGTTTGAAGTCGAAGGCGATTCCAAATGGCTCGAGACAGCCATCACCCGCATGGAAGAAGCATGGTCCACCCGCGGCCAGGGGGATGGTGACACCGTGTGGGGAGAGCCACTGCCGACCTGGTATGAGAAATCGAGAAACGATAACGCGATGACGTTGGTCACCGGTGTCATGCTGTATCCCATCGCACGCCTCATGGACCTCGTTCACCGAGAGCCATCGCTCGATAAACTCTGGTCCCAGGTCGAGCCCTGGCTGCCAATGTGCCAGGAGGTCATTGACACTCACGAAAGAGAGTGGGTGGAATTCAACGACGGTTCAGGCTTCTATCTCGAGCCGTACCTCAAAGGCCCGCAGCGTCTCTATCCCCGGGGCGGCAGCCGCATGAACCCGCTGAACCGCGCGCTCTGGCTGGCCGCGCCGATGTTGCATATCGGTCGCATCCTTGGAAGGGAGGATTACATCCTTAAAGTCACACGGATGGCGCGTTACTTCAAGAATAACTGCGAGACGGTTGAAAACGGCGGCCTGGTCTGGGAATACCTGGTAACCCGCTATCCCGCAGAAGGCGAAGACATCAGCCACGCCCATTGCCAGTTGTTCTTTGCCGAGTTGTGCTGCAGCGAAGGCATCGTCTTTACCGAAGACGACCTCCAGAAAATGGCCATCACTCTTGATAAGAACGTATTCCGCCACAGCGATGTTCCGTGCAACACCCTCCGCGGATATCAGCCCGGCGTTCACCTGGCCGTCGGCGCCTGGACCAGTCTCTGCCGTTTCGTTCCGCACCTTTTCCCACGAATCGTTGCGGTGGTGGCGACTTCGATGGCCGAAGGGCAATTCGATTTCACAAAGGAAGGCTGGGGAGTCCGGATTCTGACCATGGTCGAAAAAGCGCGGGCCGCCAGTGTTGAAACCATCCCCAAGCGCCCTTGAGCCAACCTTTCAGGATGATCGGAAGATCCTGTGGGCGGGGCTGATCGAGCTGTTCTTTATGTTCGAGAGGCTCTGCTTCCGGCCATTCTCGTGGCCCGCGGTCGTAGCCACGGGCTGCCACCAGCCTGTGAGCTTACACAAATTAGAAGCGGCTCACAGGCTGCCATCCTGCGGCCGCAGGATGTGGTGCATCCACAGGCTGCTGGCAGCAGGAGCCTGTCCCTCCGAATTAACTACGCACGCGTTCAAAACCTCACACGAAAATCATTCTTACCTGAACGGTCTACGCCTCTCATCAGGTAGAGGGTACGCCCGCCCATGTTCAGCTTCCCTTCGCCGCGGGCCTTGCCGATTTCGCGATCGTAAAACGAGGTAGTGGGCATGTAACGGAGGGTCATTCCTCTGCGAGGCATATCGGAATGATTGGCCTCGGAGCCGTGATAGAGGAAGACATCGTGGAGCGAAACCTGGCCGGGTTCGAGGATGATGGCATGAGCTTCACTTTCATCGAATTCCGTTTTCTTGAGCTCCAGATTAAGGGCGAGCCCGGGCCCATTGTTTTCCTCATGTTCGGCCAGGCGTTTAGCCTGATGCGAGCCGGGGATGACCCGGAGGCAACCGTTCTCCGGTGTCGAAGCATCGACCGCAATCCAGACCGTGCAGGTGGCAAGAGGTCGAATGGGCCAATACTCGCCATCCTGATGCCAGGGCGTTTTTGTGCCGACCTTTGCCGGCTTGGCAAAGAAACTGGAATTCCAGAGGGCGATGTCGTCCCCGATCAGTTGAGCCACCATGTCGAGAATTTCAGGAATGCGGGCAAAGTTCAGAAAGGCAGTGTCGTAAGCGAGTGAGGCCGGGCAGTAATCGACGAACTGCGGATATTTTTCGATGAAACGATCGTGGATGAACCGGATGTCATCAAGGATTTCGTCGGGCAGCCGATAGTCGGGAGTGACGTAGCCGTTTTCGTTGTAGTAATCGATTTCGTCTTGAGTCAGCATTTTCTAACGAGCCAGTTTCTGCGCAGTAAGGGATTTCATAAGCTCCGACTTTCTTTCGGCCCAGCTCTCATCCGGCTGCGCGGCCCAGATAAATTTGGTTTTACTCTCACTCCTTAAGCGCGAGATAAATCAAGACTTTGATGCAGGGCTGATCGCCCTTCAACCGGCAAGCCAGTCGCATCCAGTGACCAAATTCCATGACCGCCAGAGAGTACAGGCCGGGCTCGAGTATTGAGACGAACCTCGAGCCTTCGTCACACCAGTGAAGTCCGTCAGGGGAGATTTGAACCGCGGCATCGAGCTGAACACTCTCGCCAGCTACATCCAGAATCCGAATGAACCATCGGGCCTCGCCGGCCCAGGCGACCTCATACGGCTCTGTGCAGAAGGATTCGGTGAAAGTGGCGTTTTTCTCGAGGACCGCAGTGTGTGAACGGCGAAGCATTTTTGTTGGTGTCCTTTGAAACCGAGGACCGATAACGATCAATCAGACTGCAAACAGATTCGTTCGTAAGAAGTCTTTGGCTCGTCCGAGCCTTCTTGCAGCGTAGCTGCGGCGTCCCGCCGCACAAGTTCGGCGGCGAGACGCCGCTACCACAAACCGGCAACAGGCTGCAGCCCGTCGCCACGAGTTCCTGGACGCTGGCGACTCAAGGGGTGACCGGCCATCACTCGGACATCGAAATTAAGACCGAATCCAGAAACAGAAAATTACGCACATCCCCGTGCGTGCGTACATCGAAACAGAAGTTCAAAAGACGTGGAATACTGGAATACGCGTCCGGGTAGTGCAATACAGGCACTTCAGAGACATCCATGATTCTGTCATTCACCTGCAGCTCTACGTTGCGATGCTCTGCAAGATCGAAGGTCCATCGCAGGTAGTGCCAGTTTACCTTGGTGGGCACTTCGTTGAAGCAGAGAGGCTGATGGCCGCCGTCCATGAGATGCCAGTCAGCGGAAGAAGCGACGTGAACATCGTTGCCCTCTGACTCGATTCCCTCGAGCATCATTTTGGTTGTGGGATGCAGAGCTGTCTTATAGCTCCAGCTCTGGACAAGATTGCCATCCGTATCAGTGTTCTGATAGCGGAGCGCGCACATGTATCGATCGCGGGGCTCACTCCCGAGGCAGATGTCGTTCCAGATGGTGAACGAGCCAAAGTCATTTTCTGAGGGATGAAAATTGCCGTCCCAGTTTTCATGCGGATTCAGGGACTGCTCAGCCTTGTAGGCGAAATAAGTCTCCACCTGCACAAGGCCATTTGAACGGGCTGTAAGCCTCTTAATACCCACGGCCTGATGAAATCGCTTCGGACGAGTGGCAAGCTTCAGCGCGTAGTTGCCGTGCATCGCGCCGTGTGTGCCGATATCGAAGAAGGTGCAGTTACTGATCTGCGGCGGACGCATGTCCTTGAAAACCTGCCGAATCTGGTCGAGGTCTCCGTTGTGGTTGCCGCAGAGCTCGGCCCATCCGTTAACGCCTTCGTCGAAATCGTCAAAGGAGAGGATGACCGGGAGTGGTTTGAATCGGCTGAGTCTGAGGTCGGTAGGCATGATGAAGTGTTAGGTAATGCGTAATGAGCAATGAGTAAGTTTGGGTTCTAAGTTACTCATTACTCATCACTCATTACGTTTTCTCATAGAGGAATGGCCTCCTGAACATCCCGCCCAGATGGTGCTCACAGTTGCAGCGCAGGGCGATGGTGTTCTTGCCGGGCTTCAGTTTCCCGGTCAGGTCGGCATCCCACTCATAGCGGTAGTCGTTGAGCCACCATAGTTTCCCCTGTTTACGGTAGGCCGTCTCTTTGCCGTTGATGTAGAGCCAGCACTCATTGAACAGGCCGGGGAAGCGGAGGTGTGTTTTGCCCTTCACCTGCTCGGCGGTCAGTTGCACGTCCGTGCGATACCACATGTGGCCGACAAAGCTCTGGCGATCCGGATGACGGATGCCGAGTCCCTGAGCGTAGAGATCGGTGCGCAGCAATTCCCACTCGTCGGGGTAGTCCTTGCGATTGTCGAGAGTGAGGGTTGCCTTGTTCGCATTCCAATAGGTCAGGTCGATCGGGCCGGCGACGAAGTTCTTTTCAACACCCTTGTTCTCCTTATCGCGGCGGAACGCCCACTCGAGGGGTAGCTTCGTGATGAGTTTGCCTTTCGTGCCATCGACGAACGGGATCAGTTCTCGATACTGCTTTACCTCGCCCGGCCACCACGCGTACCCGCGATGCTCGACCTTGTACTTGCGATACGTCGTGAAGATGCCGCTCATGTCCGTGAGCTTTTCACGCACGGCGAGAGCCTTTTCGCCGAAGGGGACGGCTTTCGCATATTCACATTCGGTGGCCGCGGCGCGCACCATGTTCATGTAGCCGGAGATGATATCGTAGCTGTACCGGGTGAACGTCATGCGTTGAACGAAGAGCTTCTCGTTGCAGGACATCTTGTCACCCTTTGCCTTGATGCCGGCGATGATTTTCTCCGCTTTCTCGATGTTGATTTTCAAGAGGGACATCACCTCTGGCGTGTAAACGGCAGGGGCGACGAAGTATTCGTGCTCCGTGCAGATGGTCTTCTCCCAGGAGTCGTAGATGGCTGTCCAGTAGGCTCGCATGGGCTCGGCCGCGGGGCCGTAGAATTTTGGATAGAACTCATCGAGGATGGCATCGACGTCCTCATCCGGATTCCACATCAGGCGACCGCGAATGTGGAGGTTGAGGAAGGTGGTTGCGATGGCGTTGCGACTCTCGGTATTGATGCCGAGGATGCCGGCATCGCGGTAATGCTTGACATCCTGCCTGAAGGCCATGTGCGACGGATTAGGGAGGTCACGCCAGACGAGCATGCCCTGGTCGTAATCGTAGATGGCCAGGCGGCCATCCATGATCTTTGCCCAGGCGTGCAGAAAGTCACGGTATTCCTGGCGCGGGGACGAATTCGGGTCGTCCATGCCGTGGATTGGATCGATATCGATGGGGGCCAGCTCGCAATAGAGAGAACGTTCCGCCTTCATCTCTCGAACAGGCGGGATGGTCATGTTGGCGTAAGCGAGAAAACCCATCTTGCCCCCACTGTCGGGATACTTCTTTTGAAGGATTTGAGCGACGTTGTTGTAGAGCTCGAGCATCGGGTCGGTGACCGACCAGCGCATGAAGTATTTGTCCCATTGCAGCTTCATCAGTTTCTGGTCGGGCGGATATTCCGAATCGTAAGAGCCATCCTCCATGCCGAGGGAGAAAGGCTTTCCTTCCGCATACATCCTCTCGACTTTGCTGGCGACTTGTTCGGCTGTTTTGGGATCGGTGATCGGAAAATTGAATCTGCCCTTTCCGAGCCCCTTGGTGTACTTGCCCAGGGCGTGTCCGGTCGGCGGCATCGCCACGCGGCCGGTCATCATGTTGCGCCGCTGAAATTCTGCCCGCCCGGAGTTATCCCCAATCCACGATATCCAGTAACTCCGTATTTCGAACGGCGACGAGTATGCGTAATCCAGATTTCCAATCTTCAGTATTCTGATTTCCGGAATACACTCACCGAAGTCGGTCGGGATATACCAGCGGCATCCCCATCGGCGAAGCAACTCCGCGGCGGCAAAGTAGTGGCTCATATCGTTGTTGCCGGCCAGGTAGACTCGATTGCCCTGTCGTTTGAGGACGATGCCATCGGTGCGCAGATGCGGTTTCTTCTTAACGATACTCTTCAACCTTGCTTCGAGTTTCGGCTGTGCCTTCAGTGCCTCCTGACCGATCACGAGGAGTGGCGCGTCACCGGCCAACGCGGCTGCAATGGCCTCGGCAGTGCTCGCGATGCTCGGTTTGGCGCCGCACATCACCCCGATATATTTCGCCAGATCGTCTACTGCCAGTTTTTCAAACTTGCCGGCCTCCGGTGACACGACAATGATGGTCGCGGTATGGCCGGTAGTTGCGATGACCAGTTCGTCTCCTCCGGAACGAATGCCTGAGACGCTGATACAGCCGGCAGTAAAGAGGGCCAAACCAGCCATGCAGTTTAAGAACGCTTTCATCTGTTGTTTCATTTAGGAATACTGACCAATTGGAGAATCAGACACGGCTGAAGCCGTTGCTGCAACGAATACGCCTACAGCCCGAACTGCTCGCTCAAGAATCCTTCCATCCTCGCAATCGACAGCTTCTGCGCATCGGTTACCACCCCGTATCCGAAACCGTGTTCTACGCCGGGCAATACCTCGACCTCCGCGTGACCGCCCGCATTTCTGAGTCGCTCTGCCATCTCGGTGGACTGGACGAGCGGCACAGTTTTATCCGCGTCACCATGGATGAAAAGGAATGGCGGTTCTCCGCCTTTGATGCGAAGCACGGGAGAGGCTTCCCGATAATCGTTTTCCGCTTCCGGCTCAGGTCTGCCCATCAGCTTCAGGTACGCTTCCTTCAGCGTGCCGATTTGCAGCAGGTCGCCGCAAACAGAAGTGACCGGGCAATAGCAAACCACGGCCTGCGGAGCGTTTTCGCTGTCTGTCCCCAGCATGGCCGCGAGGTGTCCGCCCGCGGAAGAACCCATTGCTGCGGTCCTGGCCACCTCGATGTTCCGTGATTTCAGTTCTGCCTGAAAGAATGCGTAAGCCTGGCGGACATCATCGATTTGCGCAGGATGATGAGCATGGCCGGACAGGCGGTAGTTCGTGGATGCTGCGCAGTATCCGAGATCGCAGAAATGCTGGGCAACAGAGTGCCACTGTTCTTTGTTGCCGCCGCCCCATCCACCGCCGTGAATGCAGAAGAGGCCAAGTCCGTTGGGCGAATCGGGCAGGAAAATATCAACGAGGTTGCGTTCGTGATTATCTGAGTAAGCTGAGTTCAGGATGGTTTCCATGTTGGTATTGGCCTCGGTTTCAAAGTGGTCTTCTACCAATGGCAGGCAACATTCCGCAAGTTAGGATTCCGCAGATATGGGCGCAACCCTTTCAGGGAAGCTCCCCAAACCTCGCAGCCCTGGGCTGTAAGACGTAATGCCTTCGGCATAAAGAAAGACCTGCCATGGCTACCGAATTCATTTATCGACGCCGGGTCCAATTTGCCGAAACTGACATGGCCGGCATTGCTCACTTTGCAGACTTCATGAAGTGGATGGAGGAGGCCGAGCACGCTTTCTTCCGGTCCCATGGCATGAGTATTCATGAAGAGCGAGACGGCGAAATTCTGGGCTGGCCGCGGCTGAGTGCGCAATGTGATTACAGGAAACCGGTGCGGTTCGAAGACGAGTTCGAGGTACGTATGTCGATCGAAAAAATGGGCGAAAAAACACTGACCCATGTCTTCACGTTTGTTAAGGACAATGAAGAGCTTGCAAAGGGCCGGCTTGTGACCATCTGCTGCAAACGCGGTGAGGAGAACAGTCTGGAATCGGTGCCCATTCCTGACGAGATCCGCACACGCTTCGCTCCGCACGTGATGGATGGGGAAGGCACACCAGGCTGATGTCATATCTTCTGCATCTGAATCAGCGCCTTGCTGCAGCCTTGGCGCAGTTCCCTGAGAACTTTCGGAACAGGCATGGCCGGTACCTGCACAATCTCCAATGCGAGGACGGCGGCTTTCCCGACCGTGAAGGCGGCTCTGACCTTTATTACACCGGCTTCGCGCTTCGCGGTCTGGAATGCCTCGGAAGCGTGAAGGGATCGTTGGCGCTTCGGGCAGGTGCCTACCTGCGAAGCTGTCTGCATCATCAGGCCACGATTATCGATTTTCTTTCGTTGCTCTACGCATCGATGGTGGTGAAGGATGCAGGTGGCCCGGCCCTGGTCGAAGAGGCAGGAGAAGCATTTCCGGATCGCGTGGCTGCCGAGCTTGAAAATTACCGCAAAGATGACGGCGGATATGCCCGCGCCATCGAGAGCGCGAGCGGCAGTACGTATCATTCGTTTCTCGTGGCGCTGTGTTACGAGATGATCGAGCGCGAGCTTCCTGAACAGGGTCGTCTTGCCGAGTTCATACTCGAACGCCAGCGCGAGGACGGCGGTTTCGTGGAAGTGAAGCCGGCACGGAAAGGCGGCACGAATCCAACAGCCGCGGCTCTCGCCTTACTGGTATTGCTGGGTGAAGTGGAGGAGGGAGTAATCTCGTCGGCTGTCGAGTTTCTCGTCGGCATGCAAAGCCCGGAAGGCGGCCTGAAGGCGAACGGCCGGATTCCTGCCGCGGATGTGCTGTCCACATTCACAGGACTTCTCACTCTCACCGATCTGGGTTTTGATGATGAACTCGAACTCGATGCGCTACGCGATTACGTAGAACGCTGCGAGGTAGGCACGGGCGGCTTCCGCGGCGGCATCTGGGATGAAGGCCGTGACGCTGAATACACTTTTTATGGGTTGGGCTCACTGGCATTGGTGAGCGGAGCGGAGTGAGGACGGTGAATGGGGAATAATGAATGGTGAATGGTGAAATGCTGGATGCTCGATTCTTGATACTGGATGGTCTGTCGCAGCCTGAATCGAGAATCGAGAATCGAGAATCGAGAATCGAGAATCCAGAATCCAGAATCCAGAATCCAGAATCCAGAATCCAGAATCCAGAATCCAGAATCCAGAATCCAGAATCCAGAATCCAGAATCCAGAATCCAGAATCCAGAATCCAGGCCTACACACTCGCTTCCGTGAGCTTCTTTGAAAACCACGCGCTCTTTTTCAGCATGTCGAGGAGCACCGCTCCCAGGATGACCAATCCCAATACAACTTTCTGTGTGTAGCTTTCCACACCAGTCAGGTTCATGCCGTTCTGTATCACTGCGATGATGAAGGCGCCGATCAGTGTGCCGAGGACCTTGCCCTCGCCCCCTGCGAGGGAGGTGCCGCCGACCACTACTGCTGCGATGACGTAGAGCTCGTACATCAGCCCGTAAGTCGGCGTACCACTTTTGAGCTGTGATGCCATGACGACACCGCCCAGTCCGGCGAGAGCGCCACAGACGGTGTAGACAAAGAGAAGAACCCTTCTGACCGGGACGCCGGACAGACGTGCCGCCTCCACGTTTCCACCAACTGCGTAAATATATCTGCCCAGGGTCATGCGCGTCATGACGATGTGGGCAATTCCATACAGAAAGAGCATCAGAACGACGGCATTCGGAATCTTCCACAGGCTCGTTCCTCTGCCCAGCCAGATGAAGGTGTCCGGCACGTGATAGATTGACTGGCCTTCTGCAAGGATAAAGGCCAATCCGCTCGCGACGAGCATCATGGCAAGGGTGACGATAAAAGGCGGTATTCTGAAGAGGGTCACCATCGTTCCCGAGAATGCGCCCATCACGCTGCACATGACGATGGCGCCGATACAGCTCAGGACCATCGCCGGCGGCGAGGCTTCAAGCGCGCCGCCGTAATCACGAATCAGCAAGGCCGCGAAAACGGCAGAAAGCGCAATCAGGCTGCCGACCGAAAGATCGATGCCGCCGGTGATGATGACCATGGTCATTCCAATGGCGATGATAGCGATCACCACAATCTGATTGGCGACGTTAAGGATGTTGTCGCCCTTGAGAAAGTCGGGCCACCAGTAGCTGCTGGGGATGACGAGCTCTGTCCTGGTGAGCGTTGGAAATTTCGAGCTCAGATTGTCGAACACGCCCCAGACGCCGGTTACCTGGTTGCACGCGATCACGTCAATCGTGCCGCCGCCTTCCACCAGTTTCCTGATCGCCTTTCGAGCATCCACCGGTTGGCCGTTCACCGGATCGAGAACCGTGAATCCATGCGACTCGAGATCCTGCGCTACGGTCTGCGCGAAGAGGATGTCTTCCTGGTTGCTCCTTGCGACAACCAATATCGTCGAGCTTGATTCAAAATCCTTGGCAATCTGACCCGCGAGAATCCTTGCGCCGCTCTCACCAGTCGGGTGCTGTTCGTCCCATGTAGCGTAGCTGTAAAACGCGCACAGTATCAGCAGCACGACGAGCATGCCGTAATCAGAAAGAAATCGTGCAACCATTTGCAGATGATGATTGGACTGAGTCGCCGCGGGTATCGTAGGGCGTCCTCAGTGCTTCGAAAGCGGCTTTAAAATGCTTATCGAGAATGCCATTCCTCGATTGTGTGACATTCTTTAGGTAAGGTCTGTTCGATGGATTCAGATACGCATTGAAATTCAGGGTTGATTGGAGTTTTCTATCTCCACTCAACGACAGCAAATCCCAACAGGAGCCATATATGCATCGCATCTTTCTTTTTCTGGCGGTTTTTATCAGTTCCACGCTCCATGCGGAACAGGCGCCCGACCTGCCGCCGGATCAGCCCCCCGAAAAGATCGGCCCGGAGAAGCCAGCGAACGGCATGGGCAAGATTATCGATGTGACTATCAAGGGCGTGGTGAAGGAACGCATGAATATGCCGCCCATGTTCGGCAGCGATGATTCCACTACGGATTTATTCGAACTGTTCCGCCTGTTCCAGCGCGTGAAGCAGGATGATTCAGTAAAGGGCGTTCTGGTGCGCCTCAGTCCGGTCGGTGCGGGATGGGGAAAGTGCCAGGAAATTCGCGATCTGATCAAAGGTGTCAGGCAGGCAGGAAAAAAAGTTTGGGTCTGGCTGCCCCTGGGAACGAACAAAGAGTATTTCCTGGCAAGCGCGGCGGACGAGATCATCATGCCTCCGGCCGGTTTCTTGTTGACGATGGGGTTGCGCGCGGAAATCACATTTATGAAGGGGCTGTTCGACAAGATCGGGGTGGAGGCGGAAATCATTCACGTCGGCGATTACAAGGCCGCAGGCGAACCCTACACCCGTAACGAAATGTCCCCGGAATTTCGTGAGGCCATGGAGCAACTGATCGACGATATACTCGATGCTTACGTGGATGGCGTGTGCAGTGCAACGAAGCTGAAGCCGGCACAGTTCCGCAAACTCCTCGACGGAGGGCCGTACCACGCGGATACAGCGAAGAAGGCAGGACTGGTCGACAGAGTTTCCTATCTGGATGATTTCCTCGCCGGCATCAAAAAGAAAAATAAGGTGAAAGTCGTATCGAGAAAAAAATATATGGGCGACTCTTTTGAGCGCCCCGACTTCTCGACCATCGGCGGAATGATGCGGTTTATGACCCAAATCTCGCAGCCGCCTGGAATGAGCTCTTCACCGCATCCGAAGCTGGGACTTGTCTACGCGGTCGGGCCAATTGTGTCGAGCGCGGCCGGGGGGCTATTTGGTGGTGACGAGGTCATCACAGCCGAACCGGTGGCGAAAGCCCTCAAAAGGTTGCGCGCAGACAAGACTGTCAAAGCAGTGGTCTTGCGAGTGGACAGCCCCGGCGGTGACGTGGTGACATCCGACCTCATCTGGCGCGAGGTGCAGAAGACGGACAAAGTGAAGCCGGTGATTGTGTCCATGTCCGATGTAGCCGCGTCGGGCGGCTACTACATCTCGATGCCGGCCCGGGCCATCGTCGCGCACCGTGCATCAATCACAGGTTCGATCGGTGTTGTTGGTGGCAAGTTTAATCTCACCAAACTCTACGAACTGGTCGGTGCGAACGTGGAAGTCATCGAGCGCGGGAAGGGGTCGGGGCTGTTCTCGGCCCACCACAAACTCACGGATGAAGAAAGAACCCGAATGTATGCACTGCTGAGGCAGACGTACGACCTTTTCATCGGCAAGGTATCCAAGGGACGCAAGAAGCCGGTGGGCGACGTGGACAAAGTAGCCCAGGGCCGCGTCTGGACCGGCATACGTGCACAGAAACTCGGACTGATCGATGAAGTGGGTGGCCTCATGAACGCGCTCAACCTGGCCAAGAAGCACGCAGGCTTCAAGCCGGAGAACAAGCTGGAGCTCAAAGTCTATCCCCGCAAGAAAACCATCTTCGACATGTTCGGAGCTAAATTCGAAGACGCCCGCACTCCGTCACTCTCGAAGCTCCTGCCTGCCCGAATGGCGCCGTCGCTTATGCAGACGCTGAAGATTGCGTTCGAACTGGCCGAACGGCAGTTTCTGATTCACATGCCATGCGCCATCGATGTGAAGTGAATCAGGCTGATTCTTTCGCAAGAATTCCAATGTGTGTTTTTTAGTGCACGCTTTAGCGTGTTCTGTCGCCCGCCCGGAAACACGCTAAAGCGTGCACTTCGAACGCATTCAAGATGGTGACACTCGATTTCAACTCTCCACGATCCCACTATTCCTGTCCTGGGAATCCTACTTCTCCACAATCCTGATCTCATCCAGTTCAATCACAACATCTGCACCGGGGATCATGTCCAGCCCAATGCCGATTCGGTTGATGTCGCGCGGATGCGTGGGGAACTCCTGCTTGCCTTTAACATATCGGTAAGTCCGGTCACCGACGACCGTTTGCCACTGCTTCATATCCACCTTTTCTTCCGGCGGATGCAGGGGGCTGTATTTCACATTCTGCTGCGCCCAGTCTTTGGAACGCAGATGAAAGATGATTGAGTTAACGCCCTGACCACGATAGCGGAATCGGTAGTGACTTCGGAAAGGTTCATCAACCTTCGGCGCGCCGGGTGAGATTGAAAAAGAAATGTGGCCATTCTTCTTCGCTGTCTTGGGGTACTTAACGCTCAAGTAGGCGATACCATCCCTGATTTCGTGTGTGCAGACAGCTTCCGGTGAGGGCTCTTTCCAGACACTGAATTCCGGTTTCTTGTCCTTGAAGTCGTAGAGCAACAGAACTTTATTGGGGAATTCCATCACTGCAAATCTGGATGTGTTGGAGAAAGCAGACTTCGTGGGTGCAAATGCATGATACCTTGGCGAACCATCGTCTCTCGGTCGGTTCCGATAGAAGTTGATGTACCAGAAGTCTCCAGGCTGGGGGGCGAGGGCGTGAATCGCTTTGTAGGGGAAGGCCATTTCAAACTGGAATCCGCGGCCCAAAGGCTTCACCTTGTACTCGACGTCGAAATTCACTTTGCGAATAGCGTGTCGGTCTCCCGTACTCTTATAGCCGTCAAAGAACTCGCCCCGCGCATTGACCATGAAGAGGTGGTGCTGGTCCAACTTGGCAACACCGGCTTCGTCGAACCCCTCCTGATCTGTGCAGAAGTAGACTTCGATGGAGTCGTAGCTGTAGATCTCGCCATCACGCGGCACTTGCGTCGGCGGGAGGACAACCTTGCCAGTTTCGTGTGCTCTGCCGGCGACATAGAACCTGTCCCGATCGTGGGCAGTGAAGATTTCGGTCTTTGCCTTTACCTTCTTGCCCGTTGCATTATCCCTCATGAGCAGTGGGCTCATGCCTTTCCATTCCGTCAGGTCGCCGTCAACTGATATGGGTACCTTAGCCTTGGGGCAGGCAAACGTGGCCCTTGTGATATCGTCTTTAAACCCACCCAGCTCGAAGAAAGGCTTGTGCGCCTCCTTGTAGTACCTGGTCTTGACGCGATACATGCTTCCCGCCCTGGTCTTGGCAACGGCGTTTGCCAGAAGCTCCTGCATCTGCTTCCTGATCTCGGGAGGGTAGGTCTCCTTCCAGTACAACTGCCTGGGAAGGCGCTCTACATGTTTGTAGAGACCCGTAGGCAGGTAAGACCACCTGGTCTTTTCCCAGCGGTCAATGCCGAGGGTGAAAAACTCTTTCATCTCACCGGCAGCCGGGCCAAACTGCAGGCGGCAGAACTCGTCCAATTCCGCGTCAACATCAATATCAGGGTTCCAGAGGAGCTTGTAGTAGAGGTAAAGAGCCTGACCGTTTTGTGCCATCGAGAGATAGCCCCCGTTGAGTACCACGCCTGCAATCTTGTTGCGGTTCTCGCTGTAGATCCTCTTCAGAACATGAGGCGCATTGAAGGGCATCGGCTCAAAAGTGATCTGGTAGGGCTTGATGGGATAATGGCTCCAGATCAGCATCCGCTCCTTTGAGTATTTATTGATCACCTCAAGCTCATCGATGTTCTGTTTCCAGTACCGCTCTTCCTTCATGAAAGGTTCGATTACGCTGTTCCACACTTTGCACAACAGCAGGTTGTCCGGCAGCGTTCTGTCCTTAGGGATCTTTGTCCATCCGCCGTAGAGAAGTGTAGTAACGACCTTGTCCGGCCATCTTTTCTTCACTTCTGCGCAAAGTCTGGAAATGTAGCCCCAGATCAGCTTCATCTGCCTCTCGCCGATTGGTGCCTCCCAGTCAATCAAGGGGCTGCAGTTGTCACAGTGACATCCGGGGAAGCCATCATTGGGAAGCCACAGAATGTACTTCTTGTTAGGGGCCATCAGTTCCCAGCCGAACAGCCTGAGGTCCTTCCCGCCCCTGTACCACTGGTCAATAGCCTTGATGTGCTCCTCGAAGCCTTCCTCATCGCTGTAACATCTCTGCGACGAATGAGGCCCTTTCTTGCCCATCATCCTGGTGCCGTCCTTTCTCAGGGCAAATATGTGGGGCTTGTCCGGAAAGACTTCATGCCACCGGGTATCGGTATGGTTGGCAACATTCATATGTACCGAGGAAGCCCTCATCAGTGGCGACCGCCAGAGGACCCTCCTCCGCCGCTCAACTCGATACTGTGCAGGCATGTATTTGGCGTCTTGTCCGAAGGGGGTGGGCAAATTCCCGTAGCTGCTGCGGCGGTGATAGAACACCGGCGCGTCCTGGTATGACACGGGTGGTATGCTCAGGATTTTCCCGGTGAAGTCCGGAGCGCATTCACCAAGTTCACCCCAGTGGTACCAGCGCATGCCCACAAATCTCTCGAGCAAATCAACGACGGCAAAGAGAGTTCCTCTGCTGACGTTCTGCGTGTAGATGTTCAAACGCCGTGGAGGCCGGTTCGCAAAGGGTGACAGGCAATCACGGCCGGAGAGGATGAGTCCCCCTTTGAAGCGGATCACTTTAAAACCGTCCAGCTTGAATTTCTGACACTCGGCAAACACTCGCTTTACCGTCGGCTCATCTACCGGGCCGATGTAGAGATGCTCGCCGGAAGGAACCCTGTCCGTGACGATCTCAAAGTCTGCACCCGTACACTTGTCCAGGTACGTCTTCAGCAGCTTTGCGATTTCCGGGTAATACCAGTCATCAGTATCAACCGTGACAATCTTGACTTTTGCCTTGCCGTCTGCTGCCAGAACCAGGTCTCCCAGTTCCTTTGTGAATGTCAGAGATACGGGCGTAAGCCCCTTCGATTTCCAGGGCTCGGCCATTGCCGGATAGAGTAGATCCTCTGCCACGGGCACCGGTTGAGCAAACAGTGTGGTATCAAGACTCATGGCACTGATGAGAACCACAAGACCCGCCAGCACTGCGGGCTTCTCTTTCTCTCGCTCCATTCATGCTCCTTTTGGGCGGTCCGTTTCAGTGCTCGAAGATCATGCGGCGCTACTGCATCCTCTGGCACAGATCATGGAAGTAACGTTGCAGGGCTTCCTGGATGTGGTGCGGCACGGGCGATTCGTACCCGGCCAGTAGTTCCTCGACTCTTTCGTGTGCTCGCTCCAACATCGAGCGGGCATCGCCGTGCCCGCCGCTGAGGTCGAACGCGTCGTCCTGGAAGAACTCATCCGACCGCATCAGATCGATGGTCAGATCATCGTCCAGGAAATGGCCGCCAGGGCCGATCCGCTGGAGGTTCTTGGCGGCAAGCCGGAGGTCGTCGGTGCGGACACCTCGAACGATGTGCCGGGCCGCGCGCCAGTACGCCTGCTGGATGACCATCATCTCGGCGGACATTCCCACGGCGTTGTGACAGGAGCCGAAGCCGGCGAGGACGTTCGCTCCCGAGGCGTGGGCCGCGAGCATGAACAGCATCCCTTCGGCGCCGCTTTGCGGGTCATAGCGGTACGTCATCGTGCCTCCGCATTCCGCACCCGTTGGCATGCTCTCCGCCTGCCCGAGCTGCACTGCGGCAATCTTCCAGAGCACTTTATCCATAGTGTAGTAGAGGTCCGCCCCGTTCTGCAGATCAGTCACCGACAGTCCAGACACGTATTGCACGGGGTGACCCGGGCGAAGCAGCTGGGTCATCAGGATGACCATGAGCGCCTCGATATGGGACTGGAGAAGGCTCCCCGCCAGAGAGTACGGCCCGGTCGAACCGGCCATTGGGCAGACGGTCGGCACGATGGCAAAGCCGCGCGCCACGGAGCGCCTGAGCAGTTCGCAGTTCACGGAGTTCATTACGAGCGGCGAATCCACCGCCACCGCGGACGTGAGGATGCGAGCCGGGTCGCCGTTCGGCGCGAGGAGCGTCGCGACATCCATCCATTGCTCGAAGCTCTCCAGGCTGGCCGCCATCACCTGGTAGTGGCGAGTATGGTTGAGCAGGTGGGTCTCCAAAGCGCGCAAACTCGATATCGGGCCGGGCACGTCGGTGACGGGATAGTCCATGCGGCTGATACCCACTACGGGTTCCAGTTGCTCCGCGACGATGGTATGTCTGCGAACATCCTCCAGGCAGGGATGACGCGGCTCTCCGGTCCGGTAGTCGATGATCCAGGGGTCGGTCACGATCGCCAACCCATACTGGCTGTCTCCCCCGATTTCCCAGGACTCGCCGAGAATGTTGCCGATGGTGTAACAACTCGGCACCTCGGACATCAGTTCCAGGCACAGGGCGCGGGGCAGGCGTAGCCGGCCGGAGACTTTATCCACTGCAGCACCCCTACCTTCAGCCGTGGTGAGCAAGGCTTCGTCCTGGATGACAACTCCGTCCCGCTCGATGTGCGACCAGGCCGCCTCTCGAATCTGTTCGACCTGCGCGGGTGACAACGTGCTCCAGGTCCATGGTATGTTCATTTTCATCAAAGTTCTGTCTCCGAGCAGTCATGATAACCGTCCCGTTCTGTCTCGGCACTCAGGGGTCGCCTACCTGGACGCGTCCGATGCCGCGAGCGAACAGTAGGGAGGGTAGGGCCCGGCTATTTTCATAGGCGAGCCACCCGTCCTACGCTGGAGTTTGCTTCTGAGCCACGCGAGAGACAGCCGGACTCCTGCCCGTCAGGGTTGGTAAGGCAGCCGAAAGACTGATTCCGCTCTCAATGATTTCGCATTCAGCGTATCGGGCAATTACACTCGCTTGAAGACAGGCCTAAAGCGATGACGGTCCTACTGGAGCCTTCTGGCCAGGCCCGATTGACTGAGTGACGAAACCAATTGAGCGGAGTAAAGGCAACAATGAAACCGATCCTTTTCAGCCTGATATTGACAGGGCCCCTTTTCGGATACGAGAACCTTCTCGAAAACGGGGATTTCCGTGAGATTCAACCCGGCCGGGATTTGCCTGCCGGATGGTCTCCCAATGTTCACCTGCATGAAGGCGCTGACGGAGAGGTCACCTGGGACAATGGCGCGCTCAAGGTCGTGAATCGTTCGCCCAAAGCTGCATGGGTGCGCGCCAGCCAGCAACCGATTGCCGCAACGCAGGAAAGACTCTACCGGTTCGCCTGCCGGGCCCGAGGAAATGCGCGCGTGCTTTTCGTGATGTATGAGTTCCGGACCGGTAAGAAGCCTTACCTGACGCACAACTTGGCGCAGTTTATCCCCGGGAAGGAATGGCAGTGGAAGTCGGGCATCGTGAAGACTGGTCCCGACGCGGACTTTTTCAAAGTCTCGCTCATTTCCAATCAGGCCGGTGAAGTATGGTTCGACGATGCCACGCTGTGGGATCTTGGCGATCCGCCCAGTCTTGTGGTCCCCGCCGCTCCGAGGGAACGGCGGACCGAGCCGTTCTTCATTCTCGATGGCCGCGGCAAGGAATCGTCCGAGCCGACGCGGGCATTCCTTTCGTATGACCGCAATGCTCTCCACGCTCGCTTCGAGTGCATGGAAAGCCAGGTGCCCAAGATGAAAAGGGCATCCAAGACAGACGGGATGTCTGTGTTCGCAGACGACTGCATCGAGCTCTTCCTGAATCCATCGAGAGGGCAGACAAATTACTTCCAGATCGGCGTCAATGCTGAGGGTGCGCGAGGTTTCGTTCGCCGGTCGGAGAAGAGTCAGGGGCTCTTCACAAGCTGGTACGATTCTCCGCGGACAGCGAAATCTCCGAAGTGGACACCGAACGTCAAAGCGACGGCCAGGATCAGGGGCGACCGATGGGAAGTGATGCTTACCGTGCCCTGGAAAACCATCGGCGTGACGCCCAGGCCGGGTCTGGTGATCCGCGCGAATTTCACCCGGCGACGGAACCTCGGAGGGGAAGAGAACGCAAGTTGGGCCTTGATGGAAGGGACTACCTTCCACGCCCCGTCGCAGTGGGGACGTCTCATCCTGGCGGCCGATGCCGCAAGCCCTGCGGGGCGGGCGCTCAAAACGCCGAAACTGCCGGCCCCGCCTGTCATCCCCTCGTCACCCGATGCAAAGCCGGCCTTCGGGATCCGTGCTTTCCACACTCAGGCGCCCCTGAGTACCCAGCTCGAAGAATACAAAAGACTCGTCCGGACCCTGGCAAAGCTCCGCTACAACACGCTCTTCCTCGAAGTCAATGAGAAGCTCCAGTATGAGCGGCATCCCAGAATCGCCTCGCCCACGGCTCTTTCCAAGCCGGAGATGCGCAAGCTTGTCGAATTCTGCCAGGGCCTCGGATTCGAAGTGATCCCGCAGGTGCAGACCTTCGGCCACTTCAGTTACGCCCTGCGCCACGACGCGTACCGTTCCCTTTCCGAGAATGCGGAACCCCATAAGCGATGGGGATTCTGGAATTACTGCCCGTCCAACCCCGAAACCTACAAGCTGGTCTTCGACCTGTTTGAGGAAGTGATCGAGGTATTCAAGCCGAAGCGTTTCCACATCGGGCACGATGAGATCACCTTCGCGCCAATCGGTGTTTGCGAGCGATGCAAAGGGACACCGGGGCACGAGCTTTTCGCCAATGAGGTGCTCAAGCTCCACGCCTGGCTCAGGAAACGAAAACTGGAAGTAATGATGTGGGGTGACCACCTTCTGGCCGAGCACAACGGCCGTCCCCCTTACAACACCGCCAGAGCTCTGGACCGGATGCCTCGCGACATCGTCATTTGCGACTGGCACTATCGAGGGGATGACGACTTCCCTTCGGTGCGATTCTTCAAGAAGCAAGGATTCCCGGTCATCGCGTGCGGGTGGTTCAATCCAGTGAACGTGTCGAACTTCACGAAGGCGGCATCAGAAGCGGGCGCCGAAGGTTACTGCATGACCACCTGGTGGCGCCCGGAGCGAATCGCCAACACCGCTCGAACCGCGGCAGCAGTAGCTCTCAGCGCACAGTTTGCATGGTCCCCGAAACAATCTCTCGACAAGCTTCCCTGGCATCCAGGCCAGGCATTCCGCCAGGTCCATTTTCCCGCTCGCCCCAAAGCAGCTTTCCGCGCCCTCGACATCAGCGGTCAGGCATACTCGCCGTTGTCTGAGACTGACGTGGCTCCGGCCCCGAAGGGAATCCTCGCGGCGAACGGAGTTCCCTTTGCCATCGGGGACCAGGTCATCGTTCTGGACAAGAACCGGCCCAAGGTCTGGCAGACGCCTGTTGGCGGGCCGGTACGTTCGCTGCACTTTCTCCACTGCACCACGCGGCCGCCAAGAAATGTTGACCATCTCTACGACCGGCACCGAGTGCTGCCCGGACTGGTCGGATTCGTGGTCGTTCATTACGCGGACGGAAGCTCCGAGCGGGTGAGACTCCTTTACCGTCGTAACATCACGCAATGGAATTCAAGGCTGGGCGCGGGCGAGTGCGACCTGGCCTGGCAGGGCCGCCGCAAAGACGGAGCGCTCGTCACTCTCTGTGCCTGGGAGTGGCTTAATCCTCATCCTGAAAAGCCCGTGGCGGGTATCGATCTGGCGCGCACCGGTGACAAGGTCGACCTGATGGTGTTGGCCATTACCGCGGCGGGGGGTGAGTGATGATCCAAGGATTGTGCGTCCACAGACTTCAAGACCAGGTATTGAAGCCCGGCTCTCCCCAGGACGGAGCCACGACGAAGTGATCCTGGGACGTGGCCAGATGTTCAAGGAGGTGGCGGTGGTGGGATCGCACCAGATCCGCAGATTCCTCATTATGAACAAGGTTTGTCATCTCGTACGGATCTTTGTTGAGGTCAAAGAACTGCCACGGCTTTCCGCCCGTCGGATCGCCGAGCGCCGTGTACTTGTACCGCGGGGAGCGGAAAGCGCGCCACATCTCCCAGCCCCGGCTCTGCCTTACCTGACCCAGGAGAATTCCCTCTCGACTCAGCCGCTTCTGCTCTCCGCGAATCAGAGGACAGAGGTCAACGCCAGGCTTATCGAGTTCGGCCCGGCAGCCGGTCATTCCGAGAAAAGTAGGGTACAGATCCTCCACCTGAACGGGATCATCGAGCGTTGATCCGGCGCGGTCCGGCATCCGCGGGTCGCGCACGACAAATGGGATTCCGACAGATTCCTCAAAAGGCTGATGTTTCTTGAAGAGTCGGTGTGCGCCGCCCATATCTCCGTGGTCTGAAAGGAAAACAACAATGGTGTCTTCATCGAGCCCCGTGTCATGCAGGCACCGGAGAAGACGGCCGACGTTGTCGTCGAGGTTCTCGATCATTGCATACTGCAGCCGGACATATTTCAGATGATTTTCGAGCTGGTCAGGCTCAGTGGTCACGCGTCGGCCCGGACCTGGAGTTGGGTCGTCGAACAGGAAGTTTGGCGGCGTTACGATGTCGCGCTGTCGCCACTTATCCTCGTACGCGGGGGGAGCCTCCAAATTGTTGTGGGGCGGTTCCACCGACAGGATGCAGAAGAAAGGCCGATCCCCGGGCCGGCGTCGCCGGAGGTAGTCCATGGTCAGGTTCGTCAGACCATCGGTCTGATACTCTCCCAGCGGACGGGGCGTCGGGTCGTCGTCAACGAAATAGCAGGTATCGAAATGGCGGTTCGATAGCTCGAAGCCAAACCAGTTCTGCCAGCGGCCCTGATGCTGGCGCGGCACAGGCGTTCGGTTGGCCATACGCCACATGTCGACACCCGGCGGAGCAGTCGAGAAACCAATCCCGTAAAGATGCCATTTCCCTATGTAAACCGTCTCGTAATCATTCTCATTGAGGGCATCGGCAAGGGTGCGTTCGGCCGGCGACATGCGCCAACCGTTGCCGGTGGGGAATCGGGACGGCGCACGTTCCCCGGTCATCAGACTGAAACGGAACGGGACGCACTGTGGGCAACTGGAGTATGCGTGGGAAAAGCGAACCCCGTGTTGTGCCAGCCGATCGATGTTGGGGGTGGAAACATTCGGGTCGCCATAGATTCCAAGAGCCGATCGGCGCAACTGATCCGCCAGGATGACCAGAACATTCGGCCGTTTCGTCATTGATTCTACTCCCTGTGCCGAGCCTGAAGCCGGCCTCGCCGGGACGTCGACGGGCATCAATGCGCCTCACCCAGGTGTTTGTCCATCCACCGGAATGCCGCGGTCTCGACCGAGAACATGAGGTCGTGGTCCGTGCCCACACTCACGAGCAGTCGCTTGTCTTTCGCGGCCAGATTCCGGTAGACCGCGTAGACTGAGGTTGCGGGGCTAGGCACGTCGTTGAGGCAGAGGCCCATCAGGAAGGGCGTATCGATCATGGTGGCGAAGTTGGCGGGGTCGTAGTAGCTCATGTGATTGTCGAGCGCTTTGGCCCGGTTGAACGGCGGCACAGGCTGATCGAGACCATGGGTCTTCGCCGCGTTCAGGCCATCGATGTGTTTCCGCCATGGCCAATAGGCCCAGTGGCAGAGCACACTGGCCGCGGCCTTGACTTCGGGGGCGATGGCGGCCGTTACGGTGGCAAGGTGCGCCCCTTGCGAGCCGCCGCACACACCCAGCCGGTTGCCGTCGATGTCAGGCTGGGCCGCGAGACAACGCATGGCCTGCGCGCACGCGAGGTAGACGTAGTGGTAATAATCGTCAGTCAGCTTGTCGCTCCTCGACCCTCTCTTGCCGTAGCCCGACTGCCGAGGCAGCTTGTATTGATCTTCGGGGAGGTCGACATCCTGCCCGTGGATTTGCAGCATGAGTGACGCATAACCGTGGCGTGCGTGTTCCGCGGGGATCGGCAGGGAAGCGTTGCCGAAGCCGGGCAGGACCAGGAGGCCGGGGAAGGGTCCTTTCCCAGAGGGAATCGCGAGCCATCCGTGGTAGCGGCGCCGGCCTCTGTCGTTGTCGTAAGGCGAGTCGAACTGAAACTTGTAGACCTTCACCTTGTCGTGTTTCACGCCCTCGGGATCGTAGCGGTCCGGGATGGAGGCCTCCGCCAGGTTGTAGGCATCGATTTCCTCGTTCTTCATTTCGCGCACGAACGAACGATTGGCGTTCAGGGGCACCTTGTCAAGTTTCGCGACGGCCTTCTTCCAGAACTTCGCCATGTCCTTGGGGCAACTGTCCACGATGGGCATTTCGCCGACGCGGTAGCCAAAAGTCGCCCGGCCCGTGTACTTTGGAGTCGAGGTCGAATGCACCGTGAAATAGAGGTCGTAGAAGCCCGGGGTGAGCTTCCCTTCCGGAACGACCATACGCAGGGAGTGGTCGGGGCGGACCTCGCAAGGCCGGCCGCGCAGGAACGGTTCCTTGACGCCGTTCGCGCAGAGTTTCCACGTACCCTTGATGGGTCTGTGATACGCGAAGGCTGAGATTTCGATGCGATCTCCCTTGCGGAACAGCAGATCTTCGCGGACCCGGGAGAATACGGGGAACCAGCCGAGCTGCCTTCCCCGCGGTTTGCGCATCGCGGGATCGTAGGGCCTGTGGCAGTTGCACATCATGGCCTGCGCGCACGGCTCCAAGAACAGGATGACGGCCATCGCGGTCAGTGTCGTTTGTGTGATCTGCTTCGTCATTTGATTCCCTTACCCGTATGCCCGGAGATCGCGGCAACGAAGATCGCCATCTCTGCCTTCTTGTCGGACTTGAAGGTGACGGACTTGATCTCCTTTTCCGGTTTCGGGTTCTTCCACTGCATCAGGTGCATGTTGTAGAAGCGCAGCTTCGAGCCTTTGCTGGAGGGGACGACCACGTAATGGACCTGGTCGGTGTAAAGGCGGGTGGACGCGTGATACCAGTCGCCCGACTGTTTGGTGCCCACGAAGGGGATCATGTGAGTGTCGCCGTCCGCGTAGTTGATCCTGAAATACTGCTTGCCGCCGGGCAGCGTGTAGTAGGTCGCGTAAAGGAAGTAGAGGACCTTCGCCTTCTTGCCGACCGCGACATCGGCCTCCTCGGGTAACGTTTCCGTCAGGTACCGCTGGGAAGGCAACGCCAGCGCGGTTTTGTTGTCGTTCTTATCCGGAGCGATGATGTCGACGGGCACGCCGTAGAACTCCCGTCGGCCGAGCTCCATCGCGTGGAATCTCACGGGCGCAGTGACCCCCGCTTTCGAATACAGGTTCATGTTGCAGAACGGCTTGAGATCCACCTGAAACCAGCCGTCCGGAGCGGCTGTCTGGGCGAGCGAGAACTTTTCGTCGTACTGCCGGTTCAGAGCCTTGGCCGCATGCTTCAAGCGTACCTCAGACGATTTGTCCGACATGAGCGGCGAGGGGTTCAGCGACTGGAACTCCTGCCCGCGGGCGGAATCAACAAGGCTCATGCTGGCCAGAAGGGCGGTAGTGAGTATGGAGATAGTTTTCATGTTCTGTTCGTTTCTGGTTATTCGACGAGTCGCAAAAGGGGACTGTTACGCATTGAAGATGTGGGGTTGGAGTAACGGCTTTATTTAGCCGGGCTCTTCGCAGAATCGGTCGGAACCCGGCTAAAAAAGCCGTTACTCCAACTCTCGGCCCTGAGACTGTGAGAGTTTCACTGAGCAGCATTGTTTCGAGATTACCACTGCATCATGGTGTAGGGGTGAATGAATCCTTCCAGCCACTCCACGGGGTAGAGCATTTCCCTGTCATCCTGCATGAAGGGATTGGGGTAATCGTCTGACGAACCGCCCTGGTTGATAAGGAGAGCCGCGCGGATCTGCATGGCCTTCATCTTCTGCCACCGGGTCTTGAATTGCCTCCGGTTGAGCATGTGCGCGAGTGCCTTTTCGCCTTCGAGCTTCGCGTAAAGGTACTTCTTGCCGTCTACTCCCTGGACTACGGGGAGTTCGAGTTTCTCCTGGAAGTAAAGATCGGCGAGAGTGATTCCCCATGAGATGGGGCCGGCTGGCTTGTCCACCATGTAGACAGTCTCCTTCTTCACGTCGATGTCGTAGTCTTCCCAGCCTTCGCGGACGAGGTCGATGGTCTTGCTGGCGACCGGCTCTGGCGCTGATGTCATGTACGTGAGGATGTTGTTGACCAGTCTGGTGCTGACCGGGTCTTTTCCGTACCGGCCATGGACGTCGACCTGGCAGAACATCATCCGGCCCTGGCCGGCCGCGTATTCGAGCAGTGACGATTCCTGAAGATCGAACCCGCACGAGAGAAGGGATCGGCAGGCGCCTTTCTGAGGTCGCGTAATGGCATAGGTCACGACCGTGTTGTCGTTGCCCCAATCCGGGTAGCGGTCGACGGAGAGCCTTCCCAAGTCATCGGGGTGAGGGCCGGGATAGGGCTCTACCAGGCTGGCGTCGTCGCGCAGATAATGGAAGTCGTCAGTCGTCAGGCCTTCCAGAGCCGGGTGCCCCTCCGCGGTAACAAAGCTGCGGCGCCAGCGCGTCTGTTCTGTGTTGAGTCCCCAGATATTGTCAAGGGCCTGCTCAAACACGAGCACGCGCATGCCGTTGCTGATGTTGACGCGCACATCGTAGGTCAGTTGCACTCTGATGAACTGCTTGAGTCGTTTACGGTTTTCTTCGTCTCTGAGCGCGTTGCGGCCGATGACCAGCAGGCTGTTCTGCGCGGGAGGGAGCGTCGAGGCCAGCATCTCGAATTTCACGCCGGCCTCGTTCAGCATCTTTCTCGTGTCACCGATGGGATCGTACAGGTAGAGCTTCATCTTCCCGGCGATAACAGGAGGCTTTTCTTTCGGGAACACCGTGAGCGCAAACGTGTCTGTCACATGTGCTTCCCGGTCAGCGTCTCCGTTCAGTTTCAGGAGGTAGTCCGTCCGCTGTTTCACCTTTGGGGCTTTGAACGCGATGTGAATCTTCTCGGGTGCGAGTTCACCCGGGCCGATCTTCGTTCGCCGTATCCTTCCGCCGGTCACCTTCTTGCCGTCCTGTGTCGTCAGCTCCCAGCCGCCGCCGAACTTCACTGTCGACTCAGTGTCGTTGACGATCACCACGGCCTTCCTGATCCGATCGCCCGCGTAGTACGAACGATCTTTGTGAGAGAATTCCCCGTCGGGACCGCCGATGTATGCGAGGAACGGAGAGAGGCCCTCTTTCGCTAGTTGCCCTTCTTTGGTGGGTGGACCAACCGTGTAGTGCCAAATCCGGCATCCGACATCCATAGTCGGTTCGGACCGCCGCGGGTCAACGTTAAGCGCAGGCACGACCAGGCGCGGCTCATCGAAATAGCGGACAAACATGCACCAGAACCCCATGTTGACACCGTACGAGCGCCAGGCTCTGAAGACGTTCCCCACAAAGAGTTCGCACGTGGCCTGGTGACTCCAACTGGCCATGAGACCGACATCGCGGACCTTCGGGTCAAGCCAGCTCTCGATGTTGGTTTTGGGTTCTTTCCTGTACGGCTCTTCGCCGAGGTGAATCGCCGCGGTCTCCATAAAGATGGGGCCGCCGCCGGGCTTGCCGCGCGAAGTACGCCGGTACCAGTTTTTCTGGAATGAGGGGACTTCCATCTCGTTGATGCCGAGGGGCCGTTTCCGATGCTTGTACCAGTGCGAAGGCCAGGTCTCGTGCACCTGGAGGTCCGCGTCGATAGAGACGTAGTTCATGGATGAATGGACCGGCTCAAACTTGCCGCCGCCGCTGCCGGCAAAAGCGATTCGAACGGGATCGAGCTTCTTCACCGCGGCGCGCTCTGCCGCGATGGGGTCTCTGCCGAGGAGCTTGGCCTTGTCGAAGTCTTCGCCCAGCATGGAGGGCGTATAGTCATAGGTCGGCGGATCGTGGTGTGTGTTCGCTAGATGGTAGTAGACCACGGAAGGACAATGGCGGCGGGGCAAAATCATGGCCGCGAACCGGTCCATGGTGGACTGGCGGATTTCAGGCACCTTCATGAATTCCGGATCCTCGTAGCGCAGGCCCGGTGTGTCTATCCCGATGAAGAATCCAATCTCGTCCGCGACGCGGAACAGTTCCGAATCATCCAGATTCTGTGCGCTTCTCAGAATGGCGCAGTGAATCCCCCAGTCCTTCCACCGATTCAGGATCTTTTTCGTGTACTCCTCGTTCGAGTAACGGCCGATGGAATACTTGCCCGCAGTGCGACCCAGCGCTGAATGAAGGTCCATCGTCAGGCTGATCCGATGATCGTTCAGCGTGAAGTAACCGTCATCGATCCAGATTTCCCGGAAACCAAAGCGGATGGGAAATATCCGGTCGACTGCTTTCCCTGCTGCATCGGCCAACTCGATGTAGTAGTTGTGAAGGTTGGGCGTGGCGGTGGTCCACAGCTTCGGATTTTTCCAGGAGAAGCTGGCTTCGATCTTCCAGCCCGGTCCGTCGGCCCCCACGGGCAGGGGCGCTCCTCTTCACGATCTTTGCCGGGTTGCCGTACTCCGTGATGATGACCCGTACCTTTCCGTCAGCCTTGCCGGTGCCTGCCGCACGGATAGTGCACTCCATATTACGGAAGGACGTGGTCAGGTACGAATCCCTGATTCGGTAGCCGGTGGGTTCGTACGATCTGAGCCATATGTTGTTGACCACGCCGCCCGTCTTCAGTGAAAGCTTGTAGGGTTCGCCCGTCTTGTACGGCTTGGGGATCGGCATGGTATGGGCCCTGTAGCCCCACGTGTATCCCATCATCTTCCCATCGAGATGGACCTCGCTCTCGCCGTAGTTGTGCTCGAACACAACTTCGACGTCCCGGTCCTTCCACTCGGCTGGGACGACGAACTCGCGCTCGACCCAGGCTGTTGTGAAGGGCACGCTCCGAGCTTTGCCTGAAGGGACGCCCGGCATTTTCTGCAAATTTGCGTTCTTCCCGTCTGCGCCCCGGATACTGAAACTTTGGCCATAGCCGGGGACCTTCCGGTAGTACCACGCGGCGTCGTCAGTCGGCGCCTTCGTGCCGTAATCGGCGTAGCAGTGCATCCAGCGCCACCACCCGTTGAGGATGATGGACGAGCGCAGGCCGTTGTGGGTCTGGTGCGCCCCGTCGTAGGACCAGTTCACAAAATCGGGAAGTGGCTTTGCGGCTTCTTCCTCGGCGGCCACTCTCTGCAGAAAGGCGGCCGCGACGATGCATCCTGCAAGGGTTGGAAGGAGCGCGTTGTTCAACTTATTCGCCATGGTCTTTTTCCTGAAAATTACATGTTAGTTCATCTTCGGAAGGTCCAGCTCAAGGCTGCCAGAGCGAGTCACTACCGACATGAGAGTAGCCAATTCCGTCTCTGATTTGAAGTTGTTGGTCCATCAGGGCCTGACTCGCAACATTGATCGGTGAGAATCCAATCTACCTGCGGATCGGTTCTTCATTGGCATCCGCTTTGGCCTCTGCAGCGGCAAGAACAATTGGCACGAATGGGCTTCGGAGCACTCCGCGCCAGGTCTTAATCTCTTTCCCATCCTGTGATATTGCACGAATATCCCGGGCCAAGCTCCTGATCTGATTGAGCCGTTCCATACGCAAGGGCTTTGAGGAGACGATGACAGCCAGTTTTGCTTTTCCTCCAAACCCAATCTGATTAGACCAGCCGGTGGGGAGAGGCAGACGGAATGTGCGGGGCAGCCGGCGCTCGACGGAGATACGGCCCCGTTCCATTTCCAGCCTCTCCTCCTCAACCACTGCCAACTGTTGAGACTCAGCTTTCAGTAAGAGCTTGAAATGCAGAGCCCCATTCAGACGGACCTGGGGTTCGTCTCGCAGAGAGACCATCTTCAAGCTGATCTCAGAGGTTCCTTCTGTTTTCTCTTTCACAATCTGAGCAGATACTCTGACGAGATCATCACTGGCCGGCAGAGCGAGTAGGTCCGGGTAGTACCTGCCTTCGACGCCGCTGGCCAGCACGGCACTCAACCGCCCGAGCCATTGCTTCCGAATATGTATGTTCTCCAATATCACATCGGGGTGTTCGTCCTGACCGAGGACCTCGCGAAAGGTGCCGTAATAGTCCAATGCTGACAGACGTGGGCTTGACAGATCGAGCGCGGTCTCTGCATCGCCGGGAAGGACTTTGAAATTCACCTTGTTCGATCTCAGGCGGGCGTAATCCCAAAAGAAGGTGTAGTCGCCGGGCTCGAACGTTCTCTTGCGCAGCCGCTGCAGATCGCCGCGCACGCAGTAATAGCCATTCGGCTGAATCACTGCCTTAGGAGGGCCGCCACAGGCCCACATGTGACCCAGTCCAAAGCCAATCTCCTTTTCCCTCCCGCCCTTCAGCATGTGAAGAGCGACCGAGTTGACGGTCATGAAGTCATGAAAATCGAGTCGCATGTCGAGCCCCAGTTTCTTGCTGGTGAGGTTCTTGACCACAAAAATGGCCGGAATGGGCTCTCCTTCTCGAAAGACATCTTTCGACAATCGCACAGCAGTCAGCAGACCTCTATAGTGCTCAGGCAAGAGTTTGCTGCCCCCCAGTCTTTTATCGAGCGCGCTGTCGAATTCAAGCTTGTCCAGTTCAGTCTTTGGGAGGTAGCCCAGAGTTTTGAACAGATTCTCTGTGCCTGAAATCTCTGCCCGAACCGATAACGTGAATGCCGGCAGAAAAGACAGCATTAACCCGGGGAGAATGCTTCTTCGGAATCTGCGAGCTTCCGGAATCAAGTGGTGCAGCATGATTCTTGCGTGCGAGTATTCCCGAGGTGTCATCCGATGGAATCCTCTCCGGCTCGGCCCTGTCCGTCAAGCCTCGGTTTGGTGTCGTGGCGCTTGAGGTTGGTCTTCCCGGTATTGCTGCAGGCCCTTCAGGACCAGCCGCGTCGCTGCCTCGCAAGCCTGAATCACTAAGATGGGGAGAAGTTCAGAAGCCAGGACGGGCTGAGAGCTGCGGACCGTGTTTAATCCTGCGTGGAAGGCATCCGGTTGCATCTGCAGCGGGACGCCGCAGCTACCATTGCAGCCGAAAGGCCGCTTGAGCCAGGAACAGTTCTGTCCACTGTAATGATGAGAAAAAAACGCATGAAGGGAAGTACCGAGATGAACCCTCGACCGCTCCTATGCCCGATGTGTGCGGTTATTCTGGCACTCCTGTCTGGGATTTCGTGTACCAGAAAGATCCCGATCAATGAGGGCTCAGATGTCTCGATTGTCCTGAGTGGCGATGCCAATGAGACCGAGAGATTCGCTGCGGATGAACTCCGGCGTTATGTAAAGGCCATGACTGGTTTCAGTGTTCCGATCGTCGCCGGGGAGACGAAACCAGAAGGATTTCTGATCCTGATTGGCGGAAAGCGCGGGCCAGAAACTCACCACAATGTTCGCAGGGAAAAGCAGGGGCCACGCAGCGACCGCTTCCTGATTGGACAGAAAGGGAGTGTGCTCACTCTTAGCGGCGATACGGATCGCGGTAC
>Ga0187827_10001552_pt1 | contig 33443 bp, 22 predicted proteins | sample ETNtaG_39_FD_167969 | JGI IMG/M metagenome (GOLD analysis project Ga0187827, IMG submission 167969) | Marine microbial and viral communities from oxygen minimum zone, Eastern Pacific Ocean - ETNP2014_SV_150_PacBio MetaG (Illumina Assembly) | ecosystem: Environmental > Aquatic > Marine > Hypoxic...
GCTCTCCGATCCGATTGATTGATTTAAGCTGGTTGTGTGTCACGTGACGGCCACGCTGGTATTGCCGAAGTTACCTGATTGACGTGGCTTTATCGCTGTCACAATCGAAGGCATGGCCTAGACCATGCTATCGGCTATCGCACAACCCGTGCCAACTCGCCAGGTACACAGAAAGCGTTCTTTATCAAAGCGTTAGCTGGGTTGTGCCGGCGGTCATCCGGCACGGGACATCACGACATTTCGTAACGCAACGATTTTTCGTACATATTCCTGGAGTGACTATCCTTCAATGATTCGGACGGTACCGGTGTCGCCGTTGACTTCCACGATATGGTCATCGTTCAGCAATGTGGTGATGTCGGCAATGCCGGCGACACAGGGCTTGCCGTATTCCCGCGCAACCAGTGCACCGTGCTGCAGTTCTCCGCCGATTTCCAGGACGACCGCCGCGGCATTGATGAATAACGGCGTCCAACCGGGGTCGGTGGTGACGGCAACCAGAATGTCACCGGGCTCTATGTCCTTCTCGAACGGATCGTTCAGCACCTTTACCGGGCCCCTTACGACCCCGGGTGAAATGGGTGCGCCCACCAATGCGCCATCCTGTGCTTGATTCTGTGGACGCAGAATGCGACCCCTGGAGTCAATCGCCATGGGAAAGTGTTTGACCTGGCCGACCACCTGTCGATGAGGAGCCCCGAGGATCTCGGCGGCTGCCATGACATCAAATCCCTCATCACCTGTGGCTAGGTCAACGTCCGCCAGGGCAAGCTCGAACACGCGATCCCGATGGTCGATTCTGCCCGCCGCCACTAGCTCGTCCGCAGCGTGCAACAGGCGTGCTCGGAGTCGCTCATTCACCTGCATGATGTGATGCTTGATCAGTTCCCGCGCCGAGTAGTAGCGCAGGATGTTCTTGTAGGCGCTGTCCAGCTTGCGCCGCTTGAGCCATGATAGCTGTGAACGCAGCTTCGAATAGGCGTCTTCACGTTGCTTCACGAGTTCACGCTGCACGTCATGGGGATTGAAGTTGCTGCCGGAGCGGGCGATTAGCCCGATCTGCTGAAGCGCGAGGAGGGGATTCTCGGCATACTTGGGGTTTGCCAGTTCCATTTCCAGCGGCCCGCGACAACCATAGCGATCAAGGAAATCCTCCCAGGTGGTCATAAACTCATTCGGCAGGTCGCCATCTGCTATTTTCCTGGCCAGCGCCGGCAAATCATCGAACTCCGCCGCGTCCACCAGTTTCGACAGATCGTACATGGTCGTGCCCATCTGCACGACCATGTCCTCCGGATAGCCACGACAGATGGCATCTGTTAACTCTGCCTGCTGCGGTGATTTTGCCAGACCCTGAACCCGCACTGTGCCGAAATAGGCAAAATAAACGATCGCCGGGAAGGTGGACGCGAGTGTCGCAATGGCCACCTGCTTGAAATCCTCGATAACTGACGCGACGATCGATTGGTCATAGTCGATGGCACTCCCCATGAGTTCATCGAATTCGAGCAATGCCTGATCGTACTCACGCTGGAATCGATCGTGGTCAAGACTTGGCCTGAACGCCGCCTTAATCACGTCGCGCATCCGCCAGATGACCCGTGGGGCACGTCTCAAGAGTGACCACAGACGAAGATGTGGCAGGGGCTTGCTCAGTCGATAGATGTCGAGATTGATGCTGGTGAAGATTTCAGCCAGTAGGGCGTTGGCCTGCTCCATCTGTTTGGCGAGCCGTTCACCTTTTCCCATCAGGTGCAGGAAATTCGACACATTGACATAAAGGCGCGAGCCGCACAAATGATAGCCCAGTTCGCCCAGATTGACGTCTTCAGTTTGCAGCACGTAGGCGAACATGGCCTCTATCAAGAGCTTGAATTCATCCAGCGTTGCCGGCGAGATCGGCCCGCTCATGGTTAGCCCGTCGGTCAATGCACCGTCCATGTAGAGTATGCGTTGCTCACCCGGTTCTGTCTGCAGATCCGCTGGCAGCGGCAGGTAGGTCGTGATGGGCCTGGCCTGCAGGACATACAGTTCGCCTGCAGCGATGGCCCATTCGACATCCACGGGATGGCCGTAGTATGCCTCGACCCGGCTCAGTAGTGCCGTTAGGTCTCTGAGTTGAGACGTACCGAGGCATGGCTCATCAGCGCGATCCCCACCTTTTGACCCTAGCCTGTGCTCGATGATCTTTCCGGTAACCTTGTCTACCACGTCGGAATCGGGTGTGACTTCGCCCGAAACCAGCGCCTCGCCCAGCCCCCAACTTGCGTTTATCAATGCCTCATCGAAGTCGTTTGTCAGCGGGTTAAGCGAAAAGCCCACGCCAGAGGTTTCGCTTGCAACTTGACGCTGCACCACGACCGCGATGGAGGGTGTGAGATCATCGAAGCTCATCTCGACTTTGTAGATCACGACCCGACTGTCGAGACACGACACAAAGCAATGTCGGATGGCCTGCCCCAGCTGGTCAGGCTTTGTGTTTAGGACAGTTTCGTATTGACCGGCAAACGAGGCACCTCCCAGGTCCTCCTCCGGCGAGGAGGAGCGGACCGCAAGCAGGCCTTCTCCCCGTTCCCTTTGGATTTCCGAGAGCGTTGAGCACTGTTCACCGTCGAACGGCAATGCCCCGGCAAACTGCTTTGCCCTGTCGCAGGCAAGTGCGAGTTGTGCGCGCTGCTCCAGATCCAGGTTGCCGCTTTTGGCATCGCAAACTACTGTCTCCCAGGCGTCGCTTGCCTTGACAGTTTCAATCCATGAAGCAAAGAAGCTTGCGGGCAACACGATGCCGGCGGGAACGTTGAACCCGCCCTGGGCAAGGCGTATCAGCGAGGCAGCTTTTCCACCGACCTGCGACAATTCAGGCTCGTTAGGCCCATCTAATGGGATGTACATAGAGTTTCTCCGCGTGTGTTGGTTCAGCCAGACTCCTGTCGAGTGGTGGGTCGAATCGGCTGCTCATCCTTCTCGCCTTGGATTCGTCTAATGCTGCGCCAGCCATTCTGGCTCCCCATTTGGATGCGTGTGGCTATTGGACAATACAATTTAGTTAACTACATCTAAGTCGTCAGCACGTGTTTTGGCGGCTAATCCGACACGTTCAGGCCGGCAAAACCTCGCCGGCGGTGCGTTGTAGATCGACAAACCGCCGATAATGTCCGTCGGGCCGTGCGGTGAGCGTCTTGTGGTCGCCGATTTCCGTGATTCGGCCGTCTTCCAGGAACACAATCCGATCGGCACTACGGATGGTACTCAGACGATGGGCAATCACCAGTAACAGTCGCCGTTGGCGCTCCTCCTGAAGAGCCGAGACCAGCGCCGTCTCGGTTTCAGGATCGAGTGCCGCCGTGGGTTCGTCCAGAATCAGCACCGGCGCGGGGCTCACAAGACCGCGGGCGATCGCCACTCGCTGCTTCTGACCAACGCTCAGGGTGTTCCCCGAACGCCCGAGGCGCGTTTCAAACCCTTCCGGCAGTTGTTCAATAAAGGACAGTGCGCCGGCAGCCCGTGCCGCGTCTTCAATGTCCTTATCGGTCGCCTCGGAATAGCCGATACGGATGTTGTTGGCAACAGTGTCGTCGAATACAACCGGCTCCTGGAAGACAAAGGCAACCTGCTGACGGACATAGTCGAGTGACAGATCACCTAGATCACGGCCATCAAAGAGCACCTTGCCGTTGTCTGCTTGAATGAACCCCGCCAAGGCATAGCCCAGCGTGGATTTGCCCGCTCCGGTGCTGCCTACAAGCGCAATCATCTCTCCTTTCGATGCGCTGAGACTGACCTCGTTCAGTGCTTGGGTGCCGTCGTGATAGCTGAATGAGACATCTTCCAGTGACACGTTCGACAGGTTCTCAGCCGGCGTTTCACTGCCGTGATGATCGGCATCCACCGTCATATCGAGCGCCTGGTACACCCGCCGCATGCCGGCCACATTGTTCTGCAGGTTGAACCAGATGGCACCGAGACCGGCCGCGCTGGCGGCAAGCTGGATAAAATACGTATACAAGACGGCGTAGTCGCCAGCGGTCATTCTATTGTCGACAATGGCATCGACAACATCAAAAAACACATACAAGATCAGTCCAATCAACACCGCCCCTTGTGCCAGTCCGAGCAGCACGACCATGACGGTATAAGAACGAAACTTACTGAAGGACTCGTCACTGTCTGCGGCAAAATGATCTCGCTGTTTGTCATTGGCGCCCAGACTCTGAACAGCGACGATGTTGCTCATGCCTTCCTCGATGGTTGCCGTCGTTTCAGACCCCGCCTCGCGACTGGCCAGAGACCGGCGCCGGGTGGTCCCGGTCATCAGCAATGTGGAGACGAGCACCAGCGGGGCGGCAAGCCAGGCGATCGCCACCAGGGAAGGCACATCGGCAAAACTATATTGCATGGTCCAGATGGCGGCACCGATAGCAAACAGGTTCACCAGTGGCAGCACCAGAATGTCGTAGCAGACTCTGGAAATAGACGGGGTGTCGTACATCACCCGATACACCGCATCGCCGATACTGGCATCCGAAAAACGGGTTAACGGCAACGACATCAGCTGACGGTAAATATCAGAGCGCAGGCGGTGGTTGATTCGATGGGTAGTGCGCAGCTGATAGCGGTACTCGTACAGCCCCAGCAGGCCGCTGACCCGGCTGTTGGAGGTGTTGGCCTCGTTTTCACTTTGCGTGGCGGTATCGAGGCCCTGCTCGAGCGAAACGTTGGCTTGGTCACTGGCTGCGCCGGAACCAAAAGCGCCGATGAGAACGATACTGGCCATGCCAATGCCAACGATGACCCCGAGAATCTCGTAGGGTGTCAGTCCTTCCAGGCTGTCCACAAATGGCAGTACGTAGGGCGGATAGGGCGTGGGCGACTGATCGATGGGCAATCCCATCACCACATGATCGACTAGAATCTTCAGCGGCCATGGCAGAAACAGTACGACATAGAGTCCCAGGAAACTGAGCAGTATCTTGACCGCGATCTGTTTTCGATAGGGCCAGACGAATCTCAACGATCTCCCCACCAGTTCGAACGTCTCTCGGGTACCAATGTCATCAGTTTCAGACATCGGCGTCTCCAATATCGGCTTGCACAAACTGGCGATAGTTATGGTCCTGCATCAACGCCTCGTGCGGACCGAAGGCACGCACTGAACCATCACGGATGTATAGGATCTGATCTGCGTGCCGGACGGTTGACAGCCGATGTGTGATCAGAAAAATGCATCGTCCCCGGCCCCAGATTTTCAAATTGTTGAGTACAGAGATTTCGGTTTCCGCATCCAGCGCGGCTGTCGGTTCATCAAGTATCAGTAACGGTGAGTCGCGGACGATGGCGCGGGCCAGTACCAGCCGTTGGCGCTGGCCGCTGGACAATTTGGTGGCGCGCTGGCCGAGTTCCGTATGATAGCTGCCGGACAGCGTCATAATGAAATCATGTACATCAGCGACGGTGGCTGCGGCCGATACTTCTTCAGGCGTCGCATCCGGTGCGGCATAGCGGATGTTCTCGAGCACCGAGGCGGAAAACAGAATGTTCTCCTGTGTGGCGATGGAGATGCCATGTCGCAGGGAAGCGACTGTGAACTCACGAATGTCCATGCCATCGATGCTGATACTGCCCTCATCGGGATCTGCCAGGCGCAGCAGGAGTGACATCAGCGTTGATTTGCCTGACCCGGTTGGACCGACGATCGCGGTGACCGTTCCAACAGTGGCTTTGAATTCTATGTCGCGCAGTACTTCTCGACCTTTTATATAACTGAAAGACACAGAGTTGAAGCTGACCTCCTGCTGGAACTTGGGCATGTCGATCGCGCCCTCGCGATCCGTAATTTCGGGTTCCAGATCCATAATCTCAAAAACACGACTCAGGCCTATGGCCATGTCCTGGGCGCGCCCCCACAGGCTGATCAAAGCGTTGAGCGAGCCGACCGCGTCCGAGGTACGCGACGTGGCGGCGGAAAAGGTCCCGAAATTCCACATGGCAAAACCGAATAGCAGCAACAGGTCCCGTGCGAACACGGACGCTTCGACATGGGATAGCGCCGCCGCATAGGACTGAATGCTCAGCATAGCGACTCCGAAGACGGCAAAAGCCAGGATGCCGAGGACGTTTAGAGATACACGGGAGTTGAATGCGGACAGCAGTGCCCGCTCAGATCGTACGTCAAAGTCCCGGACGCGCTGCGATTCATTGGCGGTGGCCTTGATGACTCTGATGCCTTGTATGCTTTCCTGAATCCAGGAGGTGAGCGCGGCGTTGGCTTCACGGGCCTGTCGGAATCGAGTGCGCAATAGTGACGAAAAGCGTCTGCCCAGCCATATGATTGGTACTGCTGCCACCAGCAGAATCAGAGATAGAATCGGACTGAATGCGGCGACAATGAACAGACCTGTAAGGTACCTGCCAATGAACATCAGCGGTTCCAGAAAAATGGAGCGGATGATGGCAGTTACCATGGCACTGTCCTGGTATAGACGATAGATCGCATCGCCCGTTTTGGCACTGGCATGATAGGTCAGTGACTGTGCCTGCAATTGGTCGATCAGTTGTATACGCATGCGCTGATTGATGCACTGGAAAATCCACACACTGTAGTAATACAGAGAACCAGCAAACGACAAGAAGATAACTGCCGAAGTGATGGCCGTCACTACCGTAGGCCAGGCCAAACCCAGGCGTGCTTCCGCAGACAACGACTCGACATTGAGATACATGGCTGGGTCCAGGCCATAGATTGCAATGAAGATTGGGCCGAGCGGCTTGGCGCTCATAATACCGGTTGTGGCGAGACCGATCAGCAGCAGAGTCATCCCGGCGCCAACCAGGAAGCCGATTCCGGATGCGCAGACAAAGACGACGAGATGCTTCAGCGAAGGTCTGATAAAAGGCCAGGTACGCAAGAAAACCCGTAGAACCTGCCTGAAGTCAAGGTTGTCCGCTACGGGTTCGGCTCTTAAATCGTCAGTTAATGGCAAGACCTCGGACACTAATACTCCTATATCGATGAGTCAGTCGGGTACCCAAACACAAAAGTGAAAGCAACGCCACTCGGTTTCAGATCGCGAACCGGGCATACTACGGCCAGTAGGTCGGGCCCTGCCCCGGACCCAGTTGTGTCTTGATGACCGCCTGGGCTGTATCGACAAAATCACACACAAGTCCTCGGGTATCCCTCGGGTCGATCAGGTCCAGACCGATTGCTTCGGCGGTCCTGAAGGGAGATGCATAAGTCTGAAGTCGGGCCTCTATTTCTGCCTCCTTCGCTTGCGGGTCCGGTGCTGCTTCAATAATGCGACGAAAAGCAGCGGCAGTTCCTCCTTCGATGTGCATCGAACCCCAATGACCAGACGGCCAGGCATAGCGTCGATACAGGCTACGACCGGGACGGTATTGGAGACTGCCCGCCAGACCATAGGCCTGCCGGAGAATTACCGAGATCATGGGCATCTTGCTCATGGCAGTTGCGTACACCAAGCGCGTCCCAGCCCTTTCAATGGCCCGTCTCTCTGATTCTAAACCGACGAAAAATCCTGGTTCGTCCATGAGGAAAACCAGCGGCAGATGAAAGGTATCGCACAGTTGAATCAAACGAATGGACTTTTCGGCAGCATCCACATCCATGGATCCCCCGAGACGTTTGCTGTTATTGGTCATCACGCCGACCGGATATCCGTTAGACCGAGCGAGCCCCGTGATACGTGACCTGCCGAAATCGGGAGATATTTCGAAGAAGGAATCCTGGTCGAAGACACCCTCAAGAATCACATAGGGATCGTATATGCTCCGCTTCTCTCGTGGGATAATGGACAGCAGGCGTTCATCACGCCGATTCGGATCATCGACTGCTTCAGCGCGGGGCGGCATTTCCCACACATTATCCGGCAGATAACTCAGAAATTGACGTATCTGATGGAAAGCTAGTTCTTCCGTGTCTGCGACGTTGTTAACGACACCACTGATGCGCGTGTGAATCTTATATCCGCCGAGGTCCTCTTTATCGATGTCGATGCCGAGAGCTGCCTTGACCACGGGCGGTCCACCTGGAAATACCTGACCGATCCCCTTCACCATCACGCTGAAGTGGCTCAGGCACGGCATCGGCGCCAGTCCGCCAGCGGCAGGCCCGAGGATGGCAGAAGCTACCGGTGCCACGGTCAATATCTCACTCAATGGTCCGAAGAAGGCGCCATCGGGAATGTAGGTTCTTCCCAGCTTCTCGAAGCCTTCGACACTGCCACCGGAGCCGTCAATCAGATTTACGGTCGGTAGGCGCAGCGATAACGGCGAAGGGTGATTGTGTCCTGAATCGATGCCGGCGCCGCTGGCCGAACCCGATCCACCTTTGACCGTGAAGTCCTGACCAGTGACAAAAACCCTTCGTTTATTGATACGGCACAGGCCGGTGACCGAAGCGCTCGGGACGAAATTGGTCAGCTCGTTGTGCTCATTGTAGGTGGCAGATCCGGCAAGCTTGCCCATTTGCTGAAATGATCCCTCGTCCACCAGAGCATCAAGACGCGCCCGAATGGTGAGCTTTCCCCGCTTATGTTGTCTGGCGATGCCCTCTTCACCACCCATCTGTTCAGCCAGGGCATGGCGTCGATTGATTTCTTCTACTTCTTGTTTCCAGGACATGACTTTCCTACCTCCCAACTACCTGACGAATGCATCGTGGCTGACACCAACCGTCCCAGACTCGCACCTTAGCCCCACCTGCGTCGATCTGTCATTGCCCACCAATCAGCGCTCGGCCTGGTCATCTGCAGGCGTGAAGTATTCAGCCATCAGGGCTTCCCTTTCACCGGTGGCATGCTGTATCACACTGCCTATCTCCTCGGCACTGAAGCCCAATTCCTGCAGAACCGACTCGGTGTGCTGACCCAATCCTGGTGGCGCACCCCCGGCCACGGCCGGAGTCTCGCTGAAAGCTACCAGATTTCCCACCATCGTGGTCTCACCGATATGCTCAATTTGCACCTGCTCAACGTAGCGGTTGGCGGTAACTTGAGGATCCGTGCGCACCTCGTTGTAATTCTGCACTTTCTCAAACACGATGTCGGGTTGGCCGCGAAGAAAATCGTGCCACTCAGCGGTGGTCCTGGTCTTGAATGCCGCCCTCATCTTGTCCTGTACTTCGTGGGCATCTTCCTCAGAAGCCATTGAGCCAATCCGCTTGCCGGGAGTGTCCCACTTGGGGTCAGCCGCGGCAGCGGCGTCGCCGGCGAACGCCCAGAATTCATCCCAGGCCTCATTGGTCGCCGCCACCGCGAACAGGAAGTGGCCGCCATCCGCGGTTGCATAGATTCCATAGGGCGCATGAATGTTGCCGTGATGCGCACCACTCCTCTTCAGCAAAGATCCGGTCATCCAGACATGGGTCAACTCCCACATTTGCAGCCACAGCTGTGCCCCGAGAGCCGAAGTCTGCACTTTCTGACCTTTGCCGTCCCGGGCTCGCGCCAGCAATGCCGTAACAATTGCCAAGGCGAACTGCATGGCCCCCGTGGTATCGGCAATGGTAGCACCGGGCGCCATGGGACCCGCTTCAAGGGAACCCGTCACACTGGCAAGACCGCCCCGGGCGATGGCGGTCCCATCCAGCATGGACTTAGCCGCGTCCGGACCGGCAGCCCCGTAACCATTGGCGAGCGCATAGATAATACTCTCATTCAGTGCCCGAACAGCCTCGTAGCCAACTCCCATGCGCTGCAGCGCCTCTTCCCGAAAGTTACTCAAGAACACGTCCGCTCCCGCAATCAGGCGTTGCACGGACTTGAGACCCAGTTCCGTATGTATATCCAGACAAACAGACTTCTTGCCACGGTTCATCGAGATGAACTGCGAGCCCGGCGCTTCCGGCGGCAAGGTATTGTTTACTCCGCGGTGATATCGGTTCACTTCCCCCATGGGGGGCTCTATTTTTATGACTTCAGCGCCCATGTCTCGAAGAAACAGAGCGGCAGCGGGTCCCTGGATGGCGGTTGCCATTTCCACGACGACAAGGTGACTTAGTGGCCCGGACATTGTATGGCTCCTGTGTGATAGTGTTAGTGGTTGAGCACCTCGGTTGAATGTCGACCAGGCGTTGATGGTGCGCTTCGGCAAGCGGATCGTTGGGGCGCACCAGGTCCAGTTGCCGAATACGGCCCCCCAACGCGTTGCGTGCCCATCCCGGACTTAAGGCCTGCCGAACGAAATCGTGTATTCGACGTAGTCGACCGCCACCGGGGTCCCATTGACGAAGTGAGGGGCATAGCGGTACATGCGGATCGCGTCCAATGCGGCCTGATCGAAAACGTCAGACGACGACGCCAGGACCTCGGGGTCATCGACCTTGCCGGCGGCGGTTACGGTGAATGACAGCCGCACATTCCCGGTCAGGCGACGCCGCAGCGCACGCCGAGGATAGTCCGGCCGCGCCCGGTAGATCGGCAACTGAGGCATGTCCTGATTCTGCAGTGCACGCCCGATCACAAGGCAGTGCTCGGTGGCTGCGTCCGACTGTCCCAGATTCGCCAGGGCCGCAACCATGGACTTTCTGGCGTCGAGGGCTACACTGGCATTCTCACCCGACTCGAAGGCCTCGATCGCCAGGGCCAGGTCGTCTCTGGCCCGAGCGAACTGCCCGTCCGAAATCAGAAACTTGCCGGATAGAAACGCCATCATGCCCAGCCGCACATCATCCGATTGCAGCTTCTGCTTGTAGATCGAAAGCGCCGTATCGACAAACTCGTGGGCGACGAGTTCGCCTCGACGCTGGATCAGGTGCGACGCGATATCGACATTGATCCTCGCGGTGTAGAGCGGGTTTTCTTCATCCACCACCAGCTCAGCGGCCTTGCGAAAATGGTCGACCGCGGTGCCCGGCTTCTGCGCGTCGAAGTGAGCCATACCGAGTTCCATGTACATGGGCAACAGTTCCTGCCCGGCCTTGCCGTGTTTCTTCAGCAGCGGCTTCAGCTTGCCCTTGAGCACCTTCCTGGCCGTATCGTAGTACCCGGATTGATTCAGCAGATGGGCATAGTTGAGGGCGAGATTAGCGGCATTGAGACTCTTGGCACCGAAGAGATCGGTACCGATCTCATAGGCCGTCTCAGCGGCGGGCAACGCCAGCGCTTCATTGTCAGCGGCCAAGTGTTGCTGATACTCGCCGTAGACGCGCTTGAAGTCTTCTCGCGGATCTCCCGCAGCCGCAATCGACAGCAACGATGCCAGCGCAATGGCCAGCAGTGCACGAGGCTCTCTCATCTTCTACAGGTCCTTTCGCTGCAACACTCCACAACGGCCACCCGATCTCCCTCAGCCCGGGGGATAGGAACCGTGAGCGACATTGCAGACCAGCGGCCCACCATCACCGATCAGATACGGTTCGTCGAATCAACACCCCCCGACGGCCAACCTCTCCCGGGTGGCATACGAAAATCGAGCGCGCCCGGCCGGGGGGGGCGCTCGATGATCACTAACCTGAAAGAGTCCTTACGGCGTGTAGCTCAACTCCACCCCGAAGGAGCGCGGGCGCCCGTAGCGATAGCCCACTTGGTTGAACTCGTACACGATCACCTCGTCCGTCACATTGCGCAGGTACGCGGAGACCATCCAGTTGTCACGCCGAAGCGATAGCTTCAGATCCACCGTCTGGTAAGAAGGCGCCGGACGCTCGTTGTTGGCGGTGTTCCAGGATTCCGCAACCGAGTATCCATCGGCGCGCGCCGACGCGGCAAAGCCGTAGAGATCGAAATCGTACACCAGGGAGAAATATCCGCTGTGCTTGGGCGCGTTCGCCAGCCGGTTGCCCGCCGCGATTTCAACGCCGAGGTAGCGTCCCTGGCCGGCGGAGTTGATCTTGGCCTTCCAGTTGAAGTCGCCGCCAGCGCTGAAGGTCAAGGCGTCGGTCAGCGACGTACGAAGCTCCCATTCCAGACCTTGGCTTTCCGCGTTACCGGAGTTTATATTGTAGTTGTAAGCGAATGGGGTCACGCCAACGACGTCCGAGATCTCGTCACGGGTTGCGATGATCGTGTCCTCCCACTCTGCACTGTAGAGCGCGCTGGTGAAACTCAGTCGCCCATCGAGGACCGTCGCCTTCACGCCCAGCTCGAAGTTGAGCATCTCGTCGCCATCGACAAGCTGGCGGTCCACCAGGCGTTCATAATGCCCGTCGGCAATCGGATCCGTGGCACGCAGCGGCTCCAGCTGAGCGATGCGGGTCGCCAGCGCACTGTTGATGATACCCGGGCGGAACCCGTGGGAGAAGGTACCGTAGACCATCCAGTCCTCCATCGGGCGCCAGGTCAGGGTGACCTTCGGTGACGTGCTTGTTGTGTCATTCTTCAGCGAGGTCACGGGGTCGGCCTTGCTATCGACACCCGGCCGGGCGACGTCCAGATCAAAGTTAACGTCGGCGTAACGAACGCCGACCAGCAACTCCCACTGATCGCTGAAGGAGTAGCTCAGTTCACCAAAGAGCGCTCGTTCGCCAAACGCCCGGTAGCTGCGGTTACCCGGTACGACACCGTTCAAAAAGGTGACAATCGTAACCTGGTCAGCAACGGAGACGCCGTCCAGAAACGAATACTGCAGCCAGCAGTTGGTAATCGACGGATCGCGGTAGACCGGACCGCCACCCATCGTACAGCCGTCGTGCGTGCCGGTGTAATTGTCCCCATCTTTGACGTAGGCACCCACGGTCCATTGCCAGGCGCTGTCTGTATCCGACAGCAGGCGGACCTCGTACACGTCGCGCTCGGCGGCTGCCGTGAATGAGCCGTCACCCCCAAGGCCGGAAATTACATCCGGTCCACACGCCGCAACCGCGCCAAAACAGCCGCCGTCGACGATGGCGTTCAGACCCGCCGCGAAACGTGGGCTGGTCTCCTCGGAATAACGCGTAAAGCGTTCAAACCTCGACACGGAGAAACTCAAGGTAGCCCCGAAATCCAGATCCCATTTGGCGGTCAGGTTGTACATATCCTGCTCGTCGAAGCCACCGCTGGTGTGCGTTGGGTGCGCCAGCATCGTGACGTAAGGGTCGCGCTTGTCAAACTGATCCGTCTCCCCCTCACAGACATGATTCGGCAGGTCGTATCTCGGCACCTGCCCGGCCGGGTCGGATGGCGTCCCAATTGAAAAGCAGTGGAAGCCCAGACCCGGACCGCCCATGTCGCCGTCGATAAAGTTCGCCATAAAACTCACTTCAAAGGTGTCGCTCGGAAACCAGGCGAGCGTCAACCGGCCACCGGTGTCCTCTCGCGTATCGACATCCTTCTTGCTGCGCGGCGCCACCTGGTCGAGAATGCCCTTGCGGTCGCGTAGGTAACCGACCGCCCGCAGCGCCAATTGCTCACCGAGAGGGATGTTGAGCATGCCGTCGACACGAGTGGACACCCCACTTGACTCGTCGTTGGATTCCCCGCCCGCTTTGAATGCCCAGGAAAAGTCTGTCGGAACAGGTTTGTTGGTGATGTAGCGCAGGTTGCCGCCCATGCTCCCTTCACCGTACAGCGTGCCCTGCGGCCCCTTGAGCACCTCGACGCGCTCCATGTCGAAAAGTGCGCCCATGGTCTGCCGCAGGCCGCCGTTGTTGCTGTCGGTGATCGGCATGGAGTCCATGTAGACCCCGACCGTCGCGCTGCCGCCACCGGCGGGCGGCGTCAGGCCACGTATCGACAAGGTGTTGTAGGTCTGTGAATTGGTGCGGTACGACAATCCGGGAATCGATTGGTACAGCGTCTGAATATCCTCGATACCCTTTAACTGAATGTCCTCCGCGGTCACAGCGGAGATTGTCAGCGGCGTGTCCATCAAGCGCGTATCACGATAGGTGGCCGAGACGATTACTTCCTCGATCTGGTCTTGGTCGTCGTCGGCAGCGAATGCCGCGGCCATATTCAGCGCAGAAGATGCACAGAATACGACGATCGGAATAGTCTTAAACATGTTTCTCATAATGGGCTTCCCCAAATGGTTTTAGTTTTTAGTGGATCGGACTTTCTTAATGTAAGAATCGCCACCGTCAACGGTGTAGCGCTGGAAAAAGCCCGGCGCTGTCGCGCCGTCTGGCACCAGTCCTGCCCATTCCAGGGTTCTATTGACTGTGATTCTTACCATCCTCTTTTCATCGTCAAGGGCAATCCCCTTCCCCGACCAACCGAACCGCAGCATCATGTCCGGGTTCTTGGGATAGATGACGGCCATGTTGTTGGTGCCTCCGCATGCGGCCTGCGGCACGAGCTCATCCACGCCATCGGGACAATGCTCGTCGGTCAGTTCCAGCGACATGTAAAGGTCGCCGTTCTTCTGCATAACGGTGGTTTTCTGCCGGGTAACGGTCATATCGAACAGATCTTTGCGAAACCCCCAGTCATGCCCCATCACCAGCATCAACCAGGTTTCCACCGGCATCGAGTGCACATACCACGCCTCTTCGCCATCGGCACCCACTCCTTTGAGCATCACCATGCCCTCTTTGTAACGAACGATCTCGTTGGGCTGGTTGTAGTCAAGGTTGACCAGCGACAAAACCGGCCGCGCCGGCATGGAGAAGTTGACGGGAAGGATCTGCCGGTACAGGTCGAGATCGTCAGGTTCAATGGCGACGAAGATGCCGAACGGACCCACGTCGGCCCTATCCTTGAGCTTGTCGACCGCCAGCGTGGACCTCCGATTGCCGGGACCTGCACCCCAATTGATGATTTCGGTCTGCTCATCATCGTCGAGCAGCACACGGGTCCTCGCGATATGCTGTCCGGCGGTATAGGCATGCTCTTCCTTGCTCGCCGGACTGATGGGATCCTTCACCCAGGGAAATTCAGTGACGGGTAAAAGGGGCTTGGTTACTTTATCTAACATTGGCTCTCTCCTGGTCCAGTTTCACAGTGCGACTGTGGTCTTATGTTGCAGAAATGCTGCCAGCCAGCTGTATCCGCAAAAATTCCGGCGCCTCAACGATGGTAATCTTCCTGTAGATCTCTTTCAGGAAGCTCGTTCCCTCTGTATCTATACCGGTCAGACCGTCCAGTTGAAGGATGATGTTGGGCTTCTTTTCGGTAACGCTCTTTTCATACACCTTCTTAAGGGGCAGTAGACCTTGCGCATCGATCCGACCTTCTACCTTGATCGTAATGGTCTGCTCGTCCTGACGGGTGGTCTTGATGTGTATCAATGTCCCCTCCGGTTCGTGAATCGAGCAGCCGGTGCCACTGAGAGGGAGGCCCGATTAACGTGCACCAGTATAACGCATATATCGCGCCAATACAGAACAACTGTTTTGTTTCAATGGGTTAGGCGTACTCTCCTGGTCCTTGCCGGCAACCGTGTTACGATATATCGTGACATTACGACTTTTCGTTGATTGAGTTTCCCAGATTCACGCAGCCTCGTCAGAAGCCAGACGAACTTCGCCGGTGCTGCCGTTCACGGTAATCATCGATCCGTCTTCGATGAGTTTCATGGCGTTCGCCATCGATATGGCCGGCATACCATACTCCCGCGACAGGCACGAGAAGTGCGCAGCCATACCTCCCGTCTCCCCGACAATGCCGCTGACGATACTGAAAACCGGTGTCCAACCGGGGTCCGTGCTGTTGCAGATGAGGATGTCACCTTGCTCCAGGCGACCGATGTCCTCGAGAGAAGGAACCACCCGCGCCCGTCCGGTCGCTAACCCCGGACTGGTCCCGGAGCCTTTCAGGACCGTGCCGTCGCTGAGGTTGTCCTGCGCATCATCGTCCGCCATCGGTATCCGGCCCTGCAGATAGAGTGGCGTGTTTTCTTCACGCGCAAGGTAACGGTCGAACGCCTTCACGCGGCCAGCAACCTTGGCCCGCGCAAGGGCCTCGGGCACCGTCCCGTTCAGCAGGCCGCGAAGTTCTTCAAAGCCGAGGAAGTAGAAATCGCGCTCCTCCTGCAATAACCCCCGAGCCACCGCGCGACGACCGAGTTCGCACAAGAGTAGCTTCTTCGACCAGGTCATGGTGTCGCCCATCGCCCGCTCGTCATCGCGCCACGTCCAGCGCTTCAGCGTAATGTCGACAAGAGCCTTCAAGGCAGCCACCTTCAGTTCGCCCATCGACTGCTTGGCCAGATTCTCGATGACGTCGGTGGTCGCCGCCTCGCGCCGTTGCTGCAACTTCTCGTCCCGTTCATCCGGCGACACCAGCCCATCCGCCATCGCGAGCAGCCGCAAGGCCTGGTAGTCGATCATGGGATCCTCGATACGCCGGGGATAGTAGATATCCCGGTCTGCGTGACCGCGGCAACCGTTCATCTCCAAGAACTGCTCGTACTGGGAGAGGAAGGCCCGGCCTTCCTCGTGATTCTCGAGTTCCTCGAAAAAGGCCCCGCCTTCGTAGGACTTGAGCAGGCCAAGCAGCTTCTCGGAGCGCCTGATGGTATCCGCGAGTTGCCAGAAATCATAGTCGTCGTGGCCCTGCTGAGTCCGCTCGGGCACACCGCTGATCAACTCGGTATAGGCATTCGGGTTGTCGCCGTCATACCAGTTCTCAATGATGTATTCCAGAAAGATGTCGACGTAGAGCCCGTAAGGGGGGGGCGCATTTTCTATTGCTTCTTGCGTCAGTGATCTGCCAGTCCCCCCCATTCCATCGACAATGTAGGTGACGCGGGAAAACAGTTCATCATCTTCCAGCGATTGCAGCTTCTCCTCATCCACTCTCGCCTGAAAGAAGTCGCGATCGATCGGATAGGGTGTCTTGAGGCCGGCCCGGCGTGCCTCGTACAATTCCCCGCCCTTAACAAAGGGACGAAAGCCCTTGTACGCGCCGTTGAGATCAGGTAGGCCGCCACCGCGTCGCTCCGAAGACTTTGCGTGCATCTTCATGAGCCGCTCAAGGTCGAAGGGGGCGTTCATCACCTTCTCGATCCGCGACGGATGAACCCGGCTCACCGCGTATTTGCGCAGATTCGGCGGCAGAGCGATCTCGGCAATCCGTTCGTCCACAAAGGTGTTGGAATAGACGGTGCCGCGATGATATTTCAGCCAGCGCAGATCACCCCGATCACCGAGCATAGGCCCCATGCCGAGGCCCGCCCCAACCCCCTTGAGCCATGTGCCACGGACTGTCCAGAATAAGGGAGTGACGGCGCCGTGCCAAACCATGTCTGCCCAGGCCCGGGACCAAATGATGTCGTCGTCTTCCGGCACATCGGGCCACAGGTCAAGGTCCTCTTCCCAGGTGAAGTCCACACCGGTCACCGGGCGCGACTGCAGCAGGAAGAAAGTACCGTCCGCGAGCGCCCACTCGGTGTCCTGGGGCAGCCCGTCGTAGTACATCGTGACCCGACGGCCCATCTCCGCCAGTTCCCCCGCCTGGTCATCCGACAGGCTAAACGCTTGCTGCTGCGTTTCCGGCACCGCCTCCTCCAGCGTGCCGGTGCCGGCCTGCGGATCCCGTACCACGCGAAGTTCCTTGCTGCCAAGGGTGCGATCCTTAACTTGCTGCGTATCACGGTCGACGATGTACTCATCCGGCGTAACGGCGCCTGAAACCACGGCTTCACCGAGACCCCAACTCGCGTTGATGACAATTTCATCGGCCCTTGCACTCATCGGGTTGCCGACGAACATCACTCCGGCAACGTCCGCTTCGACCATCGTCTGGACCACCACGGCAATGCCGATATCACTCTGGTCGAATCCCTTGTTGTGACGATAGGCGGTAACGCGCGCGGTCCACATCGATGCCCAACACCGCACCACCGCATCCAGCAGGGCATCACGGCCCCGGACATCAAGGTAGGTGTCGTACTGCCCGGCAAAAGACGCACCTTCAAGGTCCTCCGCCGTCCCCGAAGAACGAACCGCCACATACGGCTCATCCCCCAGTTCCCCATACGCCCTCACGATCTCGTCCGACAGGCCATCCGGGAGGCGGCAAGCGACGATCGCATCCCTGATTCCGGCCGTCTCCTTCTCCAACTCATCGACGTTGCCGAAGTCGAGCTCTGCCAGAATGTTGGCGATCTTCTCCTTGAGACCGTTTGCGCGAATGCATTCGGCATACCCATCCGTCTTCACCACGAAGCCTGACGGGACCGGGAAACCGGCCTTGACCAGCCGGCCCAGACTGGCGCCCTTGCCGCCGACCACTGCCAACTCTGTGGATGCCTCCTCACCGAGGACTACCAGTAAACCACCACTGTCGTTATCCGTTGCCCGTTCGTCTGACATGATTGCTCTCCGATCCGATTGATTGATTTAAGCTGGTTGTGTGTCACGTGACGGCCACGCTGGTATTGCCGAAGTTACCTGATTGACGTGGCTTTATCGCTGTCACAATCGAAGGCATGGCCTAGACCATGACCTCGTATGAGAGATGCTATTGCACTGTCGATGCTACCGACTATCGCACAACCCGTGCCAAACCACCACGTACCCGGAACACCTTCTTTATCAAGAAGTTAGCTGGTTTGCTCCAGCGATGCATCGGTGGGTGATGTCACGATATTTCGTAACGCAACGATTTTTCGTATGTATTCCTGCGCTGTTGATGCTTATACTGTGCTGGACACAACCGGCCGCCGAGCTTCGCATTAAGGGGTCACATGAATGAGAATAACGAGATTGACATACTGACCCTGACCGCCTTGTTCAGGAGTGAGTTTTCAATTGACTGGATGCAGGAACTCACGGGACTCAAGGCTTCGAAGATCCTGCTGGCGTTGGACCAAGGGGTCAAACAATCCTGGATTACGCGCCAGACCCCGGACTTGTACACTTTTTCCGATACGAGCAAGCAGCGGGAACTGGCCAACGGTCTGACCGACTCGAAAAAAGGCCATTGGCATGGCAGGATTGCCAATCTGCTGGAACCCCAGGTCGAGACAGGTTCCTGCGTGCTGCGCGAACTGGCACACCATCAGTTGGGCACGACGCCGGATCTCGCCAGCTGTCAGGCACTGGTTCAGACCGGCGACTCTTTGTACCGGGCCTTCCAACATCAGGACGCACTGCAGTGCTTTACCCAGGCCATCGATCAACTGCAATCAATGAGGGGAGATGAAGCTGACGGGCTGTTCGTCGAGGCGGTATATCTTTATTGCCGCATATTCACCGGTGACCAGGAATACGATTGGATCATGGCGGCGATCGACGCAGCGCTGGTGCGGGCGGAACGGCTGGGTTTTCATCCGAAAAGACCCCTGCTGATCATGCACATGGCCAAATACAAGTGGTTCAGTGGCCATCACGCAACTGCGATCAAGACCTTTGATCAGGGCTGGCGAATGGCCGAGGCAGATGGGAATCCACTGGTGTTGCGACAGGCCCTGACCTTGAGAATGTTCTTCCTGTGGTGGCAGGGCCGGTTCCGGGAACTGGTGGATGTCTACGAGGATGACAGGCCTGAGCTGATCCGATATCCACGCAGCAAGACCCCCATATTGACATCCTGCATGCTGGGTGCCAGCTACGTCCGTTGTGGCCAGGTTACACACGGCGTGGGATTGCTCACCGCATTACAGGACCAGTGCAGAAAACTGGCGGAACGCTCGAGCATGGCCGAAGTTTGCTGTGGTCTCGGCGGCGCTTTTGTCGACATCGGCCGAACCGATGAAGCGATTGGCATCCTCGAGTCAACCCTGGCGGAGAAAAGAGCAGACCTTACACCCTTTACCGAGTCCAGCATTCACACCCATCTGGCCAGGGCATGCGGAGAGAAGGAGGACTATGCAAGGGCTTTTCGTGAACTGAAGATCAGCATGCAAATCAAGTCCAACTCGTCAGGTATGACGTTAGCCACCTCGTGCAGTGCCCTATGGCTCCTGGTTCTGTCGGTTGACGACGGTGAACTACTCTCCGCCACCGGTATCGATCTGGAAAAGACCATCGATGCGAGTATCAACGGCAGGAGCATCCATGAAAAAGGGATGGCGTATCTTGTTAAAGCGCTGTGCCTGCAAAGGGACGGCGCGCCGCTGCCGGAGGTCGCCGAAGTCTTGGGCACATCGGTCAGATGGATCGAGGAATCGGGCGATGTGATCCATCTGTCCCGAATACGATTGGTCCTCGCCCGCGTGTATCTGTTGATGGAGGATGTTAGCCGTGCCAGGGATATTGCGCTGCAAGCTACTGAAAGGTTGGCGCCCATCAATCATGCCCTGATTCCGAACGATCTTACCGCGTTGATCGAAGACGTACCGGTGCAGGTCAATCTTCTCGACGCAATTATGAAGCTCGGTAACGAGATCGTTGGCATCAGAGACTACCGGGAACTGGTTCAGCGCATCCTGTCAACGATCAACCAGATCACCGGCGCGGAAAGGGGAGCCCTGTTCACCATCAAAGGAGGGCAGCACGAACCCCGCCCGGAACTCGCGGCAGCCACTGTCCTGACGAAAGAGGATGTAGAGCACGGGAGTTTTAGGCCGGCCATGACACTCATCCGCAAAACCATATCCAGCGGAGAGAACCAGCTTGCAGTGATGGCTGAACCAGTCACCCGAACTGACCTGCTTGGCGACAGAATAAAGCGGATTCGGTCCTGTTTCTGTATCCCCATGGTCTTAAGGAATGAACTGATCGGTGTGCTGTACCACGACAATCGTCTCATGGCGAGTCACATCAACGAAAGCGACCTGGCCAGTCTGTCGTACTTTGCCGGCCAGGCGGCCATTGCGATCGACAACGCCCGCGCCTACGAGGCGATCCATGACCTGAACCAGCAACTCATGAAGGAAAAAGACTACTACGTGGCGCAGCACCTGCAGAGCGTTCAATACGATGACTTTGTCGGGGTCAGCCCCGCGATTCGCCACACATTTTCTCAAGTCGACCAGGTAGCCGCTACCGACTCAACGGTTTTGATCATGGGGGAGACTGGTGTGGGCAAGGAACTGGTGGCTAGAGTAATCCACCAATCAAGTACCAGAAAGAGCGGCCCTTTTATCAGCGTGGACTGCAGCTCGCTATCGGAATCCCTTATCAACAGTGAGATGTTCGGTCATGAGAGAGGGGCATTTACCGGTGCTATCAAGCAGCATACGGGCAGATTCGAACTGGCTGACGGCGGAACTCTTTTTCTGGATGAAATCGGCAACATTCCCATGGACGTGCAGACTCGGCTCCTTCGTGTTCTGGAAACTAGAGAATTCCAGAAGGTCGGCGGCACGGAAACGATCCGGTCGGATTTTCGTCTCCTCACAGCAACCAACGAGGACCTTACCGAATTGGTTAGAGTAGGGAAGTTTCGGGAAGATCTGTTCTATCGACTCAATGTCTATCCGATTACGGTTCCCCCGCTCAGGGACAGAATTGAAGACGTTCCATTGCTGGCCCATTTTTGCCTCAAAAACTTAGGTGCGCGTGGCGGCAAGACAGTGAACAAAATTGCCGAGTCCACTATGGATAAACTTGTGCAATACAATTGGCCGGGGAATGTGCGAGAGTTGAAGAACGTCATCGAAAGGGGTGTCCTACTGAGCGCTGGCCCCTATCTGAAGGTGCCGGAGCTGGCGGATGCGCTATCTTCCCGGCGCAGCAGCGACTTGACACTGGCCGAGGTAGAACGACAACATATCATGGAAATGTTGAATATTACCAACGGTAAGATACATGGTACGGGCGGTGCTGCCGAGCGCCTCGGTATCCATCACAACACGCTACGCTCGAGAATGAAGAAACTCGGGATCGTACGCAACGCTCAAGCGCGACGATTCGTTCAATCGGGATAAAGCCCGGGTTTCTTTCCTGCTGGTCACGAACTTACATGCGGTGCCTGCGCCGCCCCTCGGGGTCGATCACGTTGCGGATCAAGTCAACTTGCTCTGCAGTTGGGGCATCCGTGATCGGGATTGATTCTCCGCCGAGCAGTTCAAAACCGGTGCTCGCCTGAACTTCAGCCAGTTCGACACCGGGGTGCAGAGAACGGATCTTCATCAGGCCACTGTCTTCGTCGAAATCCATCACCGCCAGATTGCTGACGACGATGATGGGTCCGCCGCCGCTGATGCCCTTCTGCCGACGGCCCTTCTGACCGCCGAATCCCTGACCGAGACCCGATATAAAATCCACCTTCTCGACAAACACCCGCGCAGTGTGCCGGGGTTCGTAGATCAGTACTTTCTGGTGATAGACACCGATCTCCGGCATGCCGACCGACCCGGGGAAGCGTACGGTTGGTTTGGCATGGTCACCGATCACGTTGTTGTTCATATTGCCGTATTTGTCGATCTGTGCCGGCGCGACGATCTGGAAACCCACCATACTGCGGGTCATCTGGGCGACTACATCCCCCCAGTCGGGAATGAACATGGCTGCATTGCGCCCCCGAGGAGAACTGTTGAGGTGGGCCAGATCGTAAACGTCAAGGGGGTCCGGGCCACCGTGGGGTTGCCACACCATGCCCTTGGCGTTGGTGAGTTTGGCGAGGCATATGGCCGTATCCGCGAGTGGACACATGGCAGTCGGCATGCCGATGTCCCCATCTTTGATTTCACTGGCAAGGACCGCCGTCATCAATTCATCGACGCTATGGTCGGCTGCGATTGTGGTCATGCTGTTTCTCCCCGCATCCCGGCATCCGCGTCGATCAGCATCAGATAATCACGATTGTCTTCGGCACCGTAAATGTACTTCTGCAGATAGGCGTTGTGTTCCCCTTCATCCCGACAGGCGAGTCCGTAAGTCTCCATGTGTGCCGTGTCTGGTTGGTAGGACCCGGGCAGTCCCGCCGGATGGCAACCCCTTTTTACTTCCGCAATGGCATCGATCTCGTAAAATGGAATGAACGTCTGTTCAGCGTGCGCTCTGATCTCACTGTTGTCGATGACGTCCTCCACGGTGACGATGGCGGTTGCCGCCGCCATGATAATGCGTTTGTCCCACCAGCCCATGATACGGTCATAGGTGTAAAGATCCTCTGCCTGCACGTTGCCATACCGGTCCGCTCGTGGCATGTGCAGTATCGCCACATCCGGTTTCAAGGCCGGTACCGCCAGCAGTTCTTCGCCATCGATCGGTGAGGTAAAGCGCTTGTAGTCGAGCGGCTCGTGTATGGTCACCATATCGTTGTAGTAGCCTTTGAGGGGTATAAACGGGATGCTCATCGAACCGGCCAGTATGCCCATGTGCAGGGGCACTTCACCCTCATCGATCATGCGTAGTGTGCCCGCCTCGACCATCTGGCGAAAGTGAGGACCTGCCGTTGGCGTGACGAAGAGGCCGTGACACTCGCGTACACAACCCGCGCTGCACAGCATGTCCACCTCGTAATTGCCCATCATGAAGTAGATCGTCAGGTCTTTCTTACGCTGCCGGATAATCTCACGGATGAGACCCAGCGGTTTCTGATTGCCAATGGCGATGACATCACCATTCTCAATCAACGAGACGGCAGCTTTGAGTGTTTTCAATTTGTCTTCCATTTAATCGCTCCGAATAGTTTCAACCTGGCCGATCCCTGACAAATGACGAAATCAGAGCACCGAAATACCCTTACTTGTCCTTCTTCGCTATGGCTTGCCGCAATCCCGCCAAACCGCCCGGAATGGGAACATTGCGCAGGTCAACCGGGATGATTCCACCATCCACCAGAATCGTCTGGCCGGTAATAAATGAGGCGGCATCGGACGCCAGCAGCAAGGCTGCATTGGCGATGTCCTGCGGTTCGCCCAGGCGCCCCAGGGGTGTCATCTTCTCGTAGAAAGCAACGATTTCCGGAAACGCCAGCATGGGTGCCGTCATATCCGATCGGATTACACCGGGAGCAATGGCATTGACTCGAATATTGTGAGGGCCATACTCAGTCGCCATCCCTTTGGTGATGTCGATGATGGCGCTCTTGGCCAGTGAATAAGCGTTGCCACCCCGATTCAGAAAAGCACCCATGGAGGACAGGTTGATAATGCAGCCGCTGTTTTGAGCCACCATGGTTGGCGCCACAGCGGCACTGCAAAGGCAAGTGCCTTTCACGGTCACGTCATACACGTCGTAAAAATTGTCCCCTTCACCGAAGGCGTGATGCGCAGGCACTCCTGACGCGATGCCGGCATTGTTGACCAGGATGTCGATGCGTCCGAATGCTTCGAGCGCCGACTTGAACAACTCCTCGACATCGGCCCGATCGGTCACATCGGCTGCACTCACAACCACGCGGCGATCAAACTCTCTGATGTCGTTGGCGGTCGCTTCGAGCAGACCGTCATCGGCAACGATATCGGAAATGACCAGATCTGCGCCCGCTTCGGCAAATGCGATGGCCATGGCTCTTCCGAGGCCCCTTCTACTTCCCGTTACCAGCGCTACTTTACCCGCCAGTGAATAACTCGGTAATGTCATGTCCCCCCCTTGATTCTTGCGTTGATGATGGGTGCGGTTCGCCTGAGTGACACTCGTCACGCAGATGATGATACTGTGGCAGAGGGTGGTGGCTGCGCCTCACCTTCCCGCTGTCTGCGTTTTTCAAGATCGATCATGATCTGCTGATGCCGCCTGAAATTGATCTTGTATTTCAAGTAGAATCCCAGCGCCAACAGGGAAAAGATCGACGTTGCCGGCCCTGCGATCAGCCCGAGGTTCCAGATGGTTTCCTCGGGAATAGTGCCGCGGGTGGCCTTTTCCGGAAAGTCGATCAGGCTGAGCAGGATGCCGCCGAAGAGGGTGCCGAACGCTGCGGTCGCTTTCGAAGTGAAGGCACGTACCGAGTAGAGGACCCCTTCCCGGCGTATGCCGGTATCGAGTTCGTGCTCATCTGCAATGTCGGCCAGCATTGAGTTCGCGCTGGCACTGATGATCGGCGACGCCAGGGCGCCAACCGTGGAGGCTGCGAGAAAGATCACCAGCACCCAGGGAGATTCGTTGCCCGGGAACCAGGATACATCCAGGAGCCGCAGGCAGATTGGCACGTTGATGGCAGTGATCCAGCAACCAAGCGGTATCATGACCGAGAAGCGCTTGTCCAGAAGCCGCGTGATCCTGGGGATCAGCAGGAAGGCGACCGGAAAAGCGAACAGCCCCACGTACATCAGGTAGAACAGTTGCTCGGTTCTGAAACCCCAGAAGTGGATACCCATGAAAGGGGTAAACGCCGACTCTACTCCCCCAACCAGAGAACCGAGCAACAGGCCAAAGAATACGGCACGAAAAGAAGCGTTCTTCAATACCTCCCAGATCTCCAGGAAGAGCGTGCCGAACTTCATCTTGTCTCGTTGCTGCGTTGCGCGCAGGTAAGGGATCTCCTTGCGCGTGCCCACAAGACACGTCAGTATCGCCACGACCATCACCACCGCGAAAGTCCGACTCATCACCGGGTAGGCATGGGGATTCAGAAAACCTGGATCGTAAACCCCGGGGACCGTTGGGAAATAGTAGCCGGTAATCAGACCATAGGCGCAGGCTACCGACATCGTACCCATGAAGGCACTGTAGGCAAAGACGGTCGAGCGCTGGTAGTAGTCATGAGCCATCTCAGCACCGAGAGCCAGGTGCGGGATGTTATAGAACGTGTAACTGGCGCGAACGGCGACACCAAAGATTGTCAGCCAGAGAAATCCCTGCCAGTCGGACATGCCTTCCGGTGGGGCGAACAGGAATATGAAGCTAACGGCAAGTGGCAGTGCCGATGCCAGCAGCATGGGATGACGCCGGCCCCAGCGGGTCTGGATGCGGTCCGACCAGGCACCGATCAGCGGATCGGTTATCGCATCCATGATCACCGAAATCGCGATTGCCAACCCAACCAGTGCAGCTTCGACGCCGACGACCTGCTGGTAGTAGAACAGCAGCAGAACGCCCCAGGCCATATTTTTGAAGGCGCCCGCACATTCACCTATGCCGAAGGACATCATGGTGAGTACCGAGAGCTGCCGCGCCCCTGAATTTTCGGCCTCAGACAAACCTGTGGTGTTCATTTGGCAGCCTCGGTCTGGTCGATATCACTCATCTAAAGGCTATCCAGGTCGATCGCCCGGCCCGTACGGGAGGATTCATAGATCCCCATAATCATCTTTATCGTTTCGATGTTGTCCTTGCCGCTGCTGATCGGCTCCTTACCTTCACGGCAGCAGTCCTCGAAGTGAAGGATTTCATTGACGAAGCAATTATCGCTGGGCAAATCGACCTCGGTCGTGGCAACGGGTTCAAACACAGGTCTGCCCGCTTCGCCCTGATCCTGACTTTTCAGGGACATCATGATCGTACCGAACTGGTTTAGTCCCTGTTCAGGCGTCTTCGGCGGCGTTGAGTGAAGAGTCCCGTTACTGCCGAAAACCATGTAAGACATCGCCTCAGGGGAGCGAAACGTAGTCCAGTTGCCGAACAGGTCCCCGATGACACCATTCTCGAATTCCAATGTTGCTACAACGAGATCTTCCGCGCCATTGACCATCTCCGGCTGCACTGCCTTGCACACACCGGTGACCCGTTTTACATTGCCGACATAGTAGCGCAGCAGATCGACATGATGGATCGTATTGGTCATGAGGATGCCGCCACCGGCCCGTTTGCCGTCATTCATCCAGTGACCGGCAGCGTTAGCCCGCGTCACAGCAAAGATCGCATGGGTGCGAACCGCCTGAATCTTACCCAAGGCACCTTCTTCCATCAAACGCTTCACTGCCACGGAATCAGGAACATATCGAAGGTTCTGAGCAACCATCAGTACGACCCCCGCCCCGTCCGTCGCTTCGATCATATCGCGGCAGCCCTGCAGCGTGTGGGCCATGGCTTTTTCTGTCAACACGTGCTTGCCTTGCTCGGCTGCAGCAATCACCTGGGCCGGATGCTGATCATGGATGGTGCAGATATCCACGGCATCAATCTCGGCTTCCCTCAGCATCTTGTCAAAGTCCCTATAGACGGCATCGACGTTGCTGAGTTTGGCGTACTCTTGTGCGGCCGATTCATCAATGTCGCATACAGCCATCAACTTCACCCGATCGGGGTACTGCAGATAGGCTGTCATGTGTGCCCGGGCAATTCTACCGGTGCCGACCAGGCCTACTTTCAGTGGGTTGGACATAATCATTCCGTTTTTCTCAATGGAGCATGGCCGTTCTCTTCACTGTCCACTGAAACCATGGCCGTGCATCCCAAGCGCGATGGCAGCACGACGAAGGTCAGCAGGCGCTTGATCATCGGCGTTTGGCATTGTCATTCATGGCATCCGCCAGCGTCGCCCAGAGGCGTTGGGGCAGCACGCCGTGTCCAATGGAGTCCAGGATCAGCAGCCTGCCATTTCGAAACGCCTCGGTATGAAGCATCGCCGCAGCGTGGGAAACCAGGGGATCCTTCTCTGGATGCACGACAAGCACAGGAACGTCAACCTGCACGAGCAGATCGGTTCGATCACCGGTGGTCGTTCCCACGACGCTTTGGATGTCGCCGCGGGCCAACTCCGCACCCCGTAGTGCCGACTCCTTACGCCTGTCGTCATATTCCACTTCGTCAAAACTCGATCCCGCCATGGCAGCGAACAGCCTCTTGTGGTGCTGATCGAGTTCTTCGGCACCCTCGGGGAAAGGCGTACCGAACAGGCCCCTGATCGAGGCAGGGAGCACGGTCAGCGGTGCGCCCGACGAATCCACACGTGCCCCGGATGCCGTCGCGAGTGGCACCAGAGATAGAATACGCTGCGGATGCTCGATCGCAACCAGGTGTGAAATCGTGCCGCCGAAAGCAAATCCCGCCACGTGCGCCTGTTCAACGTCGAGGGCATCAAGTAGCCCGATGGCATCGCCTGCAAGATCAGACATGGTGTAGGGTGGATTGAGGGGATCGATCTTGTCGATGACGGTCCTCGTACTCAAACCCGCGTCCCGATTGTCATAGCGGATGACCCGGTAGCCACGCTCGGCGAGCACCTTGCAGAAGCCCCGTGGCCAAAGTGTCAGATCTGAGAACCAGCCCGTAATCAACAAGAAGACCGGGTCGCCGCCATCACCGAATTCCTGATAGGCCAGCTCGATGGATCCAGTCGCAGTCGATACCACCGCAATTTGATCCGGGACTTGCTGCTTCCTGTCATTCACGGGTCTCGCTCCCAGTTGATTAATGCAGTGCTGGCTGCAATCCCAGATAAAAGCACTAAACATGCCAATCAGCCTGCCGGGCCGCCGATTGCCCCAGAGCAACCGACGTCAACTGGCTGATGCGACTTGATCCCCGGGAGACGGTTGTCAATAGATCTCAGTAAGTTACGACTCCCATGGTCAAACTGCAATGGGGCATATAGCGCATCAGTAGTGCATGCGTGACGGGATCTGCGCTAGTCTTCCTGTCAACGACGGTGACATACCATATTACGATATATCGTAATATGGTCGGTTCTTGGTGCCGCGACAAGGTGCCCTGCCCGCCAGGAAGGACTCTACTCGCCGCCGCCCACGCTCCGGGGGTCTCGCTTCAGCCAGGAAACGCGCAATCACTTTCTCGCCATCGGTGAAAGTGATCGCATGACACTCAGATTTCACAAACCCTCAAACCTGCACGGGAGACGCGCAGGATGTGAGTAACGTCAACGGCGGCACGCGCGCCACACGAAGAAAACGATGCAGGAGGAAACGACATTTGAGGTACTCCGCGGATTCCTGGATGACGTAAACGGGCGGCTGTTTGCCATTACGTAGGGCGGGCCTGTTTCGATGCGGCTCTATTGTCGGCGCCGCGCCGCGCCTTGAGTTCCGTCATCATGGCGTCGTGCTGTTTCTCGGTGATGCTATACATGCCCATGAACAACATCCCTGCCGCGACGATCATCCAATAGAGCGGCCCGCACATGAAGAATAGACCATTCAACATTTCCGTGGTCAACATCTCCTTCGTAGCGTTTTCTGGAAAGCCGATGAATTCGAGTCCGAAGCCGCCGATGAGACCACCAATGCCGGCCGTCGCCTTCAACGCAAACGTACGAATCGAAAACACGACGCCCTCTGAACGACGCCCAGTACGATACTCATGCTCATCGGCAACGTCCGCCAATTGCGAATCGATCACGATCGGCACCACCGGCAAGATCAGGAATCCGAGAAACAAGCAACCAAACAGACTCGGCAACATCCATATCGAGTCGTTGGACGGAAAAAGGCCGGCAATCTTCAATGTGTGGGGTAAGCCGACCAATGTTGCGCACACGATGCACGTATAGATGACAGTAGACTTCTTATCGAGTTTCTTGGTGAACCACGCCGCCAAGGGCAGCGCGATGAACATTCCCGGCAACACAACCAGCTGTCGAATTGCCAACTCATCAGTCGTGAGATCGAAGCCATAGACGAAGGCATAGGTACCAACAACGCCCAGAATTCCGCCCGATACCAGCATGACAAGCCATGCCGCGCAAACGGAAATATAAGATCTACTTCGAAACAGCGCCGCAAGGTCTCCGAGGTTATCCAGCAGTTTCACGCGCTGATGATCCACCTTGTGGAGCCTGGCTATTTGATCACGTGTTCCGCCGATACATATCAGCAGCATCACACACATGAACGCCGCACCGGCAAATGCCATCGCCGGATAGCGATCTGGATTCAACAGGCCATTCTCATAGCCCTCGGTTTCCGGGAAGAATCCTACCAGAACAACGACACTCAACGCCGCGCCACCGATCATGCCAACCACGGAATTCAGCCCGAATATGCTGGTGCGTTCGTGGTAGTCATCGCTCAGCTCTGCGCCAAGCGCGTCGTGCGGGATGACGTAAAACGTTTTGCCAAGACGCATGAGCACCAGCGCACCCATGAACCACCAGAAGTAGAACGTCTCGGACATATCCTCGGGTGGCGCGTACAGCAGATAGAAACCCAAGCACAAAGGCAGCATTGCGGCCAACATGAACGGGTGGCGCCGGCCCCAGCGCGAACGAAAGTTGTCGGATAGTGATCCGACAAGGGGGTCGGATACTGCATCGACAATGCTCGCTACGAGAAATACGATGCCTGCCAAGTATGCGCTCACCCCCAATACTTGGTTGTAATAGAGCATCGTTGCAACGGCGGCCGCGCCCATGACCGCTTCGTCCAGCGCACCCGTCGAGAAAGCAATTTTGGTCTTGAGCGGTACCCGCTCGGTCCGCTCAGTCATCACACTGATTCGGCGACTTTCTGGAGTATGTCAAGCCGGTCTTCAGTGTTCATGGTTGGTCCCTCAGGCAAGTTGGACTACTACTATGGCAAGCCCACGTTGTACCAGCTCCAATGTTAGAATGAGTATAGCTTGCGACACACGTGTTGCGGAGTCCTGCAAGCGATCTCGCAATTTATCGGTCTGATTGCCACTCTTCCGATGTTGTTGAAAATACGCTACACCCCAACCTCAAATGTAGTAAAATACTTTAATATAGTAGACTACACTAAACATAGCAAACTACATTAATCTAATCACCGCCTGAACTGATCGAACACTGAAGGTTACAGGCACTCCTCGCAGCGGAAATGGAGCAGGATCAAACGAATGACTAAAGCGTTAACAGCTGAGCACAAGAGCGCAACTGTCCAACGGCCGCTACGGGAAAAGCGAAAATTGATGAGTCGTCAAGCGATTCTTGATGCCGCGCTTTATCTGTTTTCGATGCAGGGTTACAACAATACCAGTTTACAAGAGATTGCCGCCCAAGCTGGATTGCACGAACAAACCTTGTATCGACACTTCGCTTCCAAAACCGAGTTGGCCAACGGCATAAGCGATATGGAGCTTGAAAAGTTCAGGGTATTTTTCAACGATCGCAATGCAAACACCCTACAGACCTGGCGAGAATGGGTTAAACGGCGAGCCAAGGCACATAGTGCACAGAAATCCAGTAGTTTCTTTGCAGCCAATCCGAGCGGGTCTTCAATCTATCTTGGGTTTCAGTTTCGATACGAGAGAATCCTTGCGGATGGCCTTGCGAAAGATATGGCCGTCGATTTGAACAAAGACCCGCGGCCCATGCTGATCGCCTGCATGTTGTGGGGCTCCAACTTGCACGCATCTAGCGGCTGGGTTAAATCAGGAGCTAAAGGCAGCCTGGTGACCACCGCAACGGATGTTGTCGACAATATCGGACTTCTCTTTCCAGAGTTGGTCGGCGGCTCGATCAGTTGGCTACTGATGATCTATGATCCTGGGTCGGGCTCTGTCGGATGGCGCTGATGCCATTTGACAGATCCGCTGACGGGTGCAATCTCCGATGGCTGGCGCTGCCGCTGAGGCACGACCTGGCAACTACTCAACCTTGCCAAGCGAAGACAAAAACATGAAAACACCCAACGTCAGTCTGATCAAAACCTTGCGCGAGCAAGCACAGCACACGCCTGATCGACGCTTTGTCATTGATGTCGAAGAGAACGAACTTAGCTACGGGCAGACCATCGATGCTTTACAGGTCTGGGCAAGTGCTTATCATCGTGCCGGTATCAAGCACGGTGATCATGTGGTGACGATGCAGTTAAACACGATCGATTCGATGCTGGGCTGGCTGGGTCTGGCATCTCTTGGGGCAATAGAAGCTCCGATTAACATTGATTATCGAGGCAGCCTGCTCACTCATGCCCTGAATCTCACACGGGCGCACACCATGGTACTGCTGGCGCAATACCTTGACAGGGTGCTAGAGGTGCAGCATGACCTTGACTACCTGGAACAGATCGTGGTCCTGGATGGTGATGTAGTGACTGCACCGCCTTTCAGGATTTTCACGCGTACTGAATTCATGACCGATGCCCCCGCTCCACCCGAACTGCCGTTACCTGAACCCTGGGATATCATGGCGGTCCTGTTCACTTCAGGAACCACCGGCCCATCAAAAGCGGTGTGCTTGCCCTGGGCGCAGATTTACGCCATGGCCGGGGGCAGTTATCCCCTGGCCGACCTCAACGAGACGGATGTGCTCTATAATCCCGGGCCCACCTACCACGTCGGCGCCAAGGTATTCCCTTACATTGCTGCCTTGGTGGGGGGATCGCATGTCATGCGTCCCTACATCAGTGCCAGTGCCATCGGCACAGATTACCTGAAGTTTGGTGTCACGACAGGAGGCATGGCGACCGCCTGGCTTGCCGAACCCGCGCATGATGAGGATACCTCGAGGCCACTGAAGAACCTGTTGTCTCCTTACAAAAGCCCCTACCTGGACGCATTTATCAAACGCTTCGGCTGCCGTCAGTACGCCTGTTTCAACATGACCGAACTCAGTTGCCCGATCGTGTTTAGGGATTGGGACGCACTGATCTACGACCAGGAAGAACGTATGAGTTGTGGTGCAATCAGGGACGGCTATGAAGCCCGGGTTGTGGATGAAAATGATCAGCAAGTCCCGCCCGGGTCTCAAGGTGAACTGATCATTCGTGCAGATATTCCATGGACACTGAACGCCGGGTACCTGAACAATCCCGACGCGACGGCTGAGGCGTGGCGCAACGGCTGGTTTCATACCGGTGACGCCTTTATTGTTGATGCTGACGGGAACTTCTATTTCATTGATCGGTTGAAAGACAGCATACGGCGCAGGGGTGAAAATATCTCCAGCCATGACGTCGAGAGTTACATCGACTCACACCCCGAAATCATTCAGTGTGCTGCCATTGCAGTTAAAAAGTCTGCAGTGCCCGCAGCAGATGAAGAAGTCAAAGTGGTAGTGGTCACAACCCCGACCAGCGAACTGTCTGCGGAATTACTGATCCGTTGGCTGATCCCGCGCATGCCCCGGTTCATGATCCCCCGCTACGTGGAACTCGTGGGTGAATTACCAATAACGCCCACCATGAAGGTTCGAAAAGCGGAACTCCGATCCGACCCCATCAACGGGAACACCTGGGATCGGGAGGATGCGGGAATCGAATTGCCCAGGTGACAGTGTCAGGCGTGGAGAAATGAAATCCCAATGGCTGGGGTGGTTTCAAGCCCCTTTCGCGGCTTAAGACCAAGCAAGAAGCGTCGAAAACAGCCAAAAAAAGAGTGCGAAAACCTTTCAAGGAAGTTGCCGCATAATGTGGGATTTTACAACTACGGCATTCTACTAAACAATCGTTTCAATTTTTTAGAGGATAACTATGGTGAACCCTAATACGGAAACAAGTGAAAAGCAGACACAATACATAATGCCGAGTGAAATTGAATCCAACTTACTGGATGGGTGCCAAAGAATCCATGGTCAGGATCTGCTCGAATGCGACAAGCTGATAGTAAGCCAGCTTCTCATAACAGGACCGGGTTCGGCAGAAGACTATCCGGCAATTAAAACGCGAAGAATGCTATATGTATTAGACGGTAAAGCAACAGGGCACTGGGAGGCAACTGAAACAGAGATCAATCAGGGTGATCTGATCATTGTTCCCGGTGGCACGCCATGGGGGAGCAGCTTGCAGATAATTTCAGAACAGCTGACATTGCTGAGCATTACCCAGCGATTTAATGGTGTTAGCGGCAATGTAAAACTGACCCCCCTCGGCAACTGAAAACTGACCCCCCTTTCCATTAATCTGCACCTTGCAGGAGGTGCACATGTTAAATC
>Ga0187827_10001553_pt1 | contig 33439 bp, 18 predicted proteins | sample ETNtaG_39_FD_167969 | JGI IMG/M metagenome (GOLD analysis project Ga0187827, IMG submission 167969) | Marine microbial and viral communities from oxygen minimum zone, Eastern Pacific Ocean - ETNP2014_SV_150_PacBio MetaG (Illumina Assembly) | ecosystem: Environmental > Aquatic > Marine > Hypoxic...
TGATTTAACTCCAGAGGAGGTCCATGCGGCATTGACCTGCCTGGGTGCGTGAGCAGCTCTGCGGCGAGGGTTCTTCGCGTTTCAGATTGTTCGCGCCCCGACCTGCTTTTACGATCACTTATAAGGAAGGAAAATGATGAAGCTCCGAACAGATCTGAAATTAGAAACATTGATCATCGCAGCCTCGCTCGTCGCACCGGCCGTGCGCGCCGAGGAGACAGGCACGCAGCAGCCAGTGAAGGTGTTCATTCTCGCGGGTCAGTCCAACATGGAAGGACAGGGCGTTGTCGAAATGGATCACCCCAAGTACTACAACGGTGGCAAAGGCAACCTGGTCTGGTCCATGGCTCACTCCAAAAGTGCGGACAAGATGAAGCATCTCAAAGATGCCGATGGACGGTGGGTGGTCCGCGATGATGTCCGTATCAGCTTCAAGAACAAGAGAGGCGTGCGGACCGGCCCTCTCAGCATCGGCTTCACAGGGTACGGCGGCAAGAGCCACATCGGGCCAGAGCTGCAGTTTGGACATGTGGTCGGGTACTATCTCGATGAGCAAGTGCTCCTCATTAAGACGGCCTGGGGCGGTAAGAGCCTGGCCAAAGACTTTCGGCCGCCGAGCTCCGGCGGCACGGTCGGGCCCCATTACACTAAGATGCTCGAAGAGGTCAGGGCAGCACTCTCAGCTCTCGGCGATCAGAAATACTCCGTTGCTGGATTCGTCTGGTTCCAGGGCTGGAACGACATGTATGGCAAGGGTGTCCCCGAAGAATATGAGGTGAATCTGATCCGCCTCGCCGCGGATATCCGGAAGGAGTTCAAATCTCCCAGGCTCCCGTTCGTGATTGGTGAGCTGGGCAACGGCGGCCCCAAGGCCAGAGGGAATATGCTGGTGATACGTTCCGCACAGAAGACAGCGGGAAGCAAAATCGATAACGCGCTCTTCGTCTCGACCACAGCTTTCGCACGGCCGAAGGAAATGTCACCCAACGTCGGCCACGGTCACCACTGGTTTGGCAACGCAGAGAGCTACTTCCTCGTCGGCGATGCCCTCGGCAAGGGAATGGTCAAACTGCTGGAGAAGGAGTGATTCTGCGATTCCATTCGCTCATTCGATACCGTAGTACGCTTTTGCTACGGGTTTGGTCCAGAACAACAGAAGGGGAATGACAATAACCCAAAAAGGTGGGCTGAGTAAGCCCAGCGAAAGAGCTCCTGTACCAACTTTCCAAATCCAGGGCCGCCTCGGCCCAAAGGCTGGAATCCAACAGAGCGCAATGAGACCGAACATGAGGAGAAAGACGGGGGCCATCAGAAAGATGTAATTAGGATTGCCCTTTCCTGTCTGCTGCCCAATCTGGTAGGCCTCGATCGTCATGACCAGAAAGAACACGGCACCAGCGGCATACATGAACCCCATGATCGCCCCGTAGAGTCTTACGAACAGCACGACTAACGGCCTTTCTGCCCGTCGTGCAGCGTCACCACCTCTACGGGAGCGGCGACTTCTCATCGTGCCTGAAGGCGCCGGCAGGCCGGGCTCTTCTCCTTGTGTCTCGGAGGCAGTCGGCACGGCAGCCTGGGGCGCGGGATGGAGGTCTGGGATTGAGGAAGAGGGCATCCAATCGGTCATGCCGTCTTTCCAGAACAGCACATCCTCCGGCAATTGCCCCGATTGGACCTGTTGCCTGACGCTGTCAAGAGTGAACGGCCCGTGCTGTTGACCGCTGTATGTGATGTACCACTCGTCATTCATAAGAGGAGGTCTCTAATGGACTGGTGTAGAAATCATCAATCTGGCTGCTACACGTCCTCTTGAATTCGCTGCGGACCTGCAAAACCTTCCAACCCCAAAAACTGATTGCCCTCGAGAACCAATCCGTTCGACTCACCGGCTGCGACAATGGCATTCACCTTTGCGCCCTCGCGAGTCTCTTCGAACTGATTTTTTCTGAGAGTGAGATCGTCCGTGGGTCCGGAGATGTGGATGACGGAGCCCTCCTCCAGCGCGCCGCAGTCTCTGAATTCATTCTTTTCGACGAGGGTTCGGTGGCCGTTGCGGTCATAGGACTCATTGCGGAATAACAGACCGTGTCTGGTGCATCCGTTGATGATGTTTTCACGGACGATGTTATCCGTATCCCGGTGACCGATGGATACGCCGAATTCGCAATCGCTGATCCGGTTCTTTTCAGCGATTCCATGCTTCACGCCCCAGCAGAAGAAGATACCGATCCGGCATCGCTCAATCTGATTGCCACTCATTTTGGGACGCTGACTCCCGCTGCCAGGATGCAGGCCAAGCCCGGCGTTGTTGATGCTGCGTGTGTTGGTGACCGACAGATCGTGGACGATCTGCCAACTGATGCCGTCACCGTTGTAGTTCTGCACGGTGATGGAATCGATGTTTATGCGGTCGCAATTCTGCATGAATATGCCGCCGGCATAGTTGCCGTTGATGTTTTCGTTTTCCTCTCTGTTTCCCTCGATCACCAGGTCGCGAATTTCGATGTCTGTCACCTTTTCGCCGCAGATGATCGGAAACAGTGAGGCGCAGGAAGCTTCCTCATCGACCCAGAAGTTGTCCACGAGTTGCTTGTCCAGAAAGAGAGTTTGTCCATCCATACCGGTGATGGTGAAGCGGCGGCATTGAGACGAGCCTTTCGGCGGCTTCGCCTGCAACACAATCCCATCGCCGATTTCAAAAGTTTCAGGTGATTCCACTTTTACCGATTGGTAATACCAGTCGGAGTCTTCAACGATCTTCGTCCGGGCGCTTGGACATTTTCTGAGAACGGTCTCGTCTCCCGCTCCGACGATGCGAATTCTGCTCTGCAGATGGATGCTGTTCCGCATCGTATAGACGCCCGGCCCGATGCTGAGCGTTCCGCCGCCGAGGCGCGCGAGGTAGTCGAGCCCGGCCTGGAGGGCCCGGTCGGTTGTGCCGCAGATGGCCGCGTCCTCCTGACCAACGTGGACAGTCAGGTCGGGGATTCCTTCTCTGGCTTCTGTCGTCAATCTCATGTCTGTTCCAGGGCGGGTGTCTGAATTAGAAATCAGCCACGCCCCAAGCATCTTTAGCGTCGCCTGGCTCGGGTTTCTTTGCCCCAGTGATCTTGTTGAGGTTGTGCTGGTCCGGGGAGAAATCGGGGGGCCATTTTGTCTCCGGGGAGTAACTCGCTCCGTCGAATTTCGCGTTCTTCAATTCAGCGCTGCTGAGGTCTGCGCCAATCAACGTTGCTCCGCTCAGGTCAGATTCGCGCAGGTCTGCCTCCTGCAGCTTTGCACCGGTAAAATCGGTTTCCGTCAAGGTAGAATTGCTCAGGTCCGCTTGCTGCAGGTTGGCCTTCTCAAATCTGGCAGCGTTCATGCTGGCGTTGGCGAGATCGGCAGCTTCGAGGGTCGCTCCGCTGAGGTCTGCTCCATCGAGCCTGGCATCTATCAGCCGGCTGCGCACCAGAGATGCGTCCTTAAGTGAGGCGTTGACTAAGTTCGCCCGCGAGAGATCTGCAAAGTCGAGTCTGGATGAGTTAAGCGTGGCGGAAGACAGATCGGCATCCGACAGGTTTGCCTTGGTGAAATTTGCCTCCTCCGCCTCAACGCCGCGCATATTCGCACTTTCCAGGTCCGCTTCAGAGAGGGTTGCTCGATTGAGCTTCGCCCCTGCAATGGTCGCGCTGGAGAGGGATGTCCGGCTGAGGTCTCGTTCCTCCAGGTCAGCTTCTTCGAGTGAGTCGCCATCCACCTTGGCGAGGACGGATCCAACATTCCACCAGGATGTGTTCTTTTTAACTATTTTAGCCATTTCAAGTGTTCGGGAATCAGGATTCGAAATTCAGTTCAAGACTCAGGATTCAGGGACTTCAGGATTTTTTGCCTACTCGTCTTCGGCAGCGGGACGCTTTTCAAGCGATCTTTTTAGGTGCCGGCTTCCTGCTCATTCATTTAGAGGTCACTGCACTCCAGAGCAAATTGCCTGAAGATTGACTCCTCTTCGATCTCCGCCGGCCCCACTCATTCCATGGCGTTGATTTCCCATACATCTGTCGGTTCACTTGCTTCGGGCTTCTTCTGGACTCGCCGATTTACTTTCCGAAGTCTGTGTTCGTCGGGATTGAAATCAGAAGGCCATTTTGTGTCCTGGGTATAGACCGCGCCCTCAAATTTTGCGCCCAGAAGCTTGGTGCTGCTGAGGTCTGCTTCCATAAAAGCCGCGCCCCTCAGATCGGCATCCGTCAGATCTGCATCGTGCAGATCGGCGCCGGTAAAGTTTGCCTTTCTGAGGGAACAGTTGCTGAAATCCGCATGATGAAGATTAGCTTCACGGAAGCTGGCCTCATCCATACTTGAGTTTCCTAAATTTGCGCTATCGAGATTCACCCCGCTGAGTTTGGCGCGATCCAGTTTCGCATAGATGAGCTTGCAGCGAACCATGGATGCGCCCCTGAGCTTGGCTGTGTTCAGGTTCGCGCGAGTAAGGTCCGCAAAATCCAGGTTTGAGGAGGACAACTGGGCATCGTGAAGATCAACCATGGTCATCTTGGCATTGGAGAAGTTTGCTTCTTCGGCCTCGACAGCGCGCATATTTGCGCCTTCAAGGTTGGCACCCACCAGAAGGGTCCTGCCGAGCTTGGCCCCGACAAGGTTCGCTCCAGGAAGCATGGCATCGGTAAGATCCTGCTTCTCAAGCTTGGCCCCCTCCAGAGAATTCGAATCGACGGTACTCAGAACTTCATGTGCGCCGAGCTTCCACCAGACGCGCTTTTTGCCAGTGATCTTTATCATACTACTACCCGCAATTGATGCGTCGTATCAAACCTTCAGGCCACTTCGCGGCTGCATTCTCCGAGTCCCGAGCTCTGGAGTCTGAAGACTCCAATTACACCAGATCCGCAACGATAACCTTGACTCCGCTGTTGAGTTTCGAGGGCTTGAAAACGACTAGTGACACCGCTGAACGCAGATTAAAGCTCGTCAGGACCATTCGTCCAGATCTATTTCCCAGAAGAATGACCTTGGGCTGCCTTTTTCTGAGCCGTGAGATTCATCTCACCTCACAGTTCCGAGATGCCGTGGACCCGCACTCCTCACTCGAATCCGGTAAGGTCGAGTGGATTAGACCAGGCCTTCGAGCCGTTCGGTCCGATGATTTCAAACCTGACCCATCGGGCATTTGGCCGAAGCCTGAAAGTGGCGCTCTCAAACGTCTCGCCCTGCTGGTAATGCTCGGCGCCGTAGGAATCACAGAGGGCCGCATAACGCTGCGCCTCGCTCGATTCGACCGTTGCCTCAATGATACGCCGGCCATCGCTGCCGTCGTCCACCCGCTCCAGTTTGATGTTGCGAATCTCTGGTCCGTTGCTCGAGTATCCGGCCCCCTTCACAAGAGCATCCATGATTGCCTCGGGCGTCCGTTCCTTGACGCGTGCCCATGTCCATCCCTGGTAGGTATCCCGTTTATCAGAATCCAGCGCATGTGAATCATCGTTACCGAGTGCCGGGTAGAGCTTGTCTTCCATTGACATCCAGTCATCCCAGTGAACTGCCCCTTCCCCGCGTCCCACTCGCCGGCAGGTGGAATTGAAGACTTCGACCCCCGCCAGCCCTTTCAAGGGGATCGTATCGCGCAGAATATTCACCGAGCTCCAGTAAGGATGGGCGAGCCAGATGTTGCCTCCCTGCTCGTTCACTTCGTTGATGACATGCTGAGGCGGCATCTTTTGCGTATCCATGTCTTCCGTAATGTTGTACGCAAGAAAATGATGCGTCTGCCCGCCGAACGGATTATGAGGATGCAGTTCCGCGCCCTGCACAAGCACGAATTCATCAGGACAAGTGAGCGTTTCCGTGCGTGTGATCCTGTAATGATCGGAAACACAGAGGAAGTCGTACCCCTGTCCAACGTAACCATCCACTCGTTCCTGAGGCGAAGGCTTTCCATCGGAGTTTGTGGAATGCGAATGGAGGTTTCCCTTCATCCAGAAGTAACCGTCGTCCGCTGTGAATTCGAAAGGATTTGCAAGGCTATTCTGGGGAGAGTCCTGGGGCATGTTTAGTTCTCCATGATGATGGTCAGGCTGGAAAGACCCCTCTTAACCAAAAGACACCAGGACGCAAGAGAACAAGCCGCATCTTGAAAGAAGCGAGCGAACTCGCTCACATTCGAGGGGATGGATCTCAACACGGGCCGCATCCGAAGTACCGCCCATGACGCTGTGGCTCAGAGGCGTTGCCTGCCTTCGGCAATCTCACGCTTCATCTCGAGGTAAAAGAGAAAATTTTCATACGGCACGTCATGCGGGACGGTGTGGTCGACTGTCGGGATGTATCCGCCGGAATCCAGAAGAGGTGGAAGCTTTTTCAGAAGCTCCTGCCTGATGGCGTCTCGATCTTTAGTCAGCTCTCTCTTATCGATCCCGCCGCAGAGCGCAAGGTCTTTTCCGTATTGATTCCTCAACCTTACTGGGTCCATATCTGCGGCAATTTCGCACGGCCAGTGGCAGGTGACACCCATTTCAAGAAACAGCGGAATCAGGACCTCGGTGTTGCCATCGCTGTCGAGCCAGATGTGCTCTATGCCGTATTTCTTCAGGTGATCGATCACTCGCTGGTACGGTGTCATCATAAATTTCCTGAACTGGTCCGGTGATAGGAGCGGGCCGGTCTTGTAAGCAAGGTCTTCAAAGAAATTGAAATAGTCCGGGGTGATTTGCTCGAGGGCCGGGGTCGTCACTTCAATGAAGAAATCTGCAAGGAATTCCATCATCGCCTGGATGAGCGCGGGCTGGTCGTAGAACGCGAAGGACAGGTTCTCTGTGCCCATCCAGCGACGGGCCATGCTGTAGAAGCCGAACGATCCATTGGTCAACAGACAGAGCGGGTAATCGCGGGTCTGCCATTCTTTGACACGCGCATCCCAGTCCTCCGGATAACGGCCGGGTGTCTTTGAGTCGTAGCGCTTTTTCATGTCCTCAAAGTCCTCCGCAGTTTCGACCGGAAACCTGAGGTACTGGTCCATGGAAGGCCGCGTGCCCCGCACCGTGCCTGTCTTGAGGGCCTTATGGACGATTCCCTGCGCGTCCCGGAAGATGAGAGTGCGGTCATCTTCCTCAATGGTTTCGTGATCGAAGGCAGGACGCAGCATGACGTCGATTGGAATGAAGTCCCGTTTATCAAGTCGGAAGAAATCGTTGCCGTAGAAGAAATTCTGCTTCGTCGCTTCGACGGACATGCCTGCTTCGAGGTACAGATCCACTGTCTGCCCCCAGAGCCCCAGCTCGTGGTACGGAATCCGGTCGACCGGCTCGAAACGCAGCGTGCGTAAAAATCGTTCACGGTTGTTCATGATCTTCTTGGGTCGGGTTGAAGTGCAGCCGTAACTACTGCTGCCAGTTTGCACACCTTTGTTCGAACGTGAACAAGCTGGCAGACCATTCAGGAGAAGTCGCCATTTATCTCTCTGTGGCAGTCATGAGTTTATCTCCATAGCTGATGGCGAGGAAGCGTTCCAGTGAACCCGGATGGCTCCACATCACCCCTCAAGTCAGCTCAGGCTTTGGGATAACGTCCATGTATTCCGGGCGGCGCAGGATGTACTTCAGCCACGTGCCCTCGGGAGCTTCATCGAACAGTCGTTCGTAATCCGCATGGTCTGCCAGCCAGCCTCTCGAGAAGAGTCCGTAATTATAAGCAGTGTGAAGGAGTCGCCGGACATTTTCTGATTCGTTTACAGATGCGTGGATAACATCATGAGTGAACAGCAGGGCGGAGCCTGCCTTCATTGGCAATTCGACGAACAGCTCACGAACCGAAGGTGCCATCTCAAGAAGGTGGATGCCACCTTCCCATCGGAAGTTGGATTTGTGAGTTCCCGGGATCACCTGGATGCCGCCTTCCCCGTGGCCGATGTCTTTCATCGCGTAAACGACTCGCAAGTGGTTGTTATAGATACGTCCCTCCGAGACCTGGTAAGAATTGATCGCCTGATAGGGTGTATGGCCGGCGTGAACGCCTGTGATGCCCCCTTTCCAGCGAAAGCATGCCGCGAACTGCTCCAGCATGGGTCGATGCACCATGGCATCCACATAAGGCAGAATCTTCGGATTCGTGACCACATCCAGGAACAGAGGTTCTTCGTTCAGAATCTCAAAGAAACAGACATTATTCGGACTGTGAGATTTTGTTGCCGGCAAAGAGCGCTTCTCCAACGCTTTCTGTTCCCATACATCAAGGCGGTCGTTCATAGCTTTGAGATAGCCGGGCTCAATCGCATCTTCGATGAGGAGATATCCGCGAACGTCGAAGTTGTACTTTTCTTGGGGTGTCATGTCTGTCTTGTGTACCAGGAGAGACGCTGAGTGAACTTAGAACGAAAAGAACCACAGGTTGCCTGTTGGGTTATTTCTTCTTAGTGACCTCTAATATTGACGACCTCCTCGACCCGATCAAGAAAAAGCTCTACTCCGGTGTCTGGAGAGTTGCGCAGGCCGTCGTCAAAAGACGCCGTAAACTGACGACAGAGTGTGTAATTCTCAGGGCGCCTTTTTTCGGCGGCTTCCTGACCTGGTTGGATGCAGAACGAGAGTGCGTATCATTGGAGATCCTTCCTCCTTCCCCTTTTCTCAACCTGGTTTTAGGCCACGCCAATACTAGCGGCCTGAATTCACCCCGGCAGTCCACGGAATGAAACTCCGTGCTGCAACCCCCTTTCCCCTCATGCACATCCTCGTCACCGCCGGCCCAACCCGAGAGCACATTGATGCGGTTCGATATCTGAGCAACGGCTCCACCGGTTCTATGGGCTATGCCCTGGCCGAGGCCGCGCAGAAGTTGGGGCACACAGTGACCCTGGTAAGTGGGCCGACGAACCTGTCTCCGCCTGACGGGCTTGATTGCGTTTCCGTCATCTCCGCGAGGGACATGCACAGGGAAGTCACCAGCCGTTTTCCGGAGGTCGATCTGGTGATAATGAACGCCGCGGTCTGCGATTACCGACCCCGCCGGAAACGGGCTCTGAAGATGAAGAAGCAGGGCGGCGGCCTCACGTTGGATCTGGTACCGAACCCTGATATCCTTCAGGCCCTTGGCCGCCGCAAGAAGCATCAGCGGCTGATGGGCTTTGCCCTGGAAACCCACCAGGGCCTGGCGAATGCGCGAAGCAAGCTGGAGCGAAAAAATCTCGACTGGATTGTCCTCAACAATCCCTCAGCGATGGGTGCTGAAAGAGTCGACGCAACGCTCCTCACTTCAAAAGGTGTCATCCAGGAATGGAAGCACCGGACCAAACGCCAATTAGCCCGCCAACTGGTGCTGACGGCCACCCGCCCCTAACCCAAGCCCGACAGTTTTAAGCTGCAATGGTCATGGTTTCGTCGTGACCATTGACCGCTGTTTTTGCGTTCTGCCAGCATTGACATGATGCTCGATGCTGGTCATACGGCTCAAGCTCGAGAGGACCGTGCCGAATGGTGAATCGTAAATCGTGAATCGTGAATCCTCTTGAATCCTGAATCCTCTTGAATCCTGAATCCTCTTGAATCCTGAATCCTCCTGAATCCTGAATCCTCCTGAATCCTGAATCGTGAATCCCGAATCCCGAATCCAGTATCCAGTTTCCAGCATCCATAACCCATGACACTTGCTGAGGCAGCCATTCTGGGCGTAGTTCAAGGTCTGACCGAATTTCTGCCGATCAGCAGTTCCGGGCATCTCTGCCTAGCGCAGCATGTACTCAAGATTGGTGGGTCATCCACGGTCGTAGCGTTCGATATTGCACTGCACGTCGCCTCACTTCTGGCCATTTTGTTGATGTTTGCCCCTCGGATCAGAGACGTTCTTCTCAAGGAACATCACATGATTGTTTACATCATCATTGCGACCATTCCTGCCGGAGTTGTGGGAGTGGCTTTTGGCAAGCAGTTGAAGGCGCTGTTCAACATGCCGCGGGTGGTGGCTGCCGCTCTGCTTGTTACGGGTGGCTTTCTAATTCTCGCGGATTATCTCTCGAAGGATTCAGGGGAAGAGACAGGTGGCGCGACCCATAAGAGCAGCATTCTGATGGGGCTGTGCCAGGCGTTCGCCATCGTTCCTGGGATTTCACGAAGCGGGTTGACGATTACCGGCGGGCTGATGGTCGGCATGACCCGGGAGAAGGCCTTCGAGTTTTCATTTCTTATGGCCATTCCGGCCATCTCCGGCGCGGCGATCCTCGAGGGTCGACATCTCAGTTTTTCGGAATGGGGCATCGGGGCAGCACCATTGGCGGTTGGCCTTGGGCTCTCATTCGCTTTCAGCCTGATAGGGTTGATGACGCTGAAGCGGTTGGTGGTGTCACGAAATCTCAAATGGATGGGTGTCTATTGCCTGTGTGTAGGAATCGGTGCATTGGTACTTTTATGAAAGGAATCGGATGAGCAACGAAGAAGAAACCGCCTCTTCGGAAAGCAAAGAAAGCTTCAAAGCAACCCTCTGGATGCCCGCCATTGCTGGTATCTGCATCAGCCTGTTCTGTCTGCTAAGCCTGGTGTCTTTCAGCCAGGCTGACTACCCGGATTGGCATCAGCCTTACAACGAGCTGCCGAGTAACTGGTGTGGAAAGGCCGGGGCGTTCATAGCCATTCGTCTGCTTCAACTGTTCGGACTGGGCAGTTACTTCATCCTTGCGGTCGTCGCGGGTTGGGCGCTCAGAATGTCCATCGGCGGCAAGGTGGAAGACCCCTGGCAGCGAGCCATCGGCTCAGTGCTGATGGTGGTCTTCATGTGCGCGGCCATGCAACTCGTGCCAGGACAGGAGGTCTCCGCCAGCAGGCCAGGCAACGGCGGCATTCTTGGCATCGCGCTGGCGCATCTGCTCGGCACCTACTTTGGCGCGGTCGGCAAAGTGCTGGTCATCGTATCGCTGCTTGCACTTTCCGCTCTGCTCGCTACGAATGAGCTCCTTCTTCAATCCTTCGGTGTGATGCAAAACGTGGCGGGCCGGCTTCGCATTCCAGCTTCGCATCCGCACATGGCGATTGCATCTACTTCGAGCGCTGAAGTGGTCCTGCCTGATGAAACGGAAGCCCCTGAGGTTCCTCATCCGCCACGAGAACCATCTGAACGGAAACGTTCGCTGGAGCATTCTGATGAGCCAAAGAAGGGAAAGCTGGGTTCCGTTCCGAATGCAAATCGCCGGCGCACGGATCCTGCGACGCGCAAGCTCTTCGGGCTGCTCTCAGACCGTCATCAGGCGGAATGCGAAGCGGTAGCCCCGCCGAATGTGGCCTGGAAAGCAAATCGGCCTCCTGTCGTCGAGGGCATCCCTCTTGAAGAGTCTGATTTTCAGGCGATTGAAGAAGATGAAAAGCGAGAGGATTTCGATCGTGAGCTCAAGAAAGTCACGCCCCATCCGTCGAAGCGTGGCCGGCGGGCGCCGAAACCCAGGCCGCGGCCGAAGCCCCAGAGACCCGACCCGATCGAGAACTACGAGATCCCATCGGAAGTCGATCCGGCCAGCATCACAGAGCCTGACTATCGGCATGCTCGACCTGCGCTCAACAAGGCCACGGCTAAAAAAGAACCGACCCCGCCTCCGCGGTCCGGTGAGGATGATTTCGATGAAACGACTTACGCGTTGACCCAGGATGACATTCACACCAGGGTTGAGTTGCCGGGCCAGAAAACTGAGGAAGACGTTCGGAAAGCGGAGACCATTCCGGATACCACTAATCCGGATTATGTCGCGCCTGCGCCACCACCGGAAGAAAGTGTTGATTCCGAACGGATTCCCAATGTGCAGGAAACTGCGGAGGCCCCTGAGCCGGAACAGGCCACGGCAAAGGAAACCACCGACATCGATGAAGTCACAGAACACGACCTGGTTGATGAAAGTGAGGATTCCTCATTGCCGGAGAACGACACACCGGAGGGTGCGTTTGTCGAAAAGGAAGAATCCACCACGACGGTGGAGCAGAAGATCGAGAGCTTTCGAAGCCCATCGCCGCCCCCAAAGGTCAGAAGGAAGGCGCTGCCGAAGCCACGAAAAGGCAAATACTACCTTCCACCGCTCGACCTGCTTGACATTGCCCGGCAACCCCGCGGACGCGAGCTCGAGAGCCGCCAGAAAGTGAAGCAACTCGAGACCGCACTGACGGATTTCAAGGTAGGCGCCGAGGTGGTCGATATTCAGCGCGGGCCTACGGTCACCATGTTCGAGCTGGCGCTGGCGCCGGGCGTCAAGCTTAACAAGATCGTCACTCTTTCAGATGACCTTGCCATTGCCATGCGCGCGATGAGTGTCCGTGTCGTCGCGCCTTTACCGGGCAAGTCGACTGTCGGTCTCGAGATTCCAAACGAGGTCAAAGAAGCGGTCCGCATGCGCGAACTCATCGAGGAGTGCAGGGAGCAGGAAGGCATGGTGCTGCCGATCTTTCTCGGCAAAGACGTATCCGGTGAACCGGTGGTTTCCGATCTTGCGTCCATGCCTCACCTGCTGATCGCGGGTGCGACTGGTGCAGGAAAATCTGTCTGTATTAACTCAATCATCGCCAGCATCCTGCTCAAGAATACGCCTGATCAGGTCAGGCTGGTGCTCATCGATCCCAAGATGGTGGAGCTTTCAGGCTTCGAGGACATCCCCCACCTGCTGAGCCCGGTGGTCACCGATATGAAAAAGGCGCCGAGCGTTCTTGAATGGGCGGTGAAGAAAATGGATCAGCGTTACGACCTGCTCGCCTCCGTCGGTGTGAGGCATATCAAGCAGTTCAACGAACTTGGTGAAGAGCGAATTAAATCGCGACTTCTCAATCGCGGCGCATTGCTGGAAGACGTGCCCTATCACCTGCCCTACATCGTGCTTGTGGTTGACGAGTATGCCGACCTGATGATGGTCGCCTCGAAGGACGTCGAAAAGTCAATCACTCGTCTTGCGCAAAAATCCCGCGCCGTCGGCATTCACGTCATCCTTGCCACGCAGCGTCCTAGTGTGGATGTCATTACCGGCCTCATCAAATCCAATATGACCACCCGCATCGGATTCCGCGTTTCGAGCAAGGTCGATTCCCGCACCATTCTTGATCGTAACGGCGCGGAGAAATTGGTTGGCATGGGCGACATGCTGTTCCTTCCGCCCGGTAAATCGGATCTCATCCGAAGCCAGGGCTCATTCTTGAGCGATGATGAATTAAGCGGCATCGTTGAATTCATCAAGGCGCAGGACAACCCTACCTTCGAGCCCGAGCTCGAAGACATCGAAGACCTGGATGGCGGCGGGGAAGACTTCGCCAATCGCGACAAGCTCTACGACCAGGCCGTGCGCATCGTGCTGCAGGAAGGCCGCGGTTCAGTTTCGTTGCTCCAGCGAAAACTCGAAATCGGGTACACCCGCGCCGCCCGCCTGATGGACTTCATGGCCAAAGACGGCATCGTCGGCGGGTACAAAGGAAGCAAGGCCCGCGAGGTCCAGATGACACTCGAAGAATGGGAAGAGATCCGGCGTTCAGCGGATTGAGTCAGTCAGTCGGAATGGAGCAATCGAATAGCCCTCGGACTGGTGGCACATCGACCAGGTGATTTCCCAGCGCGAGTTGGCGCGGCTGCACGGAAAAGACCAGGTGCTCTGCGCTGAGGCTTCCTGTGCTCATGTTTTCGTCTGTCCAGATCAGAGTGACAGACAAGCGTGACTACGGATCGACGACCACTCGAAAGCCAAAGAGCCCGCACTTCATATTCGGCGGCACATCGGTGTTGACAGGTCCCCAGCCGGAGTATTCCACATCCCAGATGGCGAATGAGCCGCCATTCAGTACGCGATTGCCCGGTGCGGTCATGTTTTCGCGGCCATCACCTGTTGCGTAGGGGTAGGGCTTGTAGAGCGACTGGCACCATTCCCAGACGTTTCCGCTCGAGTCGTAAAGTCCGAAGGAATTGGGAATCAGGGCGCCGGCTTCGCACAGATCTTCCGGGCCGCTGCCGGCGCTGCCGCGATAGACCGGGAACACAGCGAATTTTGGCCACGCCGATTTGTCGTCATCATCGCCCCAATAGTACCTCGTGGTGGCGCCGGCTCGACAGGCGTACCACCATTCGACTTCGGTGGGTAGACGATAGACGCGGCCTTCTCTCTCGGATATCCGGCGACAGAATTCGAGACAATCGAACCAGTTGAGCCCGATGACCGGATGATCGTCGTTGCCCCACCAGAGCGCCATCAGGGGATATTCCGGGCTCTTGATGACTTCCTCATACTGAGCTTTTGTCACGACATGTGTGCCGATGAAGAAGTCGTTTTCGATGGTGATCGGATGCTCCGGGATCATGTGACGGGGGATGCGAGTGTTATCTCGCCCGACGGCGTCCGTCCATTCTTCAGCGTTGCTCTCCCAGCCCATGGTGAATTCGCCCGAGGGAATTCGCGTGAATTGCATACCGACGCTGTTGGTGTGGAGGGTGATCTCCTTCTCCATCAGAGCCTGAGGCGTTCCGACTTCGAGGGTTTCCTTTGAGGAAGACCACGGGACGGATGAAGCACTCGCTTTCAGTTCGTTGATCGTTGCACGGTAGTTGGTGACAACGGTTTCGTAATCTGCCCGCGGCGGCTTGGACATGGTCTTTCCCGATGTCGTCATGCTGCAGCTTTCGGCCAGCGGTTCACCTTCTGAAAATGGATGGTCTTTCAACCACTTCATCGTCATTCCGTAGGACTGGCAGAGCGCGAAGTCGTTCGGCCAACGCGGGTGGTAGTCCGATCCGGGGCCGTAATAGTGGAGCATACTGTAAAGGAAGGGCCCGATGTCCAGGCCGGTGACTTCTCCCGCACGAATCATGGCTGGGATGACATTGCCGTGCATGCGAATGGTGGGCACGCCGTGCTCTCGGATGTATCCGCCGTTGTCAGACTGCAGGCTGGTGTAGTAATTCATCGCTCCGGTGATGGACTCAAGAACCTGCTGCCGTAATTCGTCGAGGGATGAATCCGAAGCCAGCGCCTGAATTCGAATCAAAGCATCATAGACCTCGGCGAGACCCTGCAGGATCATGCTGTGATACCACAGGCGATTATTGTGCTTCTTGTAGTAGGCCCAACCTCCCCACAACTGTTGCGCACGAAGCGTGAGGAAAAGTTGGGAACTTCTTTCGTCCAGCGCAGGTTCGAGGACGTCCGGACGATTCAACGCTGTTGCAGTGCGGGCTGCCGCCCTGATTCCAAATATGGCAATGTTGTGATTCCAATCCGCCTTCATTACTTGCGACGTGACTTTTGCGTAGTCTTCGAGGGAAACTTTGTAGCGATCTTCTTTCATTTCTTCCCATGCGAATGCGATTGCCGAAACGATCGGGCCGTCACTGTAACCGCTGTGAGTCCAGTGGCCGTCGGGGGACTGTTGCCGGATCATTTCGTCCGCGGCTTCGGCGGCCCGCTGGTGATAGACTGCATCGGCGGTTGCTTCGTAAGCGGTCAGGTAACCGATCAATCTTACAGACAGGGAGAGCACGTCCGGTTGTCCGCTGGAATCTCCGGAAATCGCCATCTCGCCGCTGCTGGTCGTTGCCTGATGTCCGATGGCCCAACCACCATTTCCGGCGTAATAGGTTTCGCTCCTTGCGTGGCATGCTTCAAAGCGATTTCGTATCTCATCGAAGGAGGGACGCAGGAAGGTGTACTTTGGCTGAATCAATCGATGAAATGGCACGGGCCGCTGCCATTTCTGAAGCATGAGATGTCCACTCTCCACCAGCCTGGCATCGTCTATAAAAAATTCTCCTTCCGTGGCCTCATGGTCGATGGCCAACCTGATTCGTGAATCCTCCCGACCAGTTTTGAAGACAACCTGCCGTTTGAAATATCGCGGCTGATCCCCCGTTGGCCGCATGCTGAATCTCAACCAGCCACGATAGTCTTCACAACTGCCGAGCGAAATGAGATCAAAAGGCTGATGCGCAAGGGCGAAGAGACTGGTCGTTCGGCTGGGTCGATTCGGCGACATGCTCTTGTTGTAGAAATGCACGGAAAAGGTGTAGACCGTTTCCGGCTTCACCTCGGCCTCGCAGGCTAATCGGAACCCACACCGGACTCCTTTGTCTGCGGATATTTTCAGGCAGTGTCGGCCACTCATTGCCTGTTCGTCATCCAACCGAATCGAGAGCCCACCAGGCAACCTCCCCTTCAAGCTATGAGTCCAGCCAATCGGCATGCCATCCGAGTCAGCACCGCTCTCGAAGTCACCATTCGTCAGCAGGTTTTCGTTGCGCAAGCTTTCAGCTTGCGATTCTTTCTCTACGGCGGGACAGGTGCCTGCCCCACAGTCAGAGCCGCGCCCCCACACCATCACATTTTCAAAGGTACATTTAGACCACACAAAGATCCCGGCTATGGTCTCCTCAATGATTTCGCCGGTATCCACGGCCTGAACAATGATGCGGCCATCGACTTCCATGCTTAATTCATTATTAATGCGCGAGCAGACCACATGGTGCCTCTTGCCTGGGACGATCTTCTGCGGAGGCTCGTCAGGCTCGGTGGTCACTAACACCTCATCGGGTCGCGTCGTCACATGCTTGTTGATGACATGCTTACTGTTGTAGTTTCCGCCGAATGAAAAGAGATATGCCTCGTGCATGGCATACCCACCGATGAGGGCCCCCACGTCGCTGGGCTTTTCGTCGCGGCAAACGCAATCATATTCCAGCCTGGTGTCAGTTCCGCGGAATTCTCTGTTAAGGATGATGACAGCCTCTTCACTCTCCATGCTCATCAAGCGGCCATCAGCGACCTCCCAGTTCCCGTGATCGACGAACCACTCGTCGGGGATTTCGTCACCATCGAAATTACTCTCGTACAAGAGCTGCCAGTCATCCATTTCATTTGCGATGATAGATCTGAAAGCGGCTAAGCCCTGCAGTAACCTGATTCCTTTTATATCTATCACCTTCGATTTGCAGCCTGATCCATTTGGCTGGGATGGGATCGAAGTCGTGTATCTGGAGTCCGTCTTCGGAGGTGATGCCCTGCTGATTTACGATCTCCTTCCAATTCTCTCCGTCCGGGCTTACTTCGACTGAGCAGTCGGCGCGCTGCAGGTCGTGGGTCCAACCGCCGCGGCCCTGGCCGAGGGCTTCGATGCGACAGATGGGGGCGAGGGTTGTGAACTCGATGATAATAGGGGTGGACCTGACTCTCAGGTTGCGGGTGATGCCTTGGCCGGTCGCAAAGTTGTTCCCGTATCCGAGCCAGGGGTGATGGGGCGTGTGACGGTCGCTTGTGCCCAGACCCTCGATGGTGAATGTCCCGGCTGGACCGTCTTTTCCTTTCAAAAACCACTGCTCAGTCTTCGCATCTTTCGTTGCACCGTATAGAAGGGGCTTCAACTCGGCAGCTTTGTATTTCGCTGGACTTGCATCGGGTACGATCGGTGGCCGCCAGTCGCGCCACTGCCAGATGCGGCGGTCGAGTGCGAGGGGCGCGAGGACGGTGACGGCGAGGAGGACTTCGTGGTGCGAGGTCTTTGGGGCATCGGGGTCATGCCAGATTTCGAGGCTGCGGATTGGTCGCTCCGGGTGCGGGTTGACCCACTCGAACATGTAGAGACTGATCTCGTCTCCGGAAAGGGTGTGGCCCAGCCAGGCTGGGCGGAATCGAAAGTCGAGGCCCCAGGACATCCGATGAGTTGCTTCGAGGGTCGCGGCTTTGGGATCGGTGTTCGGCTCGTCAGCATAGCCAAAGGTGGTGCGCCAATCGCGGCCGGCCATGGGGATGACCATGGTGCCACCGCCTTCGTAGTGCACTCTGTAATTCGGCATGGCGCCGGTCTTGAAGCTGGTTCGCAGGATCAACAAGCTTGCGGCCGGTCTATTGACTTCTATTTCTGCCCGGTTGGGAAAACGGCCTTCGCCCTCGCTCGCGGGAGGATTGGTCACGACGACGATGGATCTGTCGCTGTTGGCAACAGGATCGAGAATTTCGAAAGGGACTTCGCCGGCGAATCTGTTGACGCCCTTCGGCAGGTTGCGCATGTCGTAGTTGCCGCCGTAATCGAGCCAGCCTTTGTCGTCGAGGAGCTTGTCGTCGATGTGTGACCAGTTGGTGTGCTTGCGGAGGTCTATGGTGTGATACGTCTTCGGCGTGCCCACTCGCCAGGATGGGTATTCGATGCCGGTGATCAGTTCTTTAAAGCGGATGATGGCGTTTGCGTGGCGATGAACGAACTCCACTTTGTGGACAGGCGGGCTGTCGGGCGACCAAGCGCCTTCGATGAAACGCAAAGCGTTGTCCGAATTCTGGCCGCCGAACATCCGCAGCATCCAGATGCCGCTCCAATTCCATGCCTGGCGTCCCCAGATTGTGGTGTTCGGCCAGTAGTAGTTGTGGGCTTTGCTGCGATTGACCCGGCTGTGGCCATACCACGGCCGAATTCGCTCGAAGCCGGACTTGAACGAATAGATCGGATCGTGCTCCTCGCCATCGCCGCCGTGGTAGAGGTCCATGACCATGTCGCGGGGCAGCATGTCGTAGGCGTTCGACATCCCCTGGTAGCCACCGGTGGTGCGATCCTGGAGCACTGTGTTCAGCCCGATGGTCTCACGATTGTGGCGCTTCATGTAATCGTGGATGCGGACGATGTGCTCGGCGAAGAGCTCGCCGCCGCTGAGCCCGCGGTCGAGGCATTTCTTGCAGGCGTGCCAGCGGGAGCCGCTCCAATTCTGATACATCTCGTCGAGGCCGATATGCACGTAACGGTTCATGCGGAGATGGCCAACCCCGGACTTGCCGTCCATCTGATCGAAATAGTTTTCGTAGTTGTGCATTTCCGAAGGACAGGGATTGATGCGGCCGCTGCCGGTCTTGCTGATGTCTTTGTAATTTTCGTCGGTGCCGATTTCGGCACGGAAACCGCGGCCCGTATCCAGGCTCGGCCCGGCGCCCATCCACAGGGTGTAGGACATGCAGTGCTCATCCGCGAAGCGGGTGTAGTCGATGAGTTTTTCGTGCTGCTCCTTTGCCCTGTTGCGCCAGCCTGGGGACACGTCGAAGTTGTTAATTTTCAGTCGAGCGAGACCTCTCGTCATGCGTTCGAACATGGCCCGCGGCTCGATGTGGAAGGTAAACGTCTGACCGCCAAGCGAACGGAGCGCAATGTAAGGCTTGTCTCGCACTCTCATCCCCTGGACGACTATTTGTGATTCACCGTCGTACCTCACCGCCTGAAGAAGGCTCTGGATTCCATAGAAAGTTCCCGGTTCATCCGAGCCGGCGATGAGGGCGTAATTGCCGTTCACCACGAGAGCGTAGCCCTGCGGGCCGGGGTCTGTTTTGGAGACGTTCAGCTTCTCCTGCTCGGCCAGTTTTTTCACCAACGCGCTCGATTCAGGCGTGCCGAGGATGATCGCATTGCTCGGTTCGCCTTTGAATGAGGATTCCTCGACGACCGACAACTCGACCATGAAACGTTCGGCCAGCTCGTCCTGGATCTGCTTCGCGAATTTCAGGAAGCGTCCAGTGTCTTTGGCAATGATTCTGGTCGCCCTTGAAATCCGGAGCACGTCATCCGTGAGCTTCAGTTGCTGAGGCTGTGGGTAAATGAAAGTTCCGAGCTTCTTGAGTTGCGGGAGGGGCGGGGTCTTGACGACAAGACCCTGTTTCCAGACGAACGGTTTGATGTCGGTGTCCTTGTGCTCGCCCTTTTCCTCGCCGTAGATTCGGATTTCATCGATGCCGAAGCCGATGATGTTGCGGGGCGGCGGGGTGACGGTGATCTTAACGTAGCGACCGACCGAATCGATGTCCTCGATCTTGCCGTAGTTCACGGTGCCCGGCGGATTCAGGACACCCGCACCGTTGAGCTTGGTGCAGTGGACATACTTCTGCCGGCTTTCCGGGCGCACGTAAACGTGAACGTTCCCCAGCGTTGCGAAGACCGGCAGGATGTCGATCTGCCGAATGAAATAGTCTTTCTTGAAATCGAAAACGATGTCGATGGGTTTGTATCCGTTGGGCTTGCCTCGCAGTTGTTTTGCACGTGGCGCAATCGGCCAATCTGCGGCTGTGGGCCGGCCGGTGATCGACCCTTTGTCGAACGCAATCCAGCCTTCCGTGCCACCTTCGTCGGGCTTGCCCTTGATCCAATGCTCGCTGTATCTGTAAGTCCAGGGAAAACACTCCCGATCCGTGCCAGGATACTTGTAGGTGTAAGCGCCGCCGGTCTTGACTGAATTCAGGTGCGGTTGTGGCGCGTTGCCGGTCAGGCAGACCACGCCCGATTCGATGATGTTGCGCCGTTCTTCGACGCGCATTTCATCTATCGTCACGGTGCCCGAACCGCCGAGGAGCGTCAGCAGCACTCCGGCCTTCTTCTGCCCCACCTCTGCACGGAACTTCATGTTCTGTTCGACGTAATCCTTCTTCCTGGCGACTTCCTTCTCCGTCCGCGGCACGTCGATGTTAAGGAACACCTGGCCGTCAAACTGATCGAGATTCAGTTTCGCCGAGTAGATGTAGTGGGCGAGCTGGAGCACGTCGATATCCTGCCGAAGTTGCACGGCCTGGCCTTCGGCGAGCTTCAGGTCGATGCGTCCGGCCTGTTCGTCTTCGTCGAAAGTGAGCTTTGCTTCGACGTCCTCGGCCGATTTCACAAGCTGCCAGTGGTCGGGTGAGCCGTCTTCATTTTTGTCCTCATTGAAGCCGCCGTTGCGGAGCAGGTTCGGGTCTTCAAAGATGAGCATCCCCGAATGGCCGATGACGTGGAATGTGTTGTAGGGATTATATTCCCAGCAGCTCCCCATCTGGTCGCCGTTGGGCTGCGATTTGCCGACGCGGTTGAGCTTCAGCCCCCAGACTTCGCCCCGGACTGGCGGCCCTTTGTACTGGTAATCCCCGAAAGCAAACTGATCGAATGGGAAGGCAATCTCGATAATCCAACGATTCGCCCCCAGCCCTCCGCCGAATCTCCAGGTAGGATCCCAGTCCCTGGTAAGGATGTAATAATCGTCGCACGCTTCCGGATTGACCAGAATCTGGAAGAGCTTCCCGCCGCCATCCACCGCGCCAATCTCGAAGAACGCTTCCACCTCGTCGTCGGCCCAGACGCCCTTGAAGCGTTTCATCGGGCCGGAGCCTTTACGCATTCGGATTTTCTTCAGCTCCGGCTCTTCGCAGACATAAGCCAGATAGATATTCTCGTCATCGAAGCAGGTGTAAACGACCGTCTGTCTTCGATTCGGCTCCTTCGACTGAAGTTTGACGAAGGCCGTCCTGGTGTGGTCGGCCATCTTCCAGCAGGGGTCATCGAGTTTGCCATCGAGCTTCGGCGGGGTCTGCGTGCGCAGGCAGATGAGCTTCTTCTGGGCCGGAATGTACGCGCGATTGAATTTGGTGCGGAATTGGAATGTGATTTCGTCGTTGTCGCGGTCCCCGTCTTCGGCGAAGCAGGGGAGGGAGAGGAGGAGGAGGAATGGCATAGCTTAATTGTGATCTTTCTGCTCGCTGCGTGGGCATTCGGGCAGGCTGACTCCGTTGCGCTCCACGATGCCCTAATTCACGCCCATCAATCCACGCCCTCGAATTCATCGATGACATCCTCATCCGTCACCTCTTCTTTTTCATTCTCCTCATCACCGATGGCGACTTCTTTCTTATCCATCTTGGGCAGCTTGTAGCGCGGGGGCTTGATGGCGTCCTCTTTGGCATAGAGGTAGACAGCGCTGATGCCGGCGCCCTTCAGGACTCGAATCTCAATTCCCGACAGTTTCATCGGCGAATCGAAGAGCCACCGTTCTTCGCCTTCCTGGCCCACGTGGCCGGTGACTTTGCCGACTGGGATTTCTTCGCCTTCCGCATCGAATGCGGTGACTTCGAGATCGACGGGATGGAGACCGGGATAGCGGATGCGCTGGAGGATGCCTTTGACACCGATGCCATGCAGCGGGATGAGCCGCTTGAAACGAATCTGTAGCGCGCATGGATTGGAGCTCTCTTCCGAAGCGCAGCGCCAGGGATCGTCATCGGGGTCGAGGGCGGAATAAGGCCCGCGGTTCAATTCCGATTTCTGAAAGGACAGAGGCGACCCGACCCCGAGCGAGGTGATCGTAGCTTTGAACCATTTATCGTGGGTCTCGAATTCAGTGTTGTAGGCCAAAGGCCCGGGCAGTGGAGGCGCCGTCAGCCGGACGAGGTCGAGGGGCGCGACACCTTCCGGCAGCGCGGGGCGAGGTCGAAAGACGCGGGGCGCCGGCCGATCGGTGAGCATGGCTGTCGAGCGGATGTCTCCTTCAGTGGGTACCCGGCCGGAGATGCCGAGGAGCATCCATCTGTTCCTGGCACTCTCTGCCTGCGCGGAGGCGAGGACATCCACCGCGGCGATAGTCTTGTCCGGGTACGGATTGCGCCAGGGCATGGAATAGATGGTCACGTCGTGTCCGCCGTCCGTCCCGCCTCGCCAGGCCACGCGGGCGTCGGGGAGAGGCTGCAGCGTGGGTTCGAATTCCATTTCGCGGTAGCCGTAATCGCGCGTCCACTCACGGATGTGCTGGCCGTAGTTCACTTCGGCGGTCACGAACGTGCCGTCGTCGTAACGGACGCGATAAAAACCGATGAGCATGACGCGGCGTCCGAGGCTCGTCCAGACTCTGTGGGAACATGCGTGGAGAAAAAACAGCTCTGCGGCTTTGCGTCTGACCTCGATGCCGGTGACCTGATCGGGCAGAAACTTTTCGGCCGACTGATGGCTGGCGACCACGATGGCGTTCTTTTCGCCTGCCGGAATGTCGTACTGAATTCCATCAAGTTTCTGGCTGCCGGTAGGGAAGTGGCGCAGGTCGCGGCCAGGGCCTTCGTCGAGCCAGCCGCGGCCGTCTGCGTAGGCTTCGTCTCTAAGAGTGCGGTTGGCCCTGGATGAGATGTCGATGGTGAAGTACTCGTGCTTCAGGCCGGGGATGGGCAGGGGCACGACGTTGATCATGTGTTTCATGAAAACCATGGCCCGGTTGATCCGAGCCTGCCATTCGGGCGAGCCCCATTCGGTTTTACCGGCGGTAGACCAGTTCTGTTCTGCCCCTGCGACCTGGGAGCGTATCTTGCGCTCGCCCCACATCGCCGCGGGGTGCTCGGAGCCCCAGTTCCAGTTGATGCAGGCATGGAGCGGCGAGCCATCGTCGATGCGAACCGTCCCGGTGCTCCCGGCAATGACGCGATAGCCCAGTGCGGCAAGCTCGGCGTTCTCTTTTGAGCGGTTGTAGTTCGTAACGACCGAATCGGGCGGCACGTCAACAAACATATCGAACGGCTTGTATCGACGGAATCCGGTCGCATAGGAATTGATGCCGAAGCCGCGCTTCTTGAAATAGCGATAGGCTTTCATGTAGCAGTCGAGCAGCACTTCTCGTGTGGTGAGGCCCCTCGCACGGCATCGGGCGCAGACGTTGAAGGGGTTGTGAAAAATCTCGTCGTAACCGATGTCGATGATCTCGCCTTCCCATCCTTCCATGCTTCTATCCCACGAGGCCGTCATCCTCTTAAAGAAATCCGGATGGCAGGGGCAGGCGCTGAGGCGGTTTGGATTAAGTGCCTTCTTGCTCGCCCCAGGCCGCTTTTCCAACAGGTCGCCCTCGGTGCCGCTCTTCGAGCCCGGAAACATCTGCCCGGCGATGAAGTAGTGAAGGAAATTTTCGCGCATTAAATCCCGCTGCGGGCCGGCGCCCTGAAGGTAGCTGAACTTGATGGATGCCAACGCGGTAGCAAGCTGCCGTTTGAAAACCCCCGACCACCCGGCGAAGGCAAAAGCCGGCCGGATTTCCGAGCGCGGGAAATCCCGAACAAATCCGACAGGCAGAGCGACACCTTCGAGCCGCGGCCCGATAAGAAACAGAAAGGTACGCGTGGCGTAATACAAACCACGCAGGTCGCGGCCTACCAGAACCACTCGGCCATCCGCCACGTCTACTGCATAGCCTTCTTTGGCAATCTGGTCTTCAGCCAGTCGGCGCCGCTCGCCCACTTCAGACCAGATCCCAGGATCCGAGGCGAGCCCAAGATAGACAGCCGGGCCGGCCGCTTTGTCTGTTATCCTGAAATCGAGATTCACCAGCGTCTTGATGTGCGTGGACAGCGTCTCCGCGATCTGCCTTACGGCATCCGCATTTTTTCCCGGTGGAATGACTAACGGGCAATCCTTCGGAAACACGATCACTTCTTTGCCAAAAGACATTTCCTGCGGCTGAGGATAGACGAACGGGTCGGGCGCCATCGGCGGCGTGCCGCTGGGTTTGAGGTTCAGCCCCGCGAACTTCTTGTCGGGAGTTGCGGCAGGTAAAGGCTGCGGGAGTGATGTTGCAGCGCCCTCGTCGAGGACACGGCCCCAGATGTACATCTCTGCAAAGTCGCCGGTGTTCTCGACACGAAATCGTCGGCAACGAAAACCGCGTATCTTCAACATCCCTTCTCCAGCAACCAGAGGCAGCCAGCGTCCTGTTTTATCCGAATATCCCTTGACGATGATCTCCTTCGACCCGGCCAGCGAGAAACGGGTCACCTCGCAGACGCGTCCGAGGTCGATCTCAAGCTCGACTCCCTTCTTGCTTCGCGGCCAGGCGTAGGATGTATATTTCGTCTTGTCGCGCAGTTGGCTCTGGAACGGTAAAGCGAATACGTGGTCATCGCAGAGCATTCCTTCCGTAAAGGAGAGCCATCCCGATAAGTATCGCTCACCGGGAAAGACCGGCTGGTTCGTCCCCACCCACACGTAACGGTATCCGGCCGTGAGCAGCCGTTTGTTGAAGGCCTTCTGTTCTGCGTTGCCGGTGAGGCAGATTTCAGGTTCGGCGTGAAGGATGCAAGCGCACAGGCAGAAGATCACGGTGTACAATCGGCGGTGAAGGGAAGGTATCATGCTATCGCTCCTCGATCCCGATATCTGGCTCTAAAATTTGCTCGCCGTTTTCTGATGAATCCGTCCGTCCGCTTCCATGGCGCCCAGACAGTTTCTTTCCGGACCTCCAAGCTGTCGACTTGTTCGTTTCAGTCTCAAGATACTCCACAAGACATCTACGAATCAGTTCAGACTTACTCGCGCCCATAGCAGGCTTTTTCTCCAGCCGTAATGAGATGGCCATAAATGGGGCATTGTGTCTTTCCCCGCCCAATTAGTCGTCACTTCTCAGATCATGGATCTGTTCGATGAGCTCCTGCAACTGCTCCTCTAATTCTTCGAGACGTTCCTTAAATTGCAGATGTCGCTGAAGCATCTGTTCCGTTTGGCCGCGCTGTACTCTATGAGCAACCAGGGCGTTCCTGTTGAGTCTCAGCTTGCTGATGAAAAACCTACCGACTTCCGTGAGTCCGTGAAGCAGACCATCAGAGCTTTCTTCAACATGCTCAGCTAACTTGTCAGCTGCAGGATTGAGAATTCGTCTCGGTGAATCAGGCTGCCAATAGTTGCCTTTGAATTCGTTACAGGCATGGCAGCAGTATACCCAGTTGCTGGAATCGTCCGCGCCCCCTTGAGAGCTGGGATGGAAATGGTCCACGGTCAATTCTGCCCCGACATCTGCTTCGCTGACTCCGCAGTACGCGCACTTGAACTTGAATCGCTCCCGCAGGGCTTCTCGTTGTTCTGGGGTCATTTATTCAGACAGGTGTTCCCGCGCCAGGGCCATCTCCCAGGACGCGGACTGTTTCTTCCTGAATGGCCTCACGTTCGGCCTGAGACTCTTCGAGAACAGTTTGCAGTCGATTTACCAGGATTTCCTTACGCCTCACCAAACTTTCCAGAGCTCGGTTCTGTGATTCGATGTTTTCGCGGTCCTTGCGCAGGCGTTTGGTCGCGGGATTAAGGTATGCAGCTTCGGCGATTTCTATTTCCTGAATTAGGAGTGTTAGCTCCTCACATTCCTCCTCAGACAGAAGCTGCTTCGATTCTCGCTCACGCAGATATTGGAATCGTTGCCGTTTGGGTTCTTCAAGCATCTTGGGTTTTCCTGCTTTCGTTAGCTGAGAGTTTATCTGGTCCTGATTCGGTCATCAATGCTCCAGCCTAAGAGGGCTCGGCAGGTAGGGGGCACGACTTTAACCGACTTCTTCTGCTTGGTCAGACTATCAGACCCGGCTGGATGAAGCCGTTACTCCAACTTTCTTGCTGACAAATCAAACGAAAAAATCCGGCCGCTGTCGGTGATGATGAAGATTCTTCTGCCGCGTGCTTGCCATTTTACGATGGATTCCTCGAAGACGTATTTCGGGATGTCAGGAAGGAGCTTGTGATCGAGGCTGATAGTGCCGTCCTCGAGGTTGATGGCGAGGATGCGCTTATAGTAGGTGTCGATGTAGAAAAATGAACTCTGAAGATGGATGGGCGGGCGGTGGATGCTGGGCATCTTGAGGGTGGTGACCCAGAGAGTTTCACCGGTGGTGGGTTCGAGCGCGTGGAGCTTGATGGTGCGGGCTTTCATGTCGCGCTCGTGGACGTAGATGCGCTTGCCGTCGGTGATGGGCTGGCGGGGGAAGATGGAATCGAAGTGGATTTTGTAGAGGAGAGTGCCGTCCTTTGTGCTCAGCGCGTGCATCTCGTGGTTGAAGTCCTCGAGCGCGAAAACGATGTCTCCGAGGATGAGTGGATCGTGCCAGAGACGATCCTTGCCCATGGGACGCTGCCAACTGATTTTGCCGGTCTTCACATCGGCGAAGACAAGAGTGATCTCGGAGGCCTGGTTGTTTTTGAAATGTTTTATGGCGATGGAACTGCCGTCGGTGTTGAAGCCGCGGCACCCTCCGCCAGTGCGGGCAAGGGGCACGGGCCATAGCGGTTTGCCGGTAGCGGCCTCGAGGGCTTCGACGCCGCGGGGGCCGGAGTTGAGGAGCAGCATGTCGCCGGTGCGGGTGATGCTGCGGATGTTGGTATCCTCGTCGGGGCGGACGTATTGCCACCTCTGTTTGCCCGCGTGATCGTAGGCTTCGAGCATGTCGAACTGCTCGCCTTTGCGTTCCTGCCTTTCGGATTTCACAACGATGCAGGTGAGATCGTCGAAGACTTCCATGCGGCGTTTGTAGCGATGGAAGGTGTCCTGTTTTGTGGGGGGCTTTGAGAGGTTGGCTGGATCGGCAATCCATCTGCGGTCGAGGGTGTCGAGGATGATTCCCTGGCTGCTGATGGTGGCTTTGCGAACGGCGTCGGGGATGTGCGCTTTGCCGGCTGGCCTCAAGGCGAATCGGAGGGCGCGGCGTTCGGCGGGTTCGGGGAGGCGATCTTTGCTCCTGTATTTCTGGCTTACTTTGAGGCTGACCAGGTAGGGGATACTCATGCTCACCTTCTGATTCAGCCATGCTTCGTGGTCGGCGAATTTGCCGACCGCGTCCTGGTAGATGCCAGTTGCTTTTTCCTGCTGGCCGAGTCTTTCGCAGCAGCGGGCGATCTGGATGAGGGTATCGGGATAGTGCGGGTCGATGGTCTTCAGGTGGCGATTCAGGACTTCCTGAAAATCTCGAATTTCCTCGAAGTAGGTGAGCGCGTCCTTCACTTTACCGTCAGCGAAAAGCTGCTCGGCGTAGGAGGTCTGCACCTCGGACATGCGTTTACGGATCGGGCGGAGCATGTCACTGGTGGAGAGCGCGAGGGTGCGGCGGAACTCGTCGATGGCGAGCTTGTGCTGGCCCCGGTGGTCGTAGAGGTTGCCGAGGGTGAGGTGGTATTTGTAGTTGTTGGGGTTGATGCCGATGGCTTTCTTGAGGATGCGGATGGCGTCATCGGGGCGTTCGGCCCGGAAGTATCGGGTGGCGAGCTGATAGAGCAGGTCTGGCTCGCTGAAGGAACGCACATCGACTTTCTTCCAGAAACGGAACGCCTGTTCCATGTAGCCCATGTTGGCGAACAGGTCGCCCATTTCCTTGTAGTATTTCCATTTGTTCACGGGATTGATGACGAGCAGTTTCTTGTATTCGAGTACGGCTCGTTCAAAGTCGTCATCGAGCGTGTGGCGTCGTGCCTTGTTGAAGTAGGCTTCAAGGTAGAGCGGGTTCCTGCCCATCACGTCTTCGTAGGTGACCGTGGCCCGGTGGCGGTAGAGCCGGAAAGGCCGTGGGGGCGCCGGGTTGTAATAGGCGGCTTCGTTGACTTGGCCGAACAACATGTAAACGTCGTAGTTCTCCGTTTCTTTGAGCATGCGCTGCCGATACTTCTCACCGAGCGCGTAGAGCGGCATCATATCGGCCGACTTGCCATCCTCTTCGTAATGGAATTTCGGCATGTGGTTCATGTAGATATTGATGAGGCGGCGGTTGAGGGCGAGCTTGTCGTCGAGATTCGTGGCGTTGTCGATGGCTCTGTAGTAGAGGTCGGCGGCCTTGGGGTAGTCTTTCCCATTGTGCGCGACCTCGGCGAGGCGACGGGTGATTTCGTAGTTTGATGGGTCGCGTGCCAGACCTGCCTCAAGCGTCTCAGTGCCCGGCTCGTCCATGCCGGCTTTCGAGTAAGCCTCGGCAACTTCCAGGAAAATGGGCGCGCCGGAGGATTCGTCGGCAAGCAGTGGGTCTAAGACTTTGCGGGCGTCTTCTTTCTTACCGGTCGTCAGGAGGAGCTTGCCGAGCTGCAATCTGTATTCGGCACTCTCCGGATCGGCTTCGACAGCTTTCTGAAATGCTTCGACAGCCTGGTCATCAAAAGCGTGCTTGTGGAGCGTGCGTCCGAGCAATTCGTATTTGCGGCTGTCGGGCTCAACGACGAGCTTCTGCCAGGTGGCTATGGCTCTGTCTTTCTGACCCGCGGCCAGCTTAGCTTCGCCGAGGCCAACCACCCATGCCAGATTCTCATCATTGAGGGTGAGCAGCTTCTCGTAGAGCGGCAGCATAGCGGTGAAGGATTTCTGGCGGCGATGGACACCGATTAATGTTTCGATGAGGCCGACATCCTCTGGAGACAGTTCGATGGCGGCAGTTAGAGTCGCTGCAGCCTGCTGGTGCTGATTAAGCTTTATTTGTATGTCGGCGAGACGTCTGAGCGGATCGGGATCATTGGGCGAATCTTTCAGTTTCTGTTCGAGTTGCTTCTGCAATGTTTCCAGATCGTTCAGCCCTTCGTGGCAGCGGAAGATGGCTTCGTCGATTTCTTTACGCAGGTAGTTGTCTTCATCGAGGAATTCGTTGGCGGCGCCGTAGGATTCGATGGCCGGGCGGAGCTTCTGCTGCGATTCGAGCAGTTTGCCGAGCGAGACGTGAGCGAGGCACTGCGTCTTCGGCGATTTTCCGGTCATCTTGATGATGGCGTTGTAAAGGCCCGCTGCCTTATCGTGCATCCCGAAGGATGAATAGAAGCCGGCGATGCGGCGATGAGCCGAAGGATCATATTTGCGGTGTTCGAGCGCTTTGTCCCACACTTCTTCGGCCTCCTTCATCATCTTCTGCGAGGCGTAAAGTTTGCCGAGGTTTTCGAGGGAGCGAACGATGTCGCTGACATCAGTGGTCAGTGCAATGGACTGCCCGTACTGGGCGATAGCCTTCTCCGGCTCGCCTTTGCGGATGAGAACTTCGGCCAGCAAATACCGGGCGTAGTAGTCCTGCGGATCGATCTTGACGGCTGAACGCAGGCGCTTCTCGGCCATGTAGTAATCGCGAAACTCGATGTAGGTCTGGCCGAGGAGGACATGCAGGTTCTTGTTCTTCTTGTCGAGCTCGATGGCGCCGCGGAACAGTTTCAGGAGCTCGTATTCACGATTGTGCTTTTTGTAGATCGAATACAGCTTTTGGAAGGCATGCTCGCTGCGCGGGTCGGAGATGGCGAGGTTCATGTGCTGCTCGACCTGGCGCTGTTCGAGGGTGGTGAGGGGGTTGGTCTGCTCTGACCATGCCAACGAATTGAGGGTGAAGAGGATCACGAAGAGGAGGGCCTCCACCAACGGAGCAGGCAACGAATTCAGGGAAACAATGAATGGGGAAAATACAGAAGGGGTTTCCAACGAATTCAGAAAGACAACGAATGGGGAATAGGAGACAAAGCCCTTATCGGCGCAAAGTCTCCCCACGCCTTTCCCAATTTCCGATGATTTAATATCTCTTTTCCTCACTCGTTGTCTTTCTGAATTCGTTGGAGTGCCTCAATCACCGCAGGCAGCCTCCTCGCCAGCACGTCGCCAAGAAAAAGGAACGCGGCCAGCATCAGCGCCCACGTCCCCAGCTCGAACGGCCGAGCCTTCTTGGACTTGGCGGGCCTCATTGCTTCGTTGATCGTTGGCTCAGATTTTCCGCCCGTAATTTCGGCGATTTTCTTGAGGAGTTCTCGGTTCGGCGACAGGCTGCTCTGCTCTTTGAACGTGGAAACGACCACACCCGCTGTTGTGACAGCGTTTCGTCCGCTGTCCGAAATCTTGATGGCGTAGACGCCGCTCTTATTGACCTCGTGTGTAGCGCGGTATTGGCCGGGGGCGCTCTGCTGGAGAGGTACACGTGTCATGCCGGCTCTCGAAAAGACGTGTCCCTTTTTGCCGAGGTAGTAGACCTCTGCGGCAATTTCCTGGTCGTGCATGAAATTGCCGTTGGTATCGACCGCGTCGGTTTCGATGGTCAGTTCTTCGCCGATGGCCTGTACGTTCGGGATGAGCCGCATCTTGTGGTCGCGTCGCATGACCGAATAGATGAGCTGCTCCCAGAAACGGCGGAAGCTCTGCTGCCAGTCGCGCACCCAGAGGACAGACCACCTGTCTCTGACATCGGAAGTGAAAGCCGCAGCTTTGCCCGCCCCGAATTTCCATACCGAAAGCAGCGGATCATTCTCTGGCGGAAAAGTGAGAATCGTCTTTGCCTTGAACTTCGGCCGGGTGCGTACGTATCCAAAGAGATAGGGCGCCAGATCGATGTCGATACCGTTGAGGATTTCGCTGTCGGCAACAAGGCGAGGCTTCAGTGCTTCCTCGACGATTGCGGCCTGTTGAATTTCCTCCATCTCCTGGGTGAAGATTTTGTCGAGTTCGTCGTGGCTGGTGACCGCATAGAAACGGCCGTTGCCCCATTGGGCGATCTGTTTGAGCAGGCGTTTGTTGCAGTTGTCTCCCAGCCCGATGGTCGAGATGGTCACGCCGTCGGATGAAATCTGGGCGCAGACAGTGGCGTAGTCGTAACCGGTCTCGACATACCCGTCGCTGAGCAGGAGCACGTGTTTGTTACTCGCCCGCACGGGCTGGAGCACTGAAAGCACTTTGATGAGCGGACGATAGAGATTCGATCCCATCCTGTATTCGCCTTCACTCTTGAAACGGGCCACCTGCTTGTACATGTTTTCCTTGTCAGTGACGCGCTGCAGATGCACTCGCCAGTTGGACGAATAAGTTTCAGTGCCAGTCGTGATCACGCCCAGCATGTCCCGATTTGTCAGTTTCTTGGCGAGGTAGATGCTGGAATCGGTGATGAGCTTTGGCTTGTCGAGTCCCCCCTGCTTGAGCATCAGAATGCTCTTGGAGAAATCGGCGATGACGGCCAGGGCGAGCGACGGCATTTCTTTTTCCGAAAGCTCCATTCTGACCGGTAGCATTTCTTCGATGTCCGTGCCGGCGAAGCCGCCCGCGCTGAATCCTCTATCGCCGCCGACCATGACGAACCCGCCTCCAAACTCCTGCACATATTCTTTGAGGATGCGCATCTGATTTTCGGTGAGCTCTTCGGCCGTGATGCCCGCCATGATGACGACATCGAAATTGAGCAGGTCGAGCAGACGCTCAGGCACTCCGGATGCCAGTCGTGTCTCGACGTTCAGGCGAGTGGTGCGTAATGCCTCAGCGAGGAACTTACCGTCTTCGCTTTTGCCCGTAAGCAGGAGCACTCTCGGCATGCCGCGCACCTGGACGAAGCCATAGGCACGGTCGTTCTCCAGCCGCTGTCTGAATGGCGCTTCAAATTTCGCCGAATAAAGGAAGCGTCCTGGCTCGGACAAGTTCTGTCGAAAGCGGATAGTGTTGCTTCCCTCTTCCAGCTTGACGGTTTGCTCGGCGACTTTGAAGCCATTGGAGAAGAGCTTCACCTTGCCTTCGACGGGATGAGAGCTCACCACCTCGGCAACGACTGGAAAAGAAACTTCGGCTTTGACTTCCGTGGGCATTTCGAGCCGGTTCAGCAGGACTTCTTTGGCCTCTGGGACAGGCACGGGCACCGTGAAGATCGTCATCCCCTGCTCTTTTGCGGCGAGAGCGGCAGCTTCCACCTCTCCGGTCGTTTCGTTGCCGTCGGTAATCAGAATCGCACGCTTGTCCACGCCGTCCGGGTATGCGCTCAGCGCGACCTGGATGGCGTCAGCGATGTTGGTCTGGGATGCGATCTGCTTTTCAGATTCTTCCCGCGGCTCCAAGGCGTCCTTGACCAAATCATCCGGAAGGCTGCTTGAGGCGGGTATTGCCAGGACTGCGTCGTCATCAAATGTGATCAGTCCGCCAATGGCTCGGCGGCCGAGCTGTTTGGAATACTTGCTGATTGCTGACTGGATGAACTTTCTCGAATCAGGCGTGATGCTCGCCGAAGTATCAGCGAGGAAGTACACGCACGTCTTTTGAGCTTTCGTCCACCACCGGACTTCGGCAAGGTCGATAGTGATAAAAAGAATGACGAGCGATCGCAGGACGATCATCCAGAGCTTGCGGCGCGGCGACGCGTCTTCGGCAGTGCGAAGGCCGTGGAAGATTGCGAGTGGAATCGCAAGCAGGAGGAGGAAAGCTATGGGGTTGAGGGCGTCCAAAAGGAGGGGCTTCCAACGAGTCTAAGGAAACAACAAATGAAGAATCAGAATAAGAAGCGGTGATGAAAGAGGTAGGCTTCGCCAGTGAGGAGGCCGATGGCCAGGAGGCCGAGATAGACCCAGAGTTTCTTGTTGTAGAAAAGCTGTTCTTCGAGGTCGGCAAGGACGAAAGACTCTTCGCCGATTTCGAGGGTCCCCTTTGGAACGATGCTCGATTCCTGTTCGCTGGTGAGATTTACGGCAAAGGCTTTCTTCAATCCGTCGCTGGTCGCCCAAGTGTAGATGCCCGCCTTGCTCGTATCGCTGAAAAGGGCCTCGCCGCCGGTGACACTCAGATCGACTTCCTTGCCATCGGGTTTGGTGATGGTGACTGACTTCACCTTTTTATCTTCGACCGTGATTCGATAGGCCTCACCTGGCCTGACCTGGTAAGAGACTTTTCGGTCTTCGGCTTCTCGAAACCACTGGACGCAATTCGAGAGGAACATTGGGAAGGCCATCCGGAACGGCAAATCAGAGTGTCTGGGATCGAAGCCGACGTAAACGATTTTTTGGTCGCCTTTCTCGCCAGCGACGATGAGCGGTGAGGTGACACCTTCGGCGACGGGCTCCATCCAATCAGGGGCGGCCAGCTTCTTCGCTGAGGTCAGGAACAGATTGCTCAGCGAGGCGTAATTCATCAGTGGGTGCGAACTGTCCCAGTGACGCACGGAAGGATTTTCGATCTGTTCCTTGAGCGTGACAGGAATCGCCGAGCCGGTGGAGTTGATGTA
>Ga0187827_10001554_pt1 | contig 33405 bp, 18 predicted proteins | sample ETNtaG_39_FD_167969 | JGI IMG/M metagenome (GOLD analysis project Ga0187827, IMG submission 167969) | Marine microbial and viral communities from oxygen minimum zone, Eastern Pacific Ocean - ETNP2014_SV_150_PacBio MetaG (Illumina Assembly) | ecosystem: Environmental > Aquatic > Marine > Hypoxic...
CCAAAAATGCCATCTCAAGCCACATTAACTGTCACCGAAGCGGGTTAGTTCAACTAATTAAGTATCAGGCAAATTTGCCCTGATAAGTTGATACTGGGAGATAAATCTGGCAGGCTCATCTCTTTCCAGATCAGTACGGGAAAGCCGTAAACTTTAGGAGTTTCGGAGTCACTGTCAATGTCTAGTTGAACATGACCGGTCGCGAACGTCTCAATGCAGTTATGCACAAGGAACCGGTGGACCGGCTCTCCTGGACCACGCTGGTGGACAGCAATACGCTGGACAACCTGCCGGGAGAGTTGCGGGGGATTTCCGCCATCGACTTCTACCGGCACATTGGCTGCGACATTCTCATGCTGAACGGCTGGGCAACGCCGCACGGTTTCAACTCGCCAAAGCTTGAATGGGGGCCGGAAGCGCAGACCACGCACTGGTCGGAAAATGGCCGGCGATTTACCGAGACACAGACGCCGAATGGCACGCTGAAGAGCGTTTCCAGGAAGTCGCATCCGATCAAGTATCCCGTCGAGACCATTGAGGACGTTCGCATTTACCGTGAACTCTGGGAGGGGGCGGCCTTCGCTGAGGCGGACGACCGTCCGTCCTTCGATGCGGTCAACGAATTGATCGAAGATGACGGCATCGTGACTCGGTTCTGGGGGCCGAGCACCATTCCTCGCCTGCTCGAGTTTGAGATGGGTACCGAGAATTTCTACTACCTGCTGCACGATTACCCACATGAGATGGAGGAACTCATCGCCCTGATGCACGAGCGGGAGCTGGTGGCTTTCGAGATTCTCGGTCGAGGGCCTTGCGAGGTGGTCATGCTGGTGGAGAACACGAGCACGTACTACATCGGTCCGCACATCTACCGCCATTTCAACGGGCCTCACGTGAAGGATTTCGTGGATACCATCCATGACGCCGGAAAAGTGCCAATCATTCATATGTGTGGCCACGTGGTGGACATCTTGCCGGACATAGAGCAAACCGGGCTCGATGGCGTCCATGCGCTGACTCCCCCGCCGACCGGGAACACGCCGTGGGAGAACGCTCTCGACGTGCTGGGCGAAGACGCGGTCATCATCGGTGCCCTCGATCCCAGCATTTTCATTTCCGGCCCCGTGGAGAACATTGGCTCGCAACTGGATGCGCTATACACGCCCCGTCTGCGCAACGCGAATTTTGTCCTCGGTCCATTTGCCGATGGTATCCCCGTTCCGCTGGAGAGATTCCTTGCCATCAGTGAATGGATGGCGAGAAATTCATGAAACAGGACTTCGTTCCCATTGACGCGATGCCGCGTCCATCGTTCACTCACGAAACAGTGGAGGATGCTGACCGCACTCGCGAACTCGGTTTCAGGCTTCAGTGTTCAGGGCAGAAAGCTGTCGCCGTCTTTCCTGACCACTGACACCCGAACACTCTCGTGATGTTCTGAGGAGTAATGTCCTTCCAGACAGCCTTGCTCGAGCACTCAAGGAGAGATGATCTATGCCAACCCATTCAGAAACGCTTAATGGCCAATGCGCCATCGTCAGCGGCGGCGCAGGCGACATCGGCGCCGCCATTGCCAAAGAACTTGCACGCCGAGGCGCGGCCATTGCCATCGGAGACTCCAAAACGCCGGACGAAGCCCAACCGCGCGTTGAAAGCATCCGGGCCCTTGGGCGCCCCTGCCATTACACGCAACTGGATGTGTCGGATTCGGCGTCGGTGGTTGAGTGGATCGAACGAGTGGAAACAGAGCTGGGCTTGCCTGGCATCACCATCGCGACCGCGGCGGTCTGCACTTTCAAGAATATTTCCACCATCAGCTTCGAGGAATGGGACAGGGAATTTGAGGTGAATCTCGACGGCTACTTCTACCTGGCCCGAACAGTCGCCAATCGGCTGGTGGAGAAGAATCAGTCCGGATGTATCGTCCTCATCGGGAGCGCGGCCGCGGACGGCGTCACCCTCAGCCTGCCCACCTACTGCATCACCAAGGTCGCGGTGCGAAAGCTCATGGAGTGCCTCTCTGCCCATTACGCCCGGCACGGCATCCGGGTGGTCGACGTCTCGCCCGGTGTTGTGGATGCCGGCCTCTCTGCGGCAGCCATGCGTGAGAATCCGAGCATTCGTGCACGCGCCGAGCAAATGGTCCCCACCGGGGAGCTCTGCGACCCCGAGGACATCGCTCTGGCCGTCGCACAGCTCTGCGAGCCCGACAGCCACCACTTCACGGGCTCGACCGTTTACGTGGACGGCGGCATGCGGCTGAAGATCATCGGGGAGTACGACAGCGCCTGAGCTGGCAGGAAGTCCCGCGTTCCATTCGGCCATTTACCACACCCGTCCTCAAGTTCTCCCACGTGACTCATCACAGCACGGGGCGTATACAGTTCCTGCAACATTGGTATGATGGAGTAATGGAGCTGTGGAATAGTGAGAATCTAAACAAAGCGGAATCAGCCGCACTTCTGTAAGAAACCCATGAATTCCATCATTCCCGGATCGGTCAGCCGATGCCGTTTCAACAGACTTTTCGGCCTACCAGAATGTAGCGCTGTAGGAATCAGTAATATGAGAAGACGTAATGATTGGTTTGCTCTTGTTCTGCTCTTGGCTCCCGGTTTACATGGGGCAGAGCCTCCGATACCAGAAGGTCGCCGCATACGCGAAATCGTGGCGGACAAGTATCCGGAAGGCAATGTGTATGTCGGCGGTACGACTGGCTGGCGGAAGCGGCCGCGCGGGTCGGGGCTTACGATGGATCGAGAATTCAGCTATGTGACCCCGGAAAACGATTTCAAGCTGAGCACGATTCACCCTAAGCCCGATGTCTGGAAATGGGAGCTTGCCGACAAATGGGTCGCGCACTGCGCAAAGGCGAAGCAGGTCCTCCGGATGCACGGCCCGATCAGCCCACAGTGCTCAACCTGGGCGAAGACCGATACAAGGACGTCCGAAGAGCTTCGGCAATGCCTCACCGATTTCATGACCAGGCTGTGCAAACGCTACGACAAGTATGAGCACGTCAAGTGGATGGACGTGGTCAATGAGACGGTCCTGCAAAACGGGAAATGGTTCGGCCCCAGGGAGGGCACGACGAAATGGGAGAACCCGTGGCCGAAGATCGGCTACGACACGACGCATCCCCTTAAACCGCCGCTCTACATCAAGCTGGCCTTTGAAATAGCTACAAAGCACGCGCCCAACACCAAACTCATCATAAACCAGCATGCGGGCATGGAAGATGCCGCCTGGAAAAAGATCAAGGCCCTTGTCGCCTACCTCCGGGGCAAGGAATTGCGTGTGGACGGCATTGGCTGGCAGGCACACATCCACGTTGGCTGGGAAAAGAAAAAAGGGAACCTGACACGTCTGAGCCAGCTAATCGATTGGGCCCATGCCAACGACCTCTCATTTCATGTCACCGAGCAGAACGTATGGCTCAAGGGCAAGGAAAAGGACTATGAGGCCCAGGCAGAGACATTTGCCGCCATTCTGCGAGCCCTACTCGAGAAGCGAGATGGCGGGATCGTAACGTGGAACGTATGGAACTTGAGTGATGGTGATTCATGGAAAAAAATGGAGAAACTGGATGGCTGTCTCTTCGATCGCCAATACAAGCCAAAGCCGGCCTACTATGCATTACAGAGGCTCCTCGAGAACCCTCCAGCCACAGCGCGAGAATAGGTATTACAGCGTTGAATGTTCTTCCAGGTCAACAGAGTGTGGTTGCGATCCACACGTGCTTTTTAGCAGCTTTCCGTGGGGAGACGGGTCTCTCGGTCTGAGAGGCCACCGGCTTGCCCGGTGGAGATTCACGATTTTTCCTCGCGAGCCGGAAGAATTCCGCTTCGCAGTCCCTGCGCAGAACTCCGGACATCGGCATGATTGAAAATGTTACATCATTCTGCACCCAAACAGAGGAGCGAAAGCATGCAACCTGGGCCAGTCCGGGAAAGCCTTGGGCGTTTGCTGAGCTCAGGGAACGATGAAACGAAGATAGAATGACGGGCAACGTCACGGGTTTGCCTCTGTCTGTTCAGGGGCGAAGCCCCGGGCCGTTTGCCTAGCCCAGCCCAACGGGCTGGGAACGATGAAACGAAGAGCGAGTGAGGGGCAACGCCCCGGCCTTTTGCCTCCGCTCGTTGACGGTGAGAACACATCGATCATGTCTTTTATTCGTTTCTCAATCCCAAACGTATCTCTCATCAATCTCAACTCCGTGCTTTCTGCACAGTCGACGATACTCGTCCTGGAACGATAGTTTTTTATGGTGTTTTGTCTGGTTACGAATGTATTCGTCGACCTTGTTAGGTAGAGAGTGACTAACGGAAAAAGCACCGTAGCCGGATTGCCACTTGAATTTGGCTGTTCCGTTTCTCGCCTTCTTGGCCCACTTGGATGTTTCTACTTTCACATGCTCAACCAATTGGGCGATTGTGAGGGTGCGGGACAAACCAACCATGAGATGAACGTGATCCACATGGCCTCCAACGGATGCGCTGATGCAGTTCGATTCTTTTACATGGTGTGCCAACATTTTGGACATTTCTTTGCGGAAGGATTCGTCCTGCAGGAACGGTCGGCGCTCTTTGGTCGAAAAGACGATGTGCAACCAGACCTGAGCGTGGGACTGCGGCAAGGTATGTCTCCTGTTTGGCAAATGGCCGGGGCCTTGCCCCTGAATTCATTCTTGCTCATCGTTCCCAGCCCGTTGGGCTGGGCTAGGCAAACGGCCCGGGGCTTCGCCCCTGAATCGAAGTCTGTTTTCGCTGCACCCGTTGGTGGCTTGCGCTCCAGGCTACATGCTGCCGACCTTCCAGGGCTGAAGATCAGATGAAATCCGTACCATAAATTAGAGAACGAAAAACTTCTCCAGAAGCGCTGGAAGGCAGGATCACGGCATGATGTCCGGAGTTTGCCTCGACATCTTTGAGGGGTCAAGGGTTGGAGTTCGAGTTCTGCTCCGGGGCTAAGATCAGATGAAAAACTGTATCACAAATTTGAGAACGAAAAACCTTGCGAAAACGCCTCTAAGCCCTGTTTAAAGGCCGATGTCCGGAGTTCTGCGGAGGGACGCAGGCGAGGGGAGCGGAGACAAAAACCGATTTCAGCCCCGGAGGGGCGGCGGCGCCCTGCGCAGACGCCCTTCGCCCCTCCGGGGCTTGAATGCGTTTTTCCAATTCAGTCCCCAGGTTGAAACCTGGGGCTAATTGCCTCCGTCCCTTCGGTACTACTGAAACTGGCAACATTATTTTGGCCTGCGTCCTAAGCTAAGAAGAACGCGAACTGGTGTGGGCCAGATTCTGGTGAATCCTACGCTATCGGCTCACGGCATGATGTTGAAGCTGGGGGGCGGCTCGCCAACGATCAGGTAGTAGAGACCGCTGATGAGGGAGGGGATGAAAGCTCCCAGCATGTCGCCGGCTATCACACCGAACATGATGACCTGCACCTTCTGGACGTAATGCCATCCTCCGTAACGCGTCGCCGCTGCTTTGATTGCCCATCCGATAAAGAAGGAGAACGTCAGCTTCGCGCAGTGGTACCACGACCAGAGCAGGAACACTGCCGGGTTCAGTGGGAAATTCGCTATCCGGATTCGGCCGATGTAGCAGAGCACCACCAGCACTGCTCCCACCACGAAACTGATGGCAAACTTACGCTCTGGCCTGATGGCCTGCAGCCGCTCCATTGGCGAATAGTTATCCGATTCTTCCAGCACGCCCTGGCTCTCCAGGCGCTGTGCAATGCCGGTTGAAATCTCAAAGGGATAGCTGGGTACGGAACGGGTGAACCATCCGCCTGCAGCCATATCTGTTCCGTGCGCGTACTGAAGACAGAGCGTTACCGTCAGCCCGACCAGGAGACCGATTGTTGCCGAAGCCGCAGCCCAGGCGGCAATTCTCCCCAGGCGTTCGCCTTCCCCCTCCCGGGACAACAGGTTCAAAGAATTGCAGATATAGGGCATGACAGTCTCACGTCCCTCTGCGAACAGTACCGCGGAAAAGAACATGGCGATCAGCGCTGCTGTGGGGCCGACCGCGCGTCCGCCGAACAGCCCGAGCAGCAGGATGTGCGGCACCCACGCGGGTTTCATGACCAGAAGCCCTGTCTGCGCCACTACGCGGCTGACCCCAATGTAGAAGACGGAGATCATGAACATGTAGAGCAATGCGAAGGGCAATGGCAGCCCGTGGCCCATCATGAGGCCAATGCACAGCAATATGCAGCACATGAACACACGGGCGCCCCAGACCTCGCTGTCCAACAGACCTTCTCCCTGGCCCAGTCCGACAGACCGCCGAAACACGTTCCAGTAGTGTCGCCTTCCGAAATACGCGGCCATGCCCACGAACGCGATAAAACTACCGATGTTCAGTGACGTATAAACGGAAGCACGATGCTCGCCTCCTCCATAGAAACTGATCCCGTAGCTTGACAGCATCCCCATGGCCATGGCTCCCACAAACGGGACGAGCGCAAAGGAGAACGAGACATCCGTGGAGACCAGGTAAGCCACGCCGATCACGGAGAAATAGAGTCGACAACTGAGTATGGCATTACTGACACCTCCGTATTCAAAGTACGGGATGTGGTATCTCAGCACCCGCAGATCGAAGCTGGTCGGAATGGCGATGACAGTTTCGGGCCACCATACGAATGCGTAGTTCGTCAGGTGGATTCCGAGGATCGCGCCCCCGGCAATCCAGAATGGGCGCTCTTTGAGAACGGACCCGGCCCCCGTCTCTGTATCGCCCAGCAAACTCTTGGTGAAGGTCGCAATAGGAAAGGGTAGTTTTTCATGCTCCGACCATTGCCGATGAACTACCAGACCAAGCGCGATGAACCCGACAATCAACAGCAGGGCGAATGGCAGCCACGTGAGCAGCGGCGCTTTCCACTCCTGCCACGGCACGAGGTCGAGGGACAATTCATCTCCGACCGTCTTACTCTGAAGGAAGCCGCCTAAGGCTTCGTCGTTCTTGCCGGGCGAAGCAATCATCTGCTCGGGCAGGCGCGCAAACGTGCCCGTTGGCTCCGAATTCCAGCCCGGCTGGATGCGCTTGTAGTGGTTAGGCAGCATGAGGACATTGGTGAACGTCTTCATGAACCCGGACTCCGCAATCCCGCAGGAAGCCAGAACCATCATCAGGGTCACAGCCAGTTCTTTACCCGTAAGCCGCCACGAGGGCCGCAGTCTTGTCAGGGCCGGATTGACCAGCACGAGAACCACGATCAGCGTGCCATAGACACTCAGCGGCATGTAGTTACCCACGATCGCCGACTGCCTGATCACAGACTGATTGAAGTACGTTGCACTGCACAGACCGACTGAGCAGAACAGGCCAATGATAATGGAACGTTTCGTCATATTAGTTCAACCTTCGACCGCACGGCCGCCGGATGGAACGAGGCCCTCACTCCGTGGCGGTGCATGTTCCATTCTGAGAGGCAAGCCACAATCTGAATAGCCCGCGCATGTTTATAGTTACCAACCCAGAGGAAAGTGGCCAGCGGTCTACGCGGATAGGCATCCCGAGGTCATTGACCTTGATCCTCGAAAACGACGCGGACCATCAGAGCTCCATCGTGAGGACTCGCCTTGGTATCCATCCATAAGGCTCTTCGGGCAAGATTCTCTTGGCGACTGGGAAGGTGTCATCGCAAGAGTAAGTCAGGAGCTGATGGATGCGGCCCGTGAGGCTCATCAATCGTAAATGCTTCGTGCAACCTGTGGATGGTCCGCATCCGGCAGTTCCATGGTTCGGCCGGACTCGGAAGAGATGCGGACCCGGCTGACCATGAGGCCGTTGTTGTAAGTCCACAGGGCCAGTCTGCGGCCGGGCAGGGGGCTGGGGTCGGTGTATTCGAGTATCTTCCGATTATCGATCCAGAGGGTGAGGTGGCCACCGCGTTTCTGAATCTTGATGGCAAACCAGCGGCGGTGAAGCACCTGGCGAGGGATGCGCTCTGGGCTTTCGGCAACTATCTCATCCTTCCTTACGATCTGAGTTCCACTGTTTCCCTTGCCGCCGAAGAGAAAACTGTAGCCTGATGTGAGGTCGCTCCCGTCCGCACATATCGTGGCGTTAATGTCTGAAGCGTATATGTAACCATGGCCTTTCCTGGAATTCATTTTGATGCCCGCGGAGAATTCGAATGAGAGGTGCTCTGCCAGGCGGCCTGGCCGGCCGAGGTGGAGGTGTACGTAACTGACTGTACGGGCAAGCAGATCGTGGGTGAAGAAACCGTGCTGGGCAGCCGGAAGACCAACAAGGTTTCAATCTTCGCTTCGCCCGGAGAGTATGAGCCATTCAGCTTCGCCCTTCAGCCCAAAGAGCGACTCGTCCAGGTCATGATCAGGAGCGGTCCACTCAGCGGCCCGGCCGGGGTCATCCCAAAGGAGAACGTGGTCGTAAGATCGGCTGAAGGCGGTCATGGCGCCAACAGAATGCTTTTCAATCTCTGGCGTCCGTGGCACATGCCGGCCTGGAGCAAGGAACTTTTCTGGGTCACCGTCCACGTACCTGACCAGGCCCGGCCGGGGATTTATCGCGGCGAGGTCACGGTCTCCAGTGCGGACAAAGCCGTTGCCACGGCCGAGGTGAGTCTGGAAGTGTTGCCGATCAAACTGAAAGAACCGCCCTTCAGCATCGGATGGCACTACGCATGGCCGGGCAGCATCGAGGCCCTTCGCGCGAATCTGAAAGACATGCGCGAACATGGCATGACCAACGTCGGCCCGCTCTACGGCTTCCCCATGCCCGTCAATGATGATGACACCAGCCAGATCGGCACGTTCATCAAGGAGTATCTGAAGGCGGGTTACACAAAGCCGATCATGTTCGGAGCGCCCATGAATCTGACCATTTCAGGGCTCACCGGCTATGGTCCGGTGGACAGCAGGCGCTTCCAGCAGAAATACATCGAGGTCATGCGAAGACTCCACGCGGAGACGATGAAGCACGATATTCCCGTCATCTTCAGCATCGGCGATGAATTCACGAACAAGGGCCGCAAGGGGGTGGAGTATGCGGGGAAGCTGGCCCGGCTCACCTATGAGGAGTTGCCGGAGATTTGCGTCACGAGCGATATGAACGGTTACATGGAAGTGATGGCCATGGCGCCATACCTCAACTACGCAACCTTCAACAACGGATGGGATGGCATCGACCACCACAACGAAGGCCGCCGGCTCATGAACGAGAAATTCATCAGGCAACTCGTCCGCGAGACCGGTGCGATCCCCTATTTCGTCAACGCGGGCAAAGGCCGCTTCCCCTTCGGATTCTTCTTCTGGAAGATGAGCAAGTACGGCGTCATGGGTAAGGTCGAGTGGTTTTACAATCTACAGGGCAAAGGGGGTGGCAAGGGCTCGGTAGTCAAGCTGGACGGCACTAAGATCACCCATACCGTCAGCTACGAACTGAGCCGCGAGGGTATTGACGACCTAAAATATCTCTCCAGGCTCGAAGCTCTGATCGATCATGCCAGGGAGACCGGCCGCGCCCGGACCCAGGCCGAAGCCGCGTCCGGCTGTCTCAAAAAGATCGAAAGCTCTATCATCCCCAACTGGACCGCTTACACCCAGGGAGGCATGAAGTGGCCGGCCGATGGCATGGAAGAACTCGATGCCGGCAAAGCGGCAAGCATCGGCTCCCTCAATACTCTGAGGCGCACCATCGCCGATCACATCCTGGCCCTGCAAGACATACTTCAACCGAAAGGAGAATAAATGATGAAATCAATGATCGCGTTTGCGGCTCTCTTTCTGTTTGCGGACACATCCATCGGTGAAGGCACGAAGGTGTCTAAAGGGGATACGGTAAAGTTCCAGTGGGGAGGCAAGTGGCAGAAGGCGAAAGTGCTCGAAGTCAATCGCAACGGCTGGCTGAAGCTGGGTCTTGAGGTGAACGGTCGTCAATTCTCCCCAGTCGTTCCTCCTAAGCGCGTTCAGACCCTCGACGGCAAAGCGGTAGCCACTGACGCTTCACCTGCCAAGGGGAAAGACCAATTCAAGGACGCCGAATTCCGCTACTGGCGCGACTCGCGAAACCAGCTCATCGTCGAAGGAAAGATTCATAAGTACATGAAGGGCAAGGGAGGGAAGGTCCTGATCTACAAGAAGGACGGGCGCTGCATCAGCAAGTGGGTAAGAGAGCTCAGCAAAAGAGATCAGGAATACGTGAAGGGATTGGCGGACAAGTGAGACGTCACGATTTCTCGCCTGCCAGGCTTTCCACAGGGCTGATTGAGCAGGCCCGGTCGTCCGACAGCAGTGTTCTACCTGCCTAACCCACCCTATAGTTCTCTACTGCATCCATATCGAGTTCGACGCCGATACCTGGAAGGTCCGGCACTGATGCCTGTCCCTCGTGGACTTTGATGGGCTCTCTCAAGAGTGAGTGCTCGAGCAGGCGAAAGAGGGAGACGTGGCCGAGTGTTGCGTTGGGGATGGCCGCGGCAAGATGGATCATGAAAATGGCTGAGAGGCCGGTGAAGCCCATCTGGAGCCAGAAGGGCATTCCGCCGACCTCGGCGAAGTGGGCCTGTCGCATCACTTCTCCGGCCCGGCCGCCGAGAACGAAATAATCATAGGCTTCCGAATGAAGGGCCTTCACTGGTGACGGCGATCCGTAGTGGATGGCCAGGGGGTAATCGAGGTCCTTTTTGATCGCGAGATAGCCTTCGACATCCTCCTGATCGATGGGAGATTCCAGGCACTTCACCTGGGGGAACTGCTTGAGTTTCCGTCCTGTCTCGATCGCTCGTTCCTTTGTACCGAAGGTGCAATTGGCGTCGATGGTGATTTCGTAATGCTCCGGCACCACCTCTGCAACCGCTGAAGCCTGTTCGAGCACATCGGTATGCGCGCGGCGTTTGAACTTGTGTATCGTGTAGCCTTCCGCCAGGGCCAGTCTGGCTTCCTGCTGGAGAACCTCGGGCGGGAAACATTGGGACCAGCACGCCAGCGGTACGGTGTCCTTTGCCGGACCGAGCAACTGTGCCATCGGCAGCCCCGCTGATTGGCCCATCAAGTCGTAGAGAGCCATCTGCAGCGGCCCCACGCTATCATCGAGAATGAACTCAAACGGGTTTCTGCCAATACAATCCTGGACTTTCTCTTCTGATACATCTGCTCCTTCGGCGATGCCGGTCAGCCCTTCATCCGTGTGAACGTGATAGATGTTCGTCTTCACGGCCGGCGGAGACGATTCTTCCCACTCGCGGCGGTACTCACTTTCCTTCTCTTGAAATTCCTCGTCTGTGGCGCGGTTCGCATAACCCCAGCCTTTCTGCAAATGGTCGCTGACTCGATCCTTGTAAGGGATATCTACTGGGATCTGTTCGATGCTTGAGATTTTCATTTCGCGGTTACTTCCTGGCTGAGGAAAGGCGTAATCATGACGACTGCCCTGATACGGTCAGTGGAGTTATAGCCGGTCTGATCAAGATGATCTGCCAATTGTCTAATTGTGGATCAGTCCTCGCGCAGCATACCACGACCGGGCGCGAAATCCTCCAGCGAGCGGCCGAGGCCACGGTAGAAAGTGAAGTCGTTGTGTTCGGACAGACTGATCCGTTACAAGGGAATCTGACCTTCAGAAATCACTCGATGTGAAAAAACAAGAGCATGCAAGCCGACAGCAAATCCGAACATCTCATGGGTTACGTGAATCTCGGACACCCCGAATTATCCGAGGTGAGGGACAGCGACGACCCGGCCGCGGCTTTTGTCGAGTACCTGGCAAAGCTGCCTCGCCCTCGGTTTCGATTCGAGTATGAACGCAAGGCCGAGATTCTCGCTTTTCTTCAGGAGCATTATGAATCCTGGCGTCACTTCAAAACATCTTCGGCCGACAGCCTCGCCGAACAGAGCATCGAAGAGGCAAAAGGTGCCCGTGCGCTCAGCGGCGTGGCCGAACTGGGCAGGGCCTGGTGGGCCACTGGCGATCCAGCGTACGGGAATGCATTCGAGCGGTTTTACACGGTGCCTACGGGTGAGATGTTCAACTGGGGCTCTTTCAATGCCGCGCAGGGCGCGCTTGAGCTCGACGCCTACTTTCTCCTGCTCGACTGCCCCGGCTTCACCACAGAAGGACGCATCGCTTTCCTGGACCATCTTCATGCCATCACCGACGATGCCTGGGATGAACACACGTCCAAGTGGAGACAGATCCATCTCGGCCCTGAAGGGCACAACTGGTATCTGCACGGCACTCAGGTCTTGCCCTTCACGGGCCTCCTTTTCCCCGAATTCAGCCGCTCCGCCTTTTTCGCACGGACAGGCGCGGGGATCTTTGAGGAGCATTTGCGGGGACACTACAAGGCGGACGGCGGCGCACGGGAAACGGCCGTAGGTTACCAGTCCGGTTCCTTGATGGGCCTCTGGGATTTCTATCTCGTCGCACACAGGAATGGTTATCCCCTGTCGCATGGCTTTGCTGAACGCCTGCTCAGGGCAACCCATTTTCTGCTGAAGCTGATGAGCCCGTCCGGCGGCCTGCCTTCGTTCGGCGACGGTGGCCACAGTCCTGGAGGGTTGACCAGCCTGGCTTCAGTTGCTTCCGCGCTTACCGGAGACCGCGAATGTAAGTGGTATGCCGAGCGATGCCGGAAGCATCTTCCGGGAAACGAAACTCAGACTCCTGGCCAGATTCCTTCCGGCGCATTCTGGGCAGTGGGTATGGCCGGTGCCGCGACCTACGCTCAGACCCGGGAACGAGACCCCAACCTGGTTTCCGTGCTGTTCGGTCCTACAGGCTACGCGGCTTTGCGAAGCTCGGACAGGCCCGAGGCATGCTACCTTGCAGTGGCTGCCGCAGACCGGGGCCCCATTGTCACCAGCCACGGGCACAACGAGGTGTTTTCGCTCGACATCCACGCACAGGGAACACGCTTCGTCGGCGAGATGGGCTGCGCACCCTACGGGGATTCCCCCGGGCGACAATACGACCAGAAAACCGAGGCGCACTCCTGTCTCACCATGGACGGGAAGGAGCAGGCGCCCATAGTCAATGAATGGCGCTGGCAAGGCTATGCGATCCCTGCTGTCCGCCGGTGGTTGACCACGCCCACGCACGATTTCTTCCATGGCGTGCACGAGGGCTACTGCCAGTACCCGGGGCACCAGATGCTTCATGCACGCAAGATCCTCTTCATCAAATCATCTCCGCAGTATTGGCTCGTCTTTGACTGGCTGGATTCAGAGGTCGAGAACAGCGTGACCGCCTATTTCCACGGGTGCGTGCCGGGCCGGCTGGACGGCCGGATGATATTCCTGGGCGAAGACGGCGGTGCCGCGCTCGCCATCTATCCGCCGAAGGGTGACGAAGTGACAGCAGAACCGGTGACGAACGATGGCCTGACTGCTTTCATGGAGGAGAAGAATCTCGACCCGGCCAACTACCCGTGTTTCGCATACCGAAAGCGAACGAAGACGGACTGTCTGACCTGGGCGATCGTCCCTCTCGCACCCGAAAAGCAACAGCCCGATGTGGAACGAATCCCGGTGACATTGAACGGCCAGCCGGCCGATCCGTATCAGGCATCGGGCATCCAACTGAAGTTTCCAGACTGCATAGACCAAGTCTGTATCTCGCATACCGAGTTCGATGCGGACCTGGAATTCGGCCAGACGTCAACGTGGGGGAACATTTCATTTGCTCGGCGGTCCTGCGACGGGACAGAGATGCTGGCATTTGATCACACCGTCGCCGATGGAATCTGCGGCCGGTAGCCCGGGTGGCCAGTAAAAAGCGCGATTGGCTTTCCGTTCTTCAGCCCCGGAGGGACGACGGCAATTAGCCCCGGACTTCAGTCCGGGTAGCACAACTCTCCAGAGTTGTGAGGAAGAGGATCACAGGTCTGGAGACCTGTGCTACGTATGCGAAGGGGATAAGGAAATGCCCACAGCGCAAGTTTGGGAAAGTGGCTGAAATGGCCGAATTCGGCCATTTCAGCCGCTTTCCCGGCGAGGAGTTGGCGCACCCAGCAAGCACCCCAACATCTTCGCACGGCGCGGAGAGGTCATAGAGTGAGACTCTGATCTCTGTTCCGGAAAAATCTGAGATCAGGACGAGGAGAAAGACGAGGAGAAAGACGAAGAGAAAGAACCACGTTGCCCTGGTCCACGATGTTCTGGGCGAAGATTGTCTGATTAAAATTTCACCCTTTTCGCGCAACGGCTCTGCACCTTCATCACAAACTTGATCCAGCCTGCAAGGATGTATGCGAGGGCCTGACTTTTCAGACCAGAAACTTCGTGCGGAATCTGAGTCATGCCGTCTCAAGCGGCTGCGGCACGGTGTTCGCAATTGCGGGCTGCGACTTCTGACACCCGCGGCGTCAACAATTCACCTGTGACTGAATGACTGTACTGATCAGTCGGTGTCTTCGGCAGAGCCCCTCTGTCGGGAGGCCGGCTCGACGAACCCCTGAGCTATTTAGGAGAACAGATGCAGAAACAGCTTATTAGAATCCACTCCTGGTGGGATGGCCTCTCACCCCTCACGAAGAAAAGGGCGGCCGTTGTCCTGCTTGGCGCGGCCCTGATTTATTTCTCGCTGGATCTTTTCAGGCCGGCGATCTCCTACAAAGTGTTCCTGCACGACCTCGATACTAAAGATGCGGTCAGCGCAGCCCGGGCACTTCGTGAGGTGGGAGTGGAATTCAAGATCGTTGATAAAGGCAAGGCCATTCTCATCTCTGATGACACCGACAGCGATGCGCTCCATCTGCAACTGGCCGAACAGGAGGCGCTGCCTCACCAGAATGATCTCTTCGACGTCTCGAAAGTGCCGGGAGTGTTAGCATCTGAAACCGGCATGAAGCATCTCAAGAGGCAGGCCGTTCAAGAGCGTCTTGCACAGACGATTCGCCAGTATCCGCAGGTACAGAAGGCGACCGTGTTCATTACCGGCAGCAGACCGAGTGCATTCAGAGACACAACGCCGGCGAAAGCTTCCGTCATGCTGATGCTGCGCGGCCAGCTTTCGAAACGGCAACTCAGTGGCATTGCCAATCTCGTCGCGGGCGCGGAGGAAGGTCTCGCCGCTGAAGCTGTCACCATCTCCGACCAATACGGCGAACTCAGAGGGGGCGCAGATTCCCGCAGTGCGGAGCGCGGGGATCGTCTTGAATTCAAGAAAGCCTATGAGAAATATCTGGCGTCCAAAGCGATGAACTCACTGCGAGTGCTGGGTCCTTCCTGCGCGCAGGTGACGGTTAATCTGGAATTGGATTTTAACGAAATGGTGCGCAAGACTAGGGAGATCAATGAAGAGATACGGGTCCGCCGGGAGGAGACACATTTCGAGCGTTCGAGCGATTCAAGCCCCGTAAACGGCGGCATCGTCGGCATGGACAGAAGCATCGCCATCAGGATTCCACTGCTCCGTCGTGCCCTCGATGGCCAGACAAGCCGTGAAGAAAGAACCGAAACGAAATGGGCCTATCCGGAAAGAATGGTCATCGAAAAAGTTCTGCCGGGCAGCGTCGAAAGAATGACCGTCAGTATCGTTGTCAATGAACGATACAGGAGGCAGGCAGAGAGCATTACGGACATCGTGAAAAGCGCGGTTGGTTTCGACATGACGAGGGACGAATTCGCAGCCAGAGTGCTGCCATTCCATGAGCCGGAAATGGCCGCCAATGCCACCCGGCCGTGGTGGCAGTTACTGGTACATCCGAAAGTGCTTCTGCCGGGATTCGGCTGTTTTGCGATGTTTGCCCTGATTCTGCATCTGCTCTCAAGGCAGCGAATTCTGAAGCTTCACCAGCAACAATTGGAAGCCGCAAGCAGGCCCGCACTCGAGCTGAACAGAATACTGACTGCTTCGAATGATCGGATCGAGTCTCACCCGGAGATTATCGCGCAGGCTCTGGAAATCTGGATTGAAGAAGATGTGCGGCAGCCGGATGAAGAACCGGTTCTTGCCGAAGCTGTCGTGGATGCAGAAGTGCCCCCTGAAATGAGCGATTCTTAAAGACTCGATGACCGGCGGGGCCTGCAAGCCGCAACCGGCGGATTCCTACCACGGATGGCAAGGCCATCCCACGGACTAAAGCCGTTTCAGTCCGTGAGATGGCTTTGCCATCGGACAGATGAAGTAGCAACAGCAAACCGATCCTCTACCATTTCTTCCCTTCGGAATGCAAGGATCATGATGTATCGGTCAACTGAAATCTGTTTCGTTTTCGCCGCTTGCATATCAGCCCTTTTGATTGCTGAGCCGACCCCGCGGCTCTCCTACGAGACCCACATCCGCCCCATCTTCGAGGCCAAATGCCTCAAGTGTCACGGAAAAGAAAAGCGCGCCGGTGGACTCCTCCTCACCAGCCGTCACGGGGCCCTTACGCTCTCAGATTTCGGTCATCTGCCCATCGTCCCTGGCAAGCCGGCTGGAAGCGAGATCGTCAAGCGCATCACGGCCAGCGATCCTGACAGACGGATGCCCAAAGAGTCGCTCCCGCTGTCGGCCGGGGAAATCGAAACAATTGAGAAATGGATCGAGGCCGGAGCGCCCTGGAATGACAAACGAAACAAACACTGGGCTTACATCAAACCCAATCGGCCTCCCCTGCCCGAGGCGAACTCAGACTGGCCGAAAAATCCAATCGACCATTTCATTCTTGCCAGACTCGTTGAAAAAGGACTGCAACCCTCACAAACAGCAGACCGAGCAGGGCTCCTGCGCCGTGCCAGCCTCGACCTGATCGGCCTTCCGCCTTCCCCGCGGTGAGCACTGGGCCTGACTGATGTGCACGGACATGTGGCGCACCGGTTGTTGGCGTAGACGACCTGATATGCTGGCACGTGAAGGATTGCTTGTCTCACGCTGTTAGTCACCCATCTTGAGAGGATCATTTGCATCTTAGCGCGGTCGGCATGATAGAACGCACTGAAGAAATCCCGAATGCAGGCACCTTCGATGTCATCATCTGCGGCGGCGGCCCCGCGGGTGTTGGCGCTGCGATCGCTGCTGGCCGCAGCGGCGTGAAGACGCTCCTTGTTGAGAGGCTGGGCCAGTTGGGCGGGACCGGTACTGGAGCGGGAGTCGTCAATTGGTGCGACTCGGATGGCGGTCCCGTTTTCGATGAGCTGTTCCGCCGTTGCGCAGAATTCGGTAAAGCGGAGTTTCGATATAACCCCGACCACTTCCGGAAGCCGGGACGTGCCAGGTTCGACACCGAAGCGATAAAGTCGCTCTCCCTCAAAATGGTGCTCGATGCCGGCGTCGAAGTTCTTTTCCTCACGTTTGCGGAGAGCGCATGGATGGATGAAGACACCGTTCGTGGAGTCTTCACGGTCAACAAGGGCGGGCGGTCTCTCTATCAATGCAAAATCGTTATTGACGCGACTGCGGACGGCGACATTGCTGCAAGCGCAGGCGCAGAATTTCTCAAAGGCGATCCCGATGATGGCCGGCTGCAGCACTGCAACTTCAGATACTGGATCGTGAACGTGGACGACGAACGATTCGAGGAGGGAAAGCCAGATGTGGAGGAACTGAAACGACTGCTCAGGCAGGCACAGGAGGACGGCGAGCTCCATCCGCCACGCAACCTGTTTCAGCCGCCGGCAGAACACTTCCCCATGAGCTCGGTGTCGAACAGACTGGATATCAACAACTGGGAACTTGAGAATATTGACCCGACAGATCCCGTGGCGGTCAGCCGGACACTTGCTCATTGCCAGGTGGCCGCGTTCGAGCTGATCCAATTCTGCCGTAAAAACCTGCCGGGGTACGAGAACTGTGAAATCAGGAAGTTCCCTGATTTCCTGGGCACACGAGAGTCCAGGCGCATTGTCGGTCAGTACATTCTCACCAGGGACGATGTTCTGGCAGCGAAGAAATTTGAGGACGGTATTGCGCGGGCCTGGTTCTACATGGATCTTCACGACTCTCCGCCCGGCACTACGCTCCCACACAGCCCCGAATTCAAGAAGGCACATCGTCCCCCCGACGACGATTGGTACGAGATTCCCTACCGGTGTCTTGTACCCAGGGACATTCGCGGGTTGCTCATTGCTGGCCGGTGCATCTCTTGCGACCGGGAGGCCCACGGTTCCCTGCGAATCATGCCAACCTGCATGTTTACGGGCACCTCTGCAGGTTCCGCGGCCGCACTGGCAGTCGCTGAAGGGGCTCTGCCTCATGAATTGGCGGGCGCCAGAGTACGTGAGAAGGTGATGGACGACCCCAGTGTTCTTTCGAGGTAGCTTTCTGAGAAAGCGCCCATCCACCATCCATGCGATCACAAGAATGCCGACCAGATGCGGCATTTCGCGCGATTCTTCTATAGCGACTTTATCCCTGCATCGACGCGCTCCAGGGCCTCATCGATGTCCGCATCCTGATGACTGAAGGAGATGTAGGCGACGTTGTAGAAGCTGACGCCCTGGCCGAAAGCGGCACGGAAGAATCGGTCGCGGGTGTCCGGTGGGGCTCCGTCCCGCATCCGAATCAGAGGGCAGCATTTGAACCCATCGCATTCCAGAGGCAGTCCGTGCTGCTCGAACAGGCCGTTCAGCCCATCAAACAGGCGTTCGCCTTTCGACCACAGATGGTCGACCACATTCTCTTCGCGGTAAGTTTGAATCGCAGCTCGCGTCGCCGCGAGCGAAAGTGCGTCTCCCGCGTAAGTTGAGGAGACAATCGCCTGGTGAAGTCCCTCCATCACCTCGGCGGCCCCAAGGTAGGTAGAGATGGGCATCCCATTCGCCATGCCTTTTGCGAAGACCGCCAGGTCGGGCACGACTCCGAAGTATTCCTGCACGCCGGCGATGGCCACCCTGAATCCGGTGACGATTTCGTCGAAGATCAGAAGTGCGCCATGCTGCCGTGTGATGTCCCGCAGGGACGAATAGAAAGCCTTACCGTCCTCGGTGTTCTCGTAAGCGGAAGCAACGACGACGGCTGCAATATCTCTTCCGCGCTGCTCGAATAATTCTTCCACCGCTGGCAGGTCGTTCCACGGGCAGGCATGGTGCAGAGCACTGACTGCCGCCGGTACGCCAGGAGGTGCAGAGAACGAGGGATGTGCAGGATCTGATCCTCTGCTGCCGGCAAGGCTATTGAGCCAGCCGTTGTAGCCGATCTGGACAATGTGGTCGCGTTTGGTGTGATGACGCGCCAGGCGAATGCAGGCCGCGCTTGCCTCGCCGCCAGTCTTGAGGAAGCGCACCTTTTCCGCGCACGGGATGATTTCACGAATCAGTTCGGCCACCTCGCCTTCAATCGGGTGGGGATGGCCGAAAACGATGCCCGAATCCATCTGCTCCCGAATGGCCGCATTCACCGCTGGATACGCGTAGCCAAGGGTCACTGGTCCGAGCGCGTTTCGAAAATCGATAAATTCGCGGCCATCAGCGTCCCATACTCGGCACCCCTTTCCACGGACAATGACTCCCGGCTCTTCCGGCATCAGCCGCGCTGCCTTGGAGCAAGTGCTTGAACCCCACGGAATCACTTCTCCCAGTCGCTCGGCCCAGTTGGCCGATTCATTTGAATGGACCGTCACGTTTTCTCTCCTGATTTGCAGCAACGATAGAGGCGATGCATTGTCCGATCAGACATGGCCTGATCAAGCTGAGTCTGGCGCACCGGTACGCTCTTGCTGTTGAGCCGTCGGCTTCAGTGAGACAGACTCTAGTCCCTGGCAGCGTTACAGGGAGGAACAAGATGTCCGATAAAGGTCCAAGAATAACCGATCAGGAACTCTTCTCCGCGCTCGACCTTGACAGGCCTGGGTTGAATGAGGTGAGGGCCGCGGTTGCCGAAAGTGACTTTGCGGCGGCCAAAGAGGCACTCGCAAGGCACATCCACGAGCGGAAGGAACCTCGCTGGTTCTTCGATTGGCGGGACCGCCCGATCCTGACTGAGAGTACACCGGCTCCTCCGGAGGAAAGGCCCCACGAGGAGGCCGACGATCTTTGCCAGCACATTTTCGGTTACGAGTTTGTCGGCACGGCAAAGACGAGCATCCAGTTTGGCGAAAAGATCGACTGGGGCGCCAATCCCACAAAAGGCGAAGCGAAAACGCTCCTCTGGAACGAAGCACTCAACCGGCACTACCACTTCGAGCCACTCTCGATGGCCTACTGGGAAAGCGGCGACGAAAAGTATGCCCGTGAGCTGGCCGCGCAGTGGCTGGACTGGATCGAGCAGAACCCGCGGCCGCTGGATTCATCGGGCAACGTGCAAGATCCTTCCGGATGCTTCGCCTGGCAGACGCTTACGACGGGCATGCGATTGGAGGACGCCTGGCCGAACGCGCTCTACCGTTGCCTCGGTTCCCCTGCGTTTAACGATGAAGCCATCACTGCGATTCTAAAGTCCGTATCCGAGCAGGCGAAGCACCTTATCCGCTGGCCCACCGCCCATAACTGGCTGACGGAAGAGTGCATGGGTGTCTTTACCGCGGGCATGCTGTTTCCGGAGTTCAAAGAGGCAAAAGAATGGCGGCGCATCGCGCTGGAAAGGCTCTATAAACAGTTCGATGATGAGGTCTACCCGGACGGGTTGGAGTACGAGCTGGCCGCAGGCTACTGCACCTGGGTACTCAAGAATTTCTACAAGATTCTCGATCTGGTGGAACTGAACGGTCTTCAGTCTGAACTGCCCGAAGGCTATCTGCCGAGGCTGGAGAAGATGTTCGAGTATCCGCTCTATGCCTCGATGCCGGACGGAACGATTCCCGGACTGAATGACTCCGGAAACATGGACGTGACGGACATCCTGAAAAAGGGTCACCAACTCTTTCCTCACCGTGAAGACTTTCTCTACGTGGCAACGTCGCGGAAGGAAGGCTGCGTGCCCGGACAGACTTCCTCCGAATTCCCGTACGCCGGGCATTACGTGATGCGCTCCAGTTGGGATGAAGATGCCTGCTACCTGCTCTTTGACTCGGGCCCTTACGGCTCCGCGCACCAGCACGAGGACAAGCTCCATTTCGTGCTCTACGCCAATGGCCGCCAGCACATCCTCGATCCTGGAAACTACTCCTACGACGAATCCCGCTGGCGCCGGTACGTGCTGACCACGCCGGCACACAACACGCTCATGGTCGACGGCCATGGACAGAACCGCCGCGCGAAGCCAGAGACCCATTTCTGGCCACGACCCTGGACCGAGCCCGCGCCAACTGAAAACAACACGAAGTGGGAGAGCACGGAAGAATTCGATTACGTGGTCGGGGACTACCGTGATGGGTACGGTCCGGAAAATGACACCAGCGTCACCCACACCCGCCGAATTCTCTTCGTAAAGAATTCAAACGGTGAAGAAGCGGCAAGCCCTTACTTCATCATTCTCGACACGCTCACGGCCACAGACGAACAGACGCATCTTTACGAATCTCTTTTTCATCTGGATACCCGGGCCGCGAGCATCGACGACGAAACACAATCCGTAAGGACAGAGAACAAGAACGCCAGCGACCTCGTCATTTTCCCTCTCGCCGGGGACGATCTGGATGTGGCAATTGTCTGCGGCCGGGAAGATCCCGTGCAGGGCTGGGCCAACCATCCGTGGCGGCCGGTGCCGACCGCCGTTTTCAGCAAGCAGGGCAAAAGTACAGTTCGGATGCTCTGCGTGCTTTGCCCGATCCCCCAAGGGCAGTCTGCGCCGATAGTTTCTGTCGACTCCATTCCTTGTCGGTACGTCTCCCGGGAGAACCACGACGCGGGCGAGGCCATCGCGACCAGAATTACCTTCTCCGACGGCCGGATGGACTATTTCGCGCAGTCCGGCCTGCCGGGAGAAGAGCTGCATTTCGATAAACACTCTACGACCGGCGAAGCGGCGCTGGTGCAGACGGCGGCGGATGGCGCCGTCATTTCCTCTTACGTTTCTTTGCCCCGGGCAGGACACTGCTGAACCACTGGAGTGTCCGCAGAGATCGTTCGTTACTCTTGTTTCCGTGAGTCCCGTCGAATTCTTCGTAAACGTGTCGCAGCCGGGCCTTCTCGAATCGCTCGTGCAGTATCCGATGCCCCAGATGGAACTGAAACTCGTCACGCGAGCCGCAGTCAGTGTAGATGTGCATGCTTCGGAATCCCTCAAGATAATCTTTGTATGCGACGAGGGGATCGAAGCGAAGCCATTTCTGCCAGACGTCGTCGATCAGTTCGCAGGTCGGGGACCGCATGGGCAGGTCACAATACCACGGCGCTTTACGTGGGTTTGGTGAATAGGCAGCGCTAAGGCCGTAACAGAACCAGCTATTGCCGTTGCCGGATATGGGGCCCGCAAAACCCTCCGGATACGAGGCGTTCACCATGCTGACCAGCCAGGGAACGTGAGTGACCTCGAAATAAATATCCGCGCTCCGAATGCCTGCCGCTCCGAAGACGTGAGGATTGCTCCCTCCAACGTGGAAAGCGCCGATGCCGCCGCTCGAGACGCCCGCAACCATTCGATGGGTACGCTCGGGAATGGTCCGGTAATTGGCGTCTACGAAATCAACCACGTCCTCAGCCACGTACTTCGCATAGTTACCGTTGATGCCGGAATCGACCCACTGGCTGCATCCCCATCGGTTCCATCCGTCGGGCATGACAATGATCATCTGGTCACATTTCCTTCGCCGCATGAAATCATCCACCGAATCCACGAACGAGCGCCACTTTGGCCCGGCACTCGTAGAGAAATCGGTCGCCCAGGACCAGGCCGAACCGCCGAAGCCGTGCAGCAGGTAGGCGACCGGATAACGACGAGTCTTGGATCGGTGATAGGAAGGCGGCAGCAGTACGGCCAGGTTCCGGTCCGCCGGGTCGCCGAGCTTGTTCTTTTCCAGATGCTTCGCATGAATCAGATCGATGCGTAGACGTTCAGAGCGATCTTGTGGGGTCATATGGGGTCCTCATCAATTCTGTTATAGGGGTATGCACTTCACTCAATCTCGAAAACATCGAACCAGGCCGTTCCCACTGAGTCAAGATTTGCCGAGAGTGTTAGCCGGGAGGCGTAAACGTAACGGGGCATTTCAGGACCGTCGAATCAAGTCCGTCTATTCGGTTTGCTCTCGACCTGGGGGAGACGACCTGCGGTTTTGCAGATTCTGAACTTCAGATTCTGAACTCTGTTTTGAACCACGGGGCGAAAACGGGGATAGTTCAGGACCGAGATCGGAGCGTAGTTTTTTCACAAACATAGTCCAGGAAACGGTCATGATGTGTCTTCGATATCTCCTGCTTGGCCTCCACGTACCTGTCCCGCTGGTCTCCGCCACGCCCACAATCGTTCCGCGGATTCAGAAACCACCGATCATCGATGGCTCTCTAGCGGATGATTGCTGGAAGAAGTCAACAGCCCTGGACAACTTCTCCACCCCTCAGTCCAGCAGTTCTCCTGCAAAGAAGATCGTGGCCCGCCTCTGCTTCGACCGGGCAGCCCTCTATCTGGCTTTCGTTTGTGACGAGCCCAACCCCGACCGCATCAAGACTCGCGCTCACGAGGGCAGCCGGGATGTGTGGCAGGATGATTGCATCGAGATCTGGATTCGGACAACTTCTGATCGGCTTGAGTTCGATCAGTTCATCGCCAATGCCGCGGGCGTCAGACAGAGCCTTCGCAGGAGACAGAAGGTCGGGGCCGGAGGGGAAAGCTGGAAGGCGGAGTGGGAAGTCAGAACGAGGATCGCAGAAAAGGCGTGGTCAGCGGAAATTCGAATCCCCTTCAGCACACTCGGAGTCACCGATCCAAAGCCCGGACAGACGATTCAGTTGAAGCTCGGCCGCGAAGACTACGCCGGAAAGGAAGCCGCGTTGTCGACGTGGCCGCCTGGTTCGAGGTACGCAGGATCGGATGACTATGCCATCGTCTACTTCGAAAGGGCCAATCTTCTGCGGAATCCGGATATGGCGGAGCGTGACGGGAAGCGGGCATCGGGGTGGGGGTATACGAAGGGAGATGAAAGCCGCTATTCACCAGCGAAGGAAGACGACACGACAGCCATTCACGTCCAGTCACCCGGCCGTTACAGCACCGCGCAGCAGAGCATCCGGCTTGAACCAAATTCAAGATACCTGTTGGCGGCACAGGTCAAGGGAAGTGGCAGCATTTATCTCCGCTCCCGAACAGCGCCGGCCATCGGGGCACCATCCCGGCCGTACACCGTCTGGACAAAAACGAGCGAGACCTATCTTTCCTATGAAGTCGCTTTCCCGACGGGGCCGGGGGGAGAAGCTCTGATACTGATCGGATGCACTGAGAAGTCTGGGAAAGGAGAAATCTTCGTCGCGGACATGAGCGTCCGAAAGATCATGTCGACAGAGACGGTCGGTCCCGCCATCCCAATCAAGGCAGGGGAAAAGACAATCGTCAAGAAACTGCTGGTGACCGACTGCCGGGCCGTGCGCGGCTTCATAGGGACACCCGTCGACGGTACAACTCAAAGCCGCGGCTGGAACGCCCAGTTCTGGGAATACCCGCGGTCCGGCGCGGGTGTGGGCGTTGGATACTCCTACCGAAAGAACGACGGACTTCATATCACGCTGGCCGACGGTGAAGGGGTCGATGCCATTCTCATTCGCAGCGGCGCAAAGGCAAAGCTCTATCGCGACTGTGAGGCCTACAACTCGCCGGAAAGCGGCACGCTGATTCACACGTTTCCTGGTGGTGGACAAACGTCGAGGGCCCTGTTCGGCAAAAGAGTGATGAGCAGGAAGTTTTCATTCTTCGAAGTCAGCGACGGCTACCTGGCGGATGTGTCTTTCTATCGGATCGGGCGCGACGGCCAGTTTTCCAGGCCTGAGGTCTGGGGAATCGACGCGAAAGGGAACGTGCCTGACGCAGGAAAAGTTCAGAAGTTCCTGACAACCAGGTATCCCCGTGACGGCCAGAAGGCCATGCTCTTTGCGCCGGATCAGAAAGCCTCATCACTTCAACTCGAAGCCAGGAAGACCATTCACTTTGTCTCCGCACCGTTGAAAGGCGATCTCTCTCTGTCCGCTATCTTGCTGTCTGCTGACGTGAGAAACGTCCCCTCTCCGGCGCCGTTCACTTTCGCGGTACAGGACGTCCTCAATCCTCGAACCGTGCTCTTTGAGGGCGACTTTCTCCTTTCCCGCTTCGGTCGACTGGACCTGGTCGCCGATATCTTCGACCAGGTCATCCCCAAGGGGAATCAGATCTGGCTGAGTCTCTCTTTTCAATCTCCCGCAAAGTTGAGAGACCTGCGAATCTCGCTTCACAGAATCAAGAAGAGCGACGCGATCCCGGAGGCCCTCGCTTACCGGAAGCTGAAGATGAAGACCTGGTTCGCAGCACTGAGCGAACCCAGGCCGTGGAATGGCTGGTACAGCGATAAGGACATCGAAAGATCGCTGAAGAGCTCTTACGGCCCGCAGCTCCGAGAGCTCCGAGAAACGATCGGCCAGTGTGTGGCCCTGGGGCCGGACGACATCGAAGTGAAGCAATACTCTGAATGGTTCTGGCGCAGAAACCGGAAGTGGCGCAAGGATCGAAACCGGAACGTGAACCTCGATTCTTCCCACGCAAAAGTTGAAAGCGTCGAGGGCGCACCGGAATGGGCTGTTGTGGTGCGGCAGGCATGGCTCGAAGCGCGCAAGGTACCAGAATGGTGGCTGGACCACCGGCTCGTGCCTACCGGCGAATTCGGCGGTGTCATGAACGACGATACCGACATGTATCAGAACTACGTCAACTTTCCGATGCTGGAGCAGGATGGCACAGGTGGTCGTTTGCGAGACGCGGCTGATCGCCTGATGCAGCTCGCAGATAAAGAAAACCTGCGCCAGGGGCTGAACCGCCGCACGATGGACCCACTCCACGCATACGAAGAAGGCTTGAACCACGAAGCGTTGCTGGCCTGGTGGAACTACGGCGATCCCGTCAGCATTGAGCGCTGTATGGAAGCGGCCGCGGGCCTGGAAGCCTTGACCACACTGACCGCCAGAGGCCACCGGCACTTCAAATCTCAACGGCTGGGTGCCGAAGACCTGGGCATAGATCGCAAGACGGACGTCGATGGGCACGCCCATCCCCTGATGCTTCACCCCGCCTTCGAATTGGCCTGGTACAACGCTCACCCAAAGGTCATGAAGATGCTGCAGGAGTGGGCCGATGGCTGGCTCGAGCACATGAAGCCCGGCAAGTACGCCACTGGCGTTGAAGTTGCCACGGAGAAAGTCACCTCCACCACACACCGGCCACTCTACGGCGGGTACGGCGCGCTGGGCTCCGCCTTCACGTTCATGTATTGGCTGAATGGCGAGGAGAAGTATCTCAGCCCCTTCTTCGACCAGTTCGCTGCCGGGAGCTCGAATACATCACCGGGCAACATCCTGCCGGAATTGCTCCATCGTCACGGCCTGCTGACAAAGGTGGACAGCAAGCTGCCGAAGATTACCAGGGAGGGTCTGTCTTCGATCGTTCAGCATTCACCGGTGGCCCAATGGATTCAAACGGGGGATAAGACCGCCCTGATCGATGCCCTGAAGAGGGACATCGCCGAGATGCAGAACTACGGCGTCATGTACACCTCGGCAGAGGTCTTCACCGACCGCGTGTTCCTCTACGCCATCCAGAACGCATCCATGTGTTACACCGGCGGCTTCGCCGCGCGAAACAAGTTCTGCCACACACATGCCGCCAGTTGGGAAGGCTTCGGGACTGACTACGCGGCTCTGGTACGGACCGCACGGCCAAATGAGTTCCATGCTCTGGTCTACAATTTCAAGGACGAGGAACAGCGAGGCACTCTCCGGCTCTGGACCCTTCAGCACGGTCAATACAAACTCTTCACAGGCACAGACGCGAATGAAGATGATGAAATTGACACACCTCCTGCCGGGCAGACGTTAGAGATTCAAAGGGCGACCTCGATCTCTCTGGCTCTGCCACCCCGGGCCGTCACCGTCGTACGCCTCGAACAGACAGAAAAACTCGACGATGAACGCAGGCGGCCCGACCTGGCGATTTCGATAAGCGATATTCATGTGAAAGGCCAAACGCTCCGACTGGTCATCCACAACATCGGCTCGAAAGACGCAGGGGAGTTCGAAGTGAGCCTTCTGGATGCCAGAGGCAAACCGCAGAGCCTTAAGAAAGCAGCAGGCATCGAGGCGCCCCTGGACTTGAAACCAAGGCGCCTGGAACTCCAGTTCGACCTCCCCGCCCAGACGACTGGCTGGTCGTTAGCCATCGATCCGGCTAATCGCATTCCGGAGATTTTTGAAGGGAACAATCGCGTCGCACTGCCTACTTCAAATCGACCTCGGAAGCCGGCAGCCAGCCGCTGAGTTTCTTGCCGGCTTCGTCCTGCCAGACCACGCCAATCCAGCCGTTGGCTCTTGTGGTGACTTTGAGCTGTTGCCCCTTTGAAACCGCGCCGATCAGTTTGTCGCCTCTTTTGACCTCGAACTTCTCAGCCTTGACCACGGCCGTTCCTTTGGTCTTGATGATGCCTGTGCTCACCAGGCCGAGAAAGCTGTTGACGATGCCGCCCACCTGTTTCGGCTGTGAGCCATCCACCGGCATGAAGAAAATGCGCCTCTGTTTGATCGTCCCGCTGATGACGATGGTTTTGCTGTCGGAAGTCCAGTATGGCTTGCTCGAGGGGTGGCCGTTGGCAATCTCGAGCAGGCGGCTGGAGCCCGAGGCGAGATCGATGAGCATGACCGCCTGTTTCCTTTTGCTGGTTGTTTCGGCTGTCTCACGGAAGCCGCCCGCCCAGGCCAGAGTTTTACCGTCCGGAGAGAGCCCGTAATCGGAGTACGAAATCGTAGCATGCATGGTCTTCACAAGAGAGGGGTTCTTACCTTCAGGCCCCACTTTCCTGATGTGATGTCCGGCCGCGTCTTTATCGTAAACGGCATAGAGGAGCCATTTTCCGGCCCATGCGGCCAGGTTGCCTGGGCCGACTTTTATCGGGTTCTTACCATTGCTGTTGACGAGCCACACCTGCCGCTCTGACTCGTAGGCCAGTTTTCTGCCGTCAGGAGACCACATGGGGGAGCTGGCATTGGCCATCAGCAAGGTGGGTTTAGAGCCACCTTTGACCGCACGATAGTATATTTTTCGATCCCACCCTTTGTCCTTGCTCTTTCTGTGCGTGTAAGCGACGCCATGGCCGCTGGGATGCCAGGCCGCGTCATCAATCTGGCCCGCATCCAACTCCACTAAGTCCCTGACGGGGCCTCCGGCAAACGGTACCACGCTCAGGAAAGTATGGCGATTGAAGTCATCGTCTGTCTCCGTCCGCTGCACGGCCAGGAGGTCGCCATTGGGGGAGGCGGCCTTGAACGTCACGTCTGAAGCAGGCCGGGCAACAGTCCCATCACCCCAGAAAAACGCCAGTCCTTTTTCCTTCTTGTTCGCTGAGAGGATGCCTCTCGGCCAGATGACGGCCTGAATGGCGCCGCCTTTCAACCGCCTCACTTCGCCTTTGAGGTTTACGACGAAGGTGATGTTCCCCTCTTCCTTCGAGTAGGTATCGTACACTGCCCATTCCTCTGCATGGGACAGGGCAGGGAGCAGTAACAAGGTTCCGTGAATGAAGATTGTCAGCAAGACTTTCATAACTTCTCCTTCCACAGGAATAGTTAATACGACCCAGTCAGCATGATAATCGAAATCCTGCGTTGCTGGAGCGGAAAGTCATAGACCCAGGGCCACACGAAGTATGACGCCTCACTTCACGAAATACGGATAGTGAGTCGTCGTCCCCCAGTTCTCGCCGCCGTCCTGGGAACGGATGTGAAGGAAGTTCATGCCTGGCAGGAGCCGCTCGGAGATTTCAAGTGTCTTGAAATTCCCCTCTGGTTCATCGTCTGGAATCGTCTTGGAGTAGTGGTCGAACCGGAAGTCGACATCGTCTTCCTCCTCCTCATCGTCTGGTGTATCCAGGCCCTGTTCCAGATCGCCGGTGACTGTTTCGGCAAGTTCGGAGACTGCGGCAATCTTGTCGTATCGGTCATCGATGACGAAGCTGAAGCCGTTGGCGCCGGTTTCATCGATTGCCTTTATGTCAAACTTTGGCGTGCGGACACCGCTGCGACCAACGATGCCGATGCCGTCAAGGTAGAGGCTCTGAGCATATGCCGTTGTCACTTCGCCGGCCTGGGTGGTGTAGTAGTAATAATCGGTGATAGCGAGGGCCTCGATGGTCGTGCCCTTGCCCTTGCCGATATATTTTCCGTGCAGCTTCTCCAGGTCACACCAGGTCAACTTCCATGTAGCATCTGCGATGACGTCCGGCCCCTCCAGGAATTGAATCCACTCACCTCTGACCTTCGCGGCAACCAGTACCTTCGCGCCCTTAGCGGCCCGATACTCGAAGGAAAGGATCGGATGCTTCTTCACATCGAACGGCTTATCCCAGACGATTGTGCCGTAGGTTCCAGCGGTGCTGGTCTGAGCAATACCAAGACAATAAGCACCCTTCTGTTTGCTGAAGACGCGGCTCAGTGTCGAGTAGGAATTGTAGGCTGTGCAGCCCTCATCATTGAATGCGAAGTCTTTGTACGTGAGCATCGAGTGCGACAGGCCGGCGACTCTCGGCGGCAGCGGCGGAAGAATGTCTTCCTCTGGGGTGAGCTCCCAGGACCAGGCGATTGGCTCGCTCACGTTGCCGGCGAAATCTTTCAGGCCTTCGACTCTCACGTTCATGGTGACAGGTCCCCCATAAGAAACCTGGCGTGCGCCGAGCGCGAGAGCCCAGTCCCATTCGAAGGAGCCGGTGGATTTATCGTGACGCATCAGTTCGGGATCGAATCCGAACTCTTTGCCATTCAGCGTAATTTTCAGGGATGTAAAATCGAGCCCGGAGCCGGCCTCTTCGATGATCATGCGCATCAATCGCCAGGCCACCGGCTTGTCCGGCTTGGGGGATGTCTCGACAACCTTGGGCGGGAGATTATCGACCTGAAAACGGTAGTGCGCGGTGGGGCCGGGATTACCGGAGCCGTCAATGGCGCGGATGTTCAGATAGACGTTACCGTCCGGGGCATCCTTGAACACATGTTCGGCTGTTCTGATGTTGATCGTCTTTGACGGTTCGGCCGGCTTATTCGACCAGGAGTAGCTGTAGCCTGCAATGCCGCTGGTGTCGGAGGATCTCCAGGAAAGCTTGAATCCGTGCGAGCTGCTTACGCTCGGGACGAGCTCCAGGTTGTCGAGATGAATCGTCGACCCAGGCGCATTGCCCTGATAGCCGATGTCCTGCATGTACATCGAACGGACGTTCAGCGCGTCCTGGCTCGTTGCGCTGCTGAGCGATGACAGGGCCTGATAAAGATTGACTTCGGCGTGACGCCAGGTGTTGTCGGCAACAATGCCGGGAATGGTGGCGTCAGCGGACGAAGCGCTGTCGGTGAAGGACAGGATCATTCCATTGATGCTTTCGTCTTCCCCCGGGATGCCGGGCTCGTTTCGAAGAATGAAATTGGAGCGGACGAGCGAGGTGGGAACTTTGTAATCGAAACTCAGAATGGGGAACTGTCCCGCATGAAACTCACCCACGGGCAGGGGCACGGTGAACGGCGAACCGGAGAACATGTTGACAAGCCCAAGGCTGCGATTGCCGCGGGCCGCGTGAGTGTCATCCGTTGCGGCGGCAGCCTCTTCGGAGAAGTGCTCGAAGCTGCTTTCCGGCCATTCAAAATCGAAACGGGCCGGCTGGTTGGTGAGCGTGACGCGGGTCGGCGGCGTCTTGTCGGCCTTCGTGGAATATGTGTACTTCCAATCGATGGGGAGCGCCTTGTCTTCGACTCTGAAATCCAGTTTGCAGTGTATTGTCTGGCCGTTCTTAAAGTTCTCAGTCAGGCCGTTGAGGACGATGTGAAGCTCGTTCGCCTTTCGCGTGACGGCCTGGTCTGCGCTGACCTGAACGCCGTTGATCATCAGATGCGACCCGAGGCTGTGATTGCTGTTTTCGCCGAGCACCAGGCGGATCGTCTCGCCACCCCACTGCGCTCCGTTGGCTGGTTGCATGGATTCGACTTTTGGCTCGACGGCTTCCTTGAGGAAGGGCAGGTTTACTGTCGCTATGAGCGTGCCCTCTTTATTGAAAGCTTTGGCGCTTGCGAGCCACGCCCCTGGTGTAAGGTCCGGAATGCTTGCGGTTGGCTCCGTTGTTCTGATGGACTTAATCGGTTTGCTGCCATCTTTTGCTACCTCGACTACATAGTGCGCGCCTTCAATCGGCTGCCATGCAAGTAAGAACGGCGAAGTGCTGCGGCTTCGGATTTTGAAGTTGTCCAGATGAAACGTCGTGCCGGCAGCGTTGCCGCCGAAGCCGACGTTGAGATAGCCCTCGTGGAAATTGCCGAATGCGAGCTGATCGAGCGTCAGTGTTTCCGCACTGGGATACATGCGAGCGAGGTACTCGCCGAGGTCGATTGAGAAACGATGCCACTGGCCGTCGGCGATGATGGTCTCGGTCTTGCCGATTCTCTTGATGAGCTCGCCGCTGGTGGGGTCGCCGTTGAGATGTATGAACGACCACTTGCGGTGCTTGGGATCGTCCTTGATGGAGAAATAGAGATTTACTCGGGCCTCGGCGGGCAACTGATAATCGAAGGAAAGCTCATCGACTTTCAGGAGATTAATTTCGGTAATCGGCGCCCGAGCGCCAAAGTCACCACCGGAAAGCGCATTGGTCAGACGCAGGCACTTGCCTGCAGCGGCCGAGTTCGTGGTCTTGGCATTCCGCGACAGGTTCTCTACAGAAATATGCGCGCTCTCGTCGCCGTTGGGCGCAATCCAGCCTTCAATGCCGTTTTCAAAATTGTAGAGGCATCCGCCATGTGAAGTGGTGGTGAGATTAAGTTGTGTGGTCGCATTGATAGAGGGAGTAGGGCGGATGTCTTCCTTCTTTGGATTAATGATGTCCTGGCCGGGGATGGAGTTCTCGTAAGAGATTTTCACACGGGCTACCATCATACTGTTGTTGTATGTCCAGATGCCGAGACGGTCTCCGTCGAGAGGGAGCTTGTCCTTGAATTGCAGAGCAAGATGGTTATCAAAGTAATACTTAATCTCGTCACCGATTTTGCGGACCTTGATGTAATACCAGGCTCCGTGGATAGCGCGCCCGCCGGGATCCCATCCCACGCGTACGAGCCGTGAGCCGCCGCGGGCGATACGTGTGCGAGGCAGGAGCTGGCGGCCGGTCTGTGCCATGGATTCGCGTCCGCGCAGGATGCGGGTCCAGGTCTCGCTCCAGAGCGGATCCCAGGCGCCGAGGACGAAGCTGTAACCGGTCGAGGCTTCTTCGCCCCGCGCGCAGATAGTGGCGTTGAGATCGCCGACTCGAGGATAATAGAGCTTTGTCTCGGCCTTCATCTTGCCCTGACGCATACGCATGCCCGCGTAGAATTCCAGGGTGACGTCGCCGGGGAAACGATCCTTGTGCCACAGGATGGCGGCGCTCTTACTGCGGCCGTTCAGGTGAGACCAGCGCGGGTCGCAGGCGAAGCGGTTGGTTACTTCCCACAGCCCGATTTTGCTCCAGTCAGACGGCGCGGTTTTGAAGAGGTAGTCACGCACGTGGTCACGATTGACGCCAACGAAAGCGAGATCGTTCTTGAACATCGTGACCAGTTTGACGCGGCGTCCTTTGAGCGGATTGGGATCACGACGTGAGATGATGGATTTGTCGCCGTACGCGAGCCGGACATAGTGGCCATCGCGCATGACCCTGAGCTGGGTCACGGTTTCTTCCGGGCTCTGGATCTGTGCTTCATCAAGGACCTCCCCGTTCTTCAGAAGCTGGACGTTGAAACGCGGGTCAAATCTGGTGGGCCTGGCGACGGCTTCCTGTGCAGTGGGGCTGTCGGTGCTGATCGTTTTTTCGACCAGGTCGTCTTCGTCTTCGCTGGGCAGGAGGCCATCCGGATTAACGACGATTTTTTCGCCCCTTCCGGGTTCAGGAATTGGCTCTTCTTTCTTCTTGTTTACGGCCTCAATCTTTACCGCGTAGCCGGTCTCCTCAGTGGGCGCTTCTGTGCCGAAGGCAAGGACGACGCCATCCGAAACCGGCACGTTGATCTTGAAGCGGCCAAAAAAGTCTCCCTTGTGCATGTACGTCCGGCGCTTCGGGACTTCGCTCACGCGCACCTGCTTTTCGACTTCTTCCTTAACGAGAATTGGATAGTCCATCTCTTCTCGCGGAGCGGTCTCTGAATACACCGGCGGGGGCGCTTTCTCGATGGTTTCAGGCACCCAGGCCCATTTGGGCGAGGCCCAGCCCTGCATGTAAGGGTCGTTGGCAAAGATGGCGTTCTCTTCAAGTTTCTCCCAGTTGCGAGGGATGACGCGGCCGAGGGATATATCGCGGAACGCGGCATTTCCCCTGGCCAGAACGCCGATGCCGCCGAGCTGGCTTTTGCCGGCAACATGCAGCACCAGGCTGTCATTCAGATAAAGGCCGGCCTCG
>Ga0187827_10001557_pt1 | contig 33384 bp, 36 predicted proteins | sample ETNtaG_39_FD_167969 | JGI IMG/M metagenome (GOLD analysis project Ga0187827, IMG submission 167969) | Marine microbial and viral communities from oxygen minimum zone, Eastern Pacific Ocean - ETNP2014_SV_150_PacBio MetaG (Illumina Assembly) | ecosystem: Environmental > Aquatic > Marine > Hypoxic...
ACTAATCTAATTAATTTCATCATCATGTGCCCCTTGCTACTGTAACAGTGCCAGATACAGTTTTAACAATTCTGTTCTGTCTTCTGACTTTCTCATACACTTCACCGCTCATATCCTGGTATTCAAACATTTTATCAGAAATATAGAGTCCGGAATTTCTCTCAGGTGAATCACCAAAAGTTTTGGTGAATGTTATTTTTGCCGTAGCCTTATAGTCACTTTGACGGTCATTATCTTCAGCGCCAACCTCAATCTCAAGCGCCGCTGTTGGTCTTACCCTTAGACTGATTTTATTCCCTGATTTAACATCGTAATCCACCCCGTCCCACTCGTATCCTGTAAAAAATAATTTCGAAGAAGGCATGTAAGGAACTTGAAGACCAATCTCAGCGTCCACCCCGTCCATAGCGCGCTCCGTGCTATCGCCAACAGTTTTACCCGTTGATATTGCCTGATAATAGTTTGAATTAATTTCAAATGGCGAGGATTTTATCTCCAGTCCCACACTAGCCCGCTGATGATTTTTCGGGAACTCATGATCGTAAAAGAAATTGACCCCGCTGACCCATTTATTATCTGATGATAAATTTCTATATATTAAACCTATGTTGAGTGTTTGCCTGTCGTTATGATCTGAAATATTGGTTTGGTTCAACCAAAAGGACTTGTCATTTTCACTCAGGGATGAAATGACAGAAGCCCTAAAATCAGTTTGAAAATCCGTATCCTTGGTTTCAATTTCAAGGTCCGCCTTCTTGATTCCATCAAAAGATGTCAGGTTTCCAAAAGTATCAGAAATTCCACCTGTAATGCGGTTGATAACGGATTGTTTATTTGCTTCCTCCGCCCAAAGAAGAGTTGGCAGTAAGACCAATAAAATTACAAACTTTGATTTAAGCATTGATGTTTTTTTATACATAGATTACCTGAAAAAGTAAGATCAAATATTAATTTTTTATTGAAAAATAGCCTTTTTTTTGATTTAAATCAAAAATGCGCGTAGCCTTATATGAACCTGACATTCCTCAGAATACAGGGAACATTCTTCGCCTTGGTGCATGTCTTGGGCTGAACATCGACATTATTGAGCCGACCGGATACATCTTTGACGATAAGCACCTTAAAAGATCCGCAATGGATTACGTCAGACATATTGAATATGAAAGACATCTAGATTGGGATTCTTTTTTTGTGTGGGCTAGAGATAATGATTTCCGGTTAATACTGTTAACTACAAAGTCCGATAAAAATTATTGTAATTACAGTTTTCAAGAAAATGATATTTTGCTTTTTGGACGTGAAAGCGCCGGCGTGCCGGAAAAAGTTCATAATGCCGTTGATGAAAAATTAACAATACCAATGGTGGAAGGATTGCGATCCCTTAATGTCAGTAGCGCAGTTGCTCTTGTTGTGGGGGAAGCTTGTCGTCAATTAAATTTATTCTAGTCGTCCCATCTTGCCGTTTTGATAATCAAGAATAGCTTGTCTAATTTCTCCATCAGTGTTGGCAACAAAAGGTCCGTGACGAGCAATGGATTCATTGAGAGTTTCTCCAGATAGAATTAAATAAGAGCCGTTGGAAGAGACCGATGCAAGATCAATACTATCGCTTTCTTGATCAAAATAAATCATCTGCCCTTTTAATGCTGTTTCATTATTTTTTGCAAACTGTAACTCTCCATCAATGACATAGGCCATGGCTATTTGTTCTTTTGAAACATCAATTGTTGTTCTTCCCGGCGTGCTAAATTGGACATCAAGAATTGATACTGGTGAATACGTTTGTACTGTTGATTTAGCATCCATGAAGGATCCAACTAATATTTTGAATAATATTCTGTCATTTTCTAATTTAATTACGGGTATTTGCTCTTTAGAAATATGCTGGTAACGAGGTTTTGCTTTCTTGTTTTTTTGAGGTAAGTTTATCCAAATTTGCAATCCTTGCATAATGCCGCCTTTTTTTTAAATCCTTCCGTTGCTAATTCAGAATGAATCAAGCCTGATCCTGTAGTCATCCATTGCAAATCTCCTGATCTAATAATCGCCTGACCTCCCCAAGAATCTTTATGCTCCACTTCACCGCTCAACATGTATGTTATTGCTTCAAAACCACAATGGGGATGCGCGGGAACACCCGTCGCACCTCTAGGACTATAATTTATTGGACCGAAGTGATCAAATAGCAAAAAAGGGTCTGCTTCTCTTAATCCTGGTATTGGAAACGCACGTGTCACAGGTATGCCATCACCTTCGGTTGTTTTGAGACAATCTTTTATTTCCAGAACCGCACGACTCATTAGCTAACCTATTCTAAATGAAATTATAATTATTAAACAAAAAAAATTATTAATCACTAAAGTATTTATCTACTTCATTCATACATTTTTGAATTCCCAAATGATAATCATCCCGAATCCACCAATCATTTATCTTTTTTATTAAATTGTTCTTTAAAGTTGGGTCGTGAAAATCACTCAACGAATTTATTGCATATATATTTTTTAACATTTTCAGTATCTCGCTTCGCATAACTTCATTGCTTATATGATTATCAATATTAGGAATATTCCTGCAAAGTATTCTTTCATAATCGTCTAGAATTTTTCTATCCTTGAAGCATCCTAGAAATCTATAGAAACGTAAAATACGAAGATAATCTTCTTGAATACGTTGCTCAATATCACCGATAAACCTAATTTGTTGATTGGCTACGTCGCTTTGGCCATCAAAATAATCATATAATGCACCAGAGGGAAATAGGTACATCGCATTCATTGTAAAATCTCTTCTTAAGGCATCCTTGTGCCAATCATTCGTAAATTTTACATCTGTATCTCTGCCTTTTTGATTAACGTCTTCTCGTAGAGAAGTTATTTCAAATTTTTTGTTATTTATTATTGCTAGAATAGAGCCATACTTTTTTCCATAATCGTCGAATTTAATATTATTGTTACTCAATACTCTAATTGTTTCTTCAGGTGCGCAGTTGATAGCAAAATCGATATCATGACTCTGAATGCCGGCTAAAACATCTCTGATGCAGCCGCCCACAAAACATATTTCAATATTTTCTTCTGTGAATATTCTAATAACATCCTGCACGCCCTCTTTAGACATAAATTGATCAATTAATTTTTCATTCATATTGTTTATTTTTCTTTAATAAATTACCTTAATATAAAATAAAATTATCAATTACCCTTACGTCTCCTACATACATTGCAATAAAAAGTCTTGATTTATTACATGTGTTAGAAAATAATAAATTTTCTTCATCGCGGATTTCTATGTAGTCTATTTTTTTTACTCCCTTCTGTTGAAGTATAGATTTAAAATCTGCTAAACTAATTGCGTTAATATCTTTTTTTAATTTTGTAATTAGTAATCCGATTTGATAAGCGCATTTATCAAAAACTTTTCTATCATTTGCTGAAAAATTATTAAACCGAGAAGATAAACTCATATAATTTTGTAAGCGAACTGAGGGACAGGCGTGAATGACAATATTAAATTTCAATCGTTGACAAAGTGATTGAATAATTTTTAGTTGTTGAAAATCCTTCTCTCCAAAAAATGCATGATCAGGATTAGTTATCCTTAATAGGGATTCAACTACTGTTGTTACGCCATCAAAGTGGTCTGGCCGGAATTTATCACACAGGATGTTCCTAAACTCATCTACTGTTTTTTTTGACTTAAGACCTTTGGGATACATTTCTTCCTGTGTTGGAAAATATAAAGCGTCACAATTAACAGCACTGAGTTTCTCAATGTCCTTTTCTTCTTCCCTTGGATAATTAAGGTAGTCTTCTCTGTCATTGAACTGCGTGGGATTGATATAAATTGTTGCTAGCGAAAAAAATTTATTTTGAGTTGATTTTTTTACAAGTGAAAGATGCCCCTCATGAATGCTCCCCATGGTTGGTATTAAGCCTACTTGAAGATCTTTTTTTCTTATTCTCGTTAAAAGATGATCTAATTCTTTTCTATTTCTTAATATTTGCATTTGAGAACTACTATCTAATTGACTTATACATCATCAATTCGTAATAGAGATCATTTTTTAGATAAGATATTATAATGAAAAGAACATATCAACCAAGCAGAGTAGTGAGAAAAAGACGCCATGGATTTCGTGCACGTATGGCAACAAAAGCTGGGAGACAAATCATAAACCGTCGCCGAGCTAAAGGAAGAACCCAACTTAGCACTTAAGTGAGGCCAGGTGGCCCTATCATTGCAAACGATTAAAAATAGATCAACGTTTGTTCACATACGTAATAATGGCAATTTTATTAAAGGAGAATTTATTAATGTGCAATTTCTAGAAGATTCAAGTTTGAATGGAGCCATAGCTATTGGATTTACCGCTACTAAGAAAGTAGGAAATGCTGTTAAACGAAATAAGGCCAAACGTGTGATGAGAGAACTAGCAAGAAAAGTACTAATAAAATATGGTAAAATAAATTCTTATTATGTGCTAATAGCAAAAAATTCAATTTTTAGCGCGTCCTTTGTCACACTAGAAATTGAGTTAAAAAAATTAATTTCATGCTAAAAAAATACCTAAATAATTTATTAATTATGCCAGTGATTGCAATCATCAAGGCATATCAATTTCTTTTAAGTCCAATTTTAAAAGCTAATTGTCGATATCTTCCTACGTGCTCAGAATATTCCATCACAGCTTTGAAAGAACACGGATTATTAAATGGATTTTATTATTCCTTAAAAAGGATTTTAAAGTGTCATCCTCTGGGTGGACACGGATATGATCCGGTTCCTAAAAAAATAAATAAGGAAGTTTAAAATGGGGGAACAAAAAAATTTATTTTTAGCAATTGGTTTGTCTGTGGCTATTATAGTTATTTTTCAAATCCTTTTTCCTCAGCAAACTGCTATGACTCCTCCTGCAAAAAATGAAGTAGAGCAAATACAACCAGCAACATCAATTGATGATATTCAAACAACTTCAAAAGAAATTATTAAAACAAAGGAAGAAGTTATTGCTGTTGATGATCGAGTCATAATTAGCACTCCTTCATTAAAGGGTTCAATTAATTTAAAAGGCGCAATATTGGATGATCTTATTCTTTTAAATTATAAAGAAACTCTTGATGAAAATTCAAAAAATATCAGTTTATTTTTACCAGATGGAACATCGAATCCTTATTACGTAGAACTTGGATGGAAAACGCTTTCAAGTAATTCATCATTAGTTAATTTACCAAATCTAGATACTGATTGGAAAGCAACATCATCATCTTTAGAACCGGGGTCTCCCGTCTCATTATTGTGGACTAATAATCAAAATATCACTTTTAAAATTCATTTTTCAGTTGATGAGAATTATTTATTTAACGTTTCTCAAGAAATTGAGAATAATAGTTCATCAATTATTGAAGTTTTTCCTTACCGATTAATTAAAAGAATCAATATGCCTGATACAATAAATTTTTTCATTCTTCATGAAGGATTGATAAGTTTATTAAATGATGAATTGCTTGAAAAAAAATATTCTGCATTGCTTGATGATTGCTCTTCAACAAAAAATAAAAAAAATTTATTTTGTGACCAAAAATCAACTGGTGGGTGGTTGGGCTTTACAGATAAATATTGGATGACGGCTCTTATTCCTGATCAAAACGAGTCAATAAGTACTAATTACCGACACGGAAATAATGGAAGAGATAATTTTCGAGTAGGTTATGTTGGGCAAATTTTTAAAATAGAGCCTAACTCTATAAATACCTATAACGGTAAAATTTTTGCTGGTGCTAAAATTCTAAAGATACTTAAACAGTATCAAAAAGAACATAATATTAATCGTTTTGATGATGCAATTGATTGGGGCTGGTTTAGTTTTTTAACAAAACCAATATTTATTGCTATTAATTGGTTTTATGGACAAGTTGGAAATTTTGGAATTGCAATTATTGCCTTTACATTTTTAATGAGGATTATTTTATTTCCACTTGCCCATACTTCTTTTAAATCCATGGCTAAAATGAAAAAACTCCAACCTGATATGCAGCGTTTGAAAGAAACATATCCTGATGATCGCAAAAAAATGCAGCAAGAACTAATGGCTCTCTATAAAAAAGAAGGGGCAAATCCTGTAGCCGGGTGTTTGCCCATGATAGTTCAGATACCAATATTTTTTTCTTTATATAAGGTTCTTTTCGTTACAATTGAAATGTATCATGCTCCATTTTACGGATGGATTCATGATCTGTCAGCTCCTGACCCTTTAGGATTAATTACACTATTTGGAATAGTTCCGTGGAATTTTCCAGGTTTTTTATCTATTATTAATATTGGCATATTGCCTATTTTCATGGGATTCACAATGTGGCTGCAACAAAAACTCAATCCAGCGCCAGCTGATCCAACACAAGCTAAAATTTTCGCTTTCCTTCCATTCGTCTTTACTTTCATATTAGCGGGTTTTGCCGCGGGACTTGTTCTGTATTGGTCAGTAAACAACATTCTGTCAATTGCACAGCAATGGTTCATACAAAAAAAAATATTAGCAAAAAAAGATGCCTAATGGAAATCGTTCATTAAATTTATTTTTTTCCCAAAATAATTTTTTGGGTTCTTTCAATGATATTCATAAAATCCCTAATAATAATTTTTCTGAATGTTGCTTTATTGGACGCTCTAATGTTGGTAAATCAAGCATTATTAATGCTATTACCAAAACAAAAAAATTAGCCAAAATAAGTAAAACCCCGGGAAGAACACAATCAGTAAATTTATTCGAAATTAACAAAGCTATCAATATTGTGGATTTACCAGGATATGGATATGCCAAAGTATCAAAAAATATTCGAGATCAATTATCTGACTTAATTGAATCCTATATTATAAATAGAGAAAATCTTGCGAAAGTTTTTGTTTTGATTGATTGCAAAGTAGGCATTAAAAGCTCTGATATAGATATTTTTGATTTAATTACTTCTTCCAATAAGAATTTTTCCATAGTTCTCACTAAAACTGATAAATGTTCAATAAAATTTATTCAAAGCCAAATTGCATCAATTCTGACCTTAATGAAAAACTATCAAAAAAACTTTATGAATATTCATGCCTGTAGTAGTAAAAACAATAATGGGATAATAGATATACAAAAAGATATATTTAATTTATCAAAACGTCATGAAATTTGATTTTTTATCAGAAAGCGATCAAGCTTATTTTATTCATAAAGCTTCAACATTAGTAGAGGCGTTGCCCTATATTAGACAACACTCAGGTAAGAAAATTGTTATTAAATATGGCGGGCATGCGATGGGAAATTCAAAATTAGCTGAAAGTTTTTCAAAGGATGTTGGTTTATTAAAAGAGGTTGGAATAGATCCAATAGTGGTCCATGGGGGTGGGCCCCAAATAGGAGATATGTTGAAGAAAAAAAACATTAATAGCAATTTTATTGAAGGACTAAGAATAACAAATGAAGAGACGGTTAAGGTTGTAGAAGAAGTATTATCAAAAGATATTAATAAAAAAATCGTTAATGATATTAATGCAACGGGCGGAAAAGCAGTTGGGCTGGCTGGCAATAAAAACAATCTTATTGAAGCAAAAAAACTCCATATAGATTTTAAAGACAGTGATTCTAATATTGAAAAAATGCTTGATTTAGGGTTTGTTGGTAAACCAACACAAATTGCGACGAATATTATTTATGATAGTATAGCAAAAGACCTCATCCCTGTCATAGCTCCCTTAGGAAAAGACAACGATGGCAATACATATAATATTAACGCTGACACCGTAGCTGGAGCAATTGCAGAATCAATGAAAGCAGATAAGCTTCTTCTTTTAACTGATGTTGCCGGTATTCTTGATCAAGATGATAAATTAATATCTTCCTTATCTATTGTTGAAGCAAAAAAAATCATTCATGAAAAATATGTTGCTGGAGGAATGAAACCAAAGATTTCTACTTGCATTAATGCAATTGATCGGGGAGTCAAACAGGCTACCATACTTGATGGCCGAATTCCTCACTCATTAATTTTAGAATTATTTACAGAACATGGTATAGGAACGCAGATTTATTCCTAACAATGCCTTCTCTTAAGACAATAATAGATACTTGGATTTTTGATTTGGATAATACTCTTTATTCAGCTGATAGTGGAATCTTCCAACAAGTTGGTGAATTAATGAGTAAGTTTGTAGCTAATCACCTTAATATAGATATAAAAGAAGCAAAAAAAATACGAAGCAAATATTATAGGCAGTATGGAACCACTCTTCGCGGATTGATGGTTAACCATGGTGTTGATCCTGATATATTTCTAAAAGAAGTTCACAAACTTGATTATTCTATTGTTGGCCCTGATCATAAGTTAAATCAAGAGTTAGCCAAACTTAAGGGAAGAAAAATAATTTATACCAATGCAAATCTACAGCATGTAAATGACATCCTTGCTCAACTAAAATTAACTGATATGTTTGATGATATATTTGATATAAAAATGGCAGATTATGTTCCTAAGCCTGAAATCAAACCTTATATGAAATTTATTGAAAAATTTGACATTAATCCTGTTTGTTCACTAATGTTTGATGATATAGCCAAGAATCTTGTTCCAGCAAAAAATGTAGGCTTTGCTTCAGTTTGGATTGATGCTGGTTATGAAAACTTTATGGATGATATCGAAAGTTCAAAAAATTATTTAGATTATAAAACAAAAGATTTATCCTTCTTCTTAGATAGAGTAAATACAGGAAAAATATGAATGAATTAGAGAAAATAATTAATAAAGCTTGGGAAAATAAAGATCAAATCAATCAAAATTCTGAGAAATCAATAATAAATGCAATAAATCATATAATTGAAGATCTAGATCAGGGAAAAGTACGTGTAGCAGAAAAGATTAATGAAAAATGGATTACTAACCAACATATTAAAAAAGCTATAATGTTAAGTTTTAGAATCCATGGGATGGAGACTTTATCAGGACCTTATAGTTCTTGGTATGACAAAGCGCATCTAGTCAAAGGAAAAACTGCGGGATGGGTCAAAGAAGATTTTGAAAAAGCTGGTTTTAGAATGGTACCTAATACGCCTGTAAGAAAAGGATCTTACATTGCTAATAATGTTGTTTTAATGCCATGCTTTATAAATATTGGCTCATATATTGGATCTGGTACTATGATGGATACATTTTCAAGAGCTGGATCTTGTTGCCAAATTGGTAAGAACTGCCACATATCAGCAGGCAGTGGAGTTGGAGGTGTTCTAGAACCAGCCCAAGCTCTTCCAACAATAATAGAAGACAATGTTTTTCTTGGAGCAATGTCAGAAGTCGTTGAAGGTATAATTGTAGGTGAAGGATCAGTGCTTAGCATGGGTATGTTTATCGGACAATCAACAAAAATCGTTAATAGAAAAACCGGCGAGATTACATTTGGGAAAATACCTCCTTATTCTGTTCTTGTACCTGGTTCTTTGCCGGACAAAAAAAACCCTATGGCACCCGCATTAAATTGCGCCGTTATAATTAAACAAGTCGATGAAAAAACAAGATCAAAAACTTCAATTAATGACCTTTTGCGAGATTAATGAATAAAATTGATTTTGACTATGTAGCATTAACACAAGCACTTGTTAAATGTCCTAGTGTAACTCCATTTGATGAAGGAGCCCTTCAAGTTGTTGAGGAACATCTGAAAAATTTAGGTTTTGATTGTACGAGACTTCCTTTTAGTGAAGACGGATTTGATGATATAGATAATTTATTTGCAAAAATTGGTGTATCAGGAAAACATTTTGCGTTTGCTGGACACATTGATGTTGTTCCCCCTGGTAATGAAGAATCTTGGAAATATCCTCCTTTTTCTGCAACTATTGCTGATGGAAAACTCTATGGAAGAGGTGTGGAGGATATGAAAGGCAGTGTAGCATGTTTCATATCTGCAACTAGTTCTTTTATAAAAAAATATGGTCATGATTTTGGAGGACAACTGTCACTTATTATTACCGGCGATGAAGAAAAAGAGGCGGTTAATGGAACCAAAAAAATGATGGAATGGACAAAAAATAATAATATTGTTTTTAATCACTGCATTGTTGGAGAACCAACATCAGATAAAATTGTTGGTGACAAGATCAAAATTGGAAGACGTGGCTCTATTAACTTCTTTGTAACTGTCAAGGGAGTGCAAGGACATACTGCCAATTCTCAGCGCGCTGAAAATCCAGCGCATCTTTTAATTACATTGCTTAATAATATTATTTCTAAACCTCTGGATGACGGTAACGAATTTTTTTTACCAAGCTCATTACAAATTCCAACATTCGACGTTGGAAACTCAGCTGCAAATGTAATTCCAGAATTTGCAAGAGCAACTGTAAATATTCGCTTTAACGATATTCACAGTGTTGAGAGTTTAACTAAATGGTTTCAAGATAATATTGATAAAGTATTAGCAAATTTTCCCAAAGCTTCTTGTACATTCAGAACAGATCGGGTTGGTGAGTCTTATCTAACTAATCCAGGTCAACTATGTAGTTTAGTTTCAACTGCAATCAGAGAAGTATCCGGAAAAAACGGTAATCCCGTAATGGCCACAGACGGGGGGACGTCTGATGCACGCTTTATAAAAAATTATTGTGAGGTTCTGGAACTGGGCCTTGTTAACAAAACGCTGCACCAGGTAAATGAAAATGTCAATCTTTCCGATTTGAAAGAATTACACGATATATATTTGCGTATTTTAGAAAATTATTTTGAAAGGAATTAGTATCCTTTTTGTAAATTAACGTCATTTTTAATTTTTCCATTTTTTTTATATTGTTGATACTTTTTAAACATATATTTAACAGCCGTATCCACCACTGTAAGACTTCCAATGTGCGGAGTAACAGTAACATTCGAAAACTTCCACAAAGGACTTGATTTTGGAAGCGGTTCTTTCTCGAAAACATCAAGTGAGGCGTAAAATTGTTTATATTTTTTTAAATGGGTCCTTAGTGCCTTTTCATAAAGTGTGGAGCCTCTTCCAACATTTATTAATAATGCTTTCTTTTTCATTTTTTGTAAGAAATTTCCATCAATCATATGGTGTGTTTCTAAAGTAGAGGGGAGAATGCATACCAACACATCACATTGGCGGAGAAATTTTTTTAAGCTATTTATTTTATAAAAAACTGGAAAAGAATATTTAACATTTGATTTTGAATTTTTAAAACCAATAATCTTATATCCGTATCGTTGCAATTGTTTACCAACAAAAGAGCCTAAATACCCTACTCCAAGAATGCCAATAATCATATTGTTGTTGAGAACAGGCTCTTCATATTTACTCATCCATTTATTTATTAATTGAGCTTCTTGAAATGATTTTAAATTTAATTGATGAAAAAGAATTTGTGATAAAACGTGATTGGCCATTCTTTCAGCCATAAAAGGATCCTTAAGTCGAATAATTGGCTGTCCACGATAACTTTTTAGTTTTGTAATATGATCAACACCTGCTCCTAATGAAAATAGAATTTTCACATTACTCATTTTGCTTAGAGTAAGATTGCTGATGTTCCAAATAATGGCACATTCAATTTTAGATAAGTCAGGCTTGTCTTTTATAGTATAAATTTTATTGTTCTTGAATTGCTTCTTAATAGTCTCTAGCCATTCTTTGTTATTATACCAAGGACAGTGAAATAAAATTTTCATAAAAAATTAAAACAATTCATTTTATCAACTAATTGCTAATTATTTATTGCATTTAAATATTTGTTTGTCACGATGTCCCAATTGAAATCCTGTATGGCTCTTTTTTGTGCTTCATTTCCTAGTTGTTTTCTTCGAACAGAATTAATTAATAATTCATGAATTGACTGAAAAAGATCATCAATATTATTTATAATTATGCCTGTTTTATTGTGCAAGACAGCTTCTTTAGAGCCCCCAACGTTAGATGCTATAGAAGGAATGCCGAAAAAAGCAGCCTCCAAATAAGCAATGCCAAATCCCTCAATAGATCTATTTTCACTCTCGTCTATGGTCGGCATCACCATTAAGTCTGCGTGTTCAAATAAATATTTTTTCTGAGATTCATTTACCAAACCTACAAAAGATACATTTTGTTCAAGCGCATATTCTTTTACAAATCGTTGTAAATTTGACTTTTCTGAACCTGTTCCAGCGATAACATATTGAATTAAAGGAAAATCAGATGTTAATTTCTTTACAGCTTTTAAAATTACCGCATGTCCTTTTCTTTTCTCCAATCGTGCCAAAGTAATCAAAACGGGATTGCCTTTTATTTCCATAAAGCTATCTGATTGTATTTGCCGGAGATCATTTGCACCTGGATAAACAAATTTTATAAGATTTTTATTTGCTATCAACTTCTTTGCTAAGTTAACAGTAAACTGTGAATTAGCAATGATAGAGCTTGCTCTACTAATAATTTTTATAATGCGTTGTGATTTTTTTGGATTATTAAATAATAATTCATTTCCATGAACTAAACATATTGTGGAAATATTTTTTTTTTCTAATAAATCAATACTTAACTCCAAACTTTTCCATGTATCTGCTATTACTAACTTAACTTGATTAGATTCAATAAAAGGCTTTAAATCTCTAATCTTTTTTCTACGACGAAAAAATTTCAACCCACCTGTTCTTCTAATAATTATTTGATCCTTATATTTGTTATCATATATAGCGTCATAAAAAAGATGGTGGCTATCAGCAAAAACAATAACTTTTTCCTTTTTTCCCAGACCTAATGCTAAATTACTAACTAAACTTTCTATTCCACCTAATCGACTTGGAAAACATTGCGTTAATATTATGATCATTAATTTTTTCTAAAACTTATTAAAAATGTTTTATTGTTTCAAGAAGTTTACCATCATATTTTAGTAAAGTAGTAACTTTCAATATATTTTCATTCTTATTTAACATAATGTAATTAATACCGGGACTTAATGCGCTGGGAATTGATGAAACTTCAAAAACAGCATTTGCTTTGTCATAAGGGTTATTTAACTTAATTATATCATTAAAAAATTTATCAATTTTATCATTAATAAAAATTGAGCCGCAAGTTATAGTAACTCTATCATTCCATATCCATTCTCCCGATTCCTCCGAGCATTCTGCTATTTCACTATTAATGATTGAAATAATAGTTAAATGATTTTCCCTAGTTGATTTGATCTTATAATTTTTCGTAAAATTAATATAGGTTATGAATATAGTAGAAAACAACACAACAATTATAAAAAAAATTATAATTAATTCTGCCAACGTATTTTTTTTTTGTTTGTCCATAATACTAACGCCTTAGGCGGCCAAAGGACGAGTCACTTTTTTCAACCATTCTCTCTCACCCATATCTAGTTTATCACTAAGCTTTTCATAAACTTTTTGATGATAATTATTCAGCCAGATAATTTCATCTAAAGATAATATATTAATATCGATTAAATCTATGTCAATGGGGGCCCAAGAGATAGTTTCAAATTCAAGTGTGTTATCAGATTTTTTGCATGTCACAATTAAATTTTCAGTTCGAATTCCATACTCTTCCTTTTTATAAAAACCGGGTTCATTAGATAAAATCATTCCTTCTCTTATTTCTCCATCGCTTAGACCTTGAGATTTTGCGATGCGCTGTGGCCCTTCATGAACACTTAAAAAACTTCCAATTCCGTGTCCTGTTCCATGATCATAATCACAACCAATATCTTGCAGACTCTTTCTTGCCAAAGGATCTAGTGTAGAACCTTCTGTCTTAACTTCAAAAGTAGCTGACGCAATGGCAATATGACCCTTTAATACCCGAGTAAAACGATCTTTTTGTTCTTCAGTAGGCTTTCCTAGAATAATGGTTCGTGTGATGTCTGTTGTGCCATCAAAATACTGAGCACCTGAATCAACAAGATAAACACTGTTGTCCCTAAAAGATAAATTGGTCTCATGCGTTACTCTGTAGTGCGGTAAGGCTGCATGTTCATCAATTGCAGAAATAGTGTCGAATGAGAGAGAATAAAATAGATCATTATTTTGTCTAAGGCCATACAAATAATCTGCTGCCTTAATTTCATCTGTTTTATTAATATCCATTTCATTCTTCAGCCAATAAAGAAATCTGGTAATGCTTAATCCGTCTCGAATATTGGCATTTCTTGCGCCTGATAACTCAGTAGAATTTTTTTGTGCTTTTGGATAAGCACATGGGTCCGGCAAATATTTTATGGATAAATTGTTATTGTTGCATATTTTACTAAAATTATATGCCGTTCTGTCCTCATCCATACCAATAACGCTGTTATTAATTGTTATTAAATAATCTTCGATATCATTAAAAGAATGGAAATTAACAATGTCCTGCAGTTTTTTTTTAATATTTGCAATCTTGCCGTCATCAACAAATAATTCAATTTTACCACTTCGAGGAACAATGGCAAAAGATAGAATTAGAGGGATATGCAAGATATCATTGCCTCGTATGTTCAATAGCCAGGCAATAGAATCTAAAGAAGTCAGTATGTAATGATCTATCGATGACGATTCTAAAATTGATTGTAAATTATGTAATTTATCAAGAAAAGATTTTCCAGCATATTTCTCTTCATGAATAAAAGCTTGAGATTGAGGATATGGAGGTTGATCATTCCATACATTATCAATTGGATTTTTTTCCAAATAATTAACAAATGATTTTTTTTTCTTTGCAAGTTCTTCTATTTTTCTTATTTCAGAATTTGAGTGAAGAGTAGGATCAATGCCTATGTTCGAATTAATTTCAAAATTGTTTTCCAAACATTTCCAATAATCTTTCTGATGTTCAATATTGTAATACTGGCCGTCAACTTGTTTATGTGCCTGGAAAGTATAGCGTCCATCTATGAAGATGGAAGCTTTATCCTGTTGAATTATCGCTCGTCCTGCAGATCCTGAAAAGTTACTTATCCACTCTAAACGCTCCGCGTATGGAGCTATATATTCATTTAGAAATTCATCAGTTCGATTAACAATAAACAGACTAATATTATTTTCTTTCAAATAATTTTGTATTTTCTGTAAATTATTCATTAACAATTTTTCACAATAGAAGAGAACAACTTATAATCAATATTGCCTCCGGAAATCATTACAACAACATTTTTATTCTTCACATTTATTTTATTTGTTAGCAAAGCCGTTGCTGCAACCGCTCCTCCTGGCTCTACAACAATTTTCAACTCCTCCGCTAATTCAACAATGGTTTTTTTAACTTCCTTATCACTTACTGCCAATCCTCCATCAAGAGTAGTTTGGTTAACAGGAAATGTTACGTCGCCAGGCTGAGGAGCTAAAAGCGCGTCACAAATAGATTTTCCTGATTCTTTATTCCTTACAATGGAATTATTTTTTAGTGATAGTTGTGTGTCATTAAATTCTTCAGGCTCAACGGCAAAATTTTTAATATTAGGAAATACATGTCTTAGATAAGTTGATGAACCAGCAATTAATCCTCCTCCTCCGCAACAGCAAAGGTAAAGATCGGGCTGGATGTTTTTTAATTTTAGTTCCTCAGCAATTTCTTTTCCAACAGTTCCTTGGCCTGCGATGACATCTAGATCATCATATGGCTTTATTATTATTTTATTTTCTTTGCGCGCAATCTCTGAAGAAATTTTTTCCCTGTTTTCATGCTTACAATCATAAAATATAATATCGGCGCCATATTTTTTTGTATTTTCTATTTTTATAGATGGTGCATTTTTTGGCATAATAATAGTAGCCTGAACTCCAAATAATTTTGATGAATATGCTACAGCCTGAGCATGATTTCCAGATGAATAAGAAACTATGCCTCTTGATTTTTCTTCATTTGATAATTGTGAAATTTTATTACTTGCTCCTCGTAATTTGAAAGAGCCGGTCCATTGAAGACTTTCTAACTTGAAATAAACACTGGCATTTGTTTTTTTATTTATTGTTTCACTGCTTATAAGTGGTGTTTTAATAATTAATGAGAAAATTCTTTCATACGCTTTGTCAATCTCTTGTGGCGTTAATGCATCCATAAAGTTCTTTTATGTCTCCGCTCCATATATCTCAACAAGTTTTATTGAATATAGTCAAAAAAGAATATATTTCATTTAATATGAATAATGAAAATATTACATCACCTTGTATTAGTGTTTGTAAAAGCGATCCAGTGACAGATTATTGTTACGGTTGTGGAAGAACAGCTGGAGATAAAAAATTGTGGAAAGATCCTAACACATCCGATGAATGGAAAAAATCCAATCTTGAACTAACAAGAAGCCGACTAAACGGATGGCAGCAAGAGGCATGGGATAAATCATATGCACATAAAAAAGATAGGGGAATGTCACTGATTAAGAAGAAACTTCTCAAACAAAAAAAATAGATTTTATTAATTATATAATAATAATATAAGGAAAAAATTTGTAATGAATAAAATATAGTATAGAATTATCTTTTTAAGGAGGTAATATGAGTGATTTGATAGTGATGCATAATGATTGAAAATTTTAATGGATCCATATACTTAATTCTTTTCATAATTTTACTGTTGGGAAATGTATACTACGCGTACTGCACCTTGATAAATACCAAAAATTGGCTTGATAAATATGGTACGCATCATTCTGCGGTTTTAATAACAAGAATTCTAGGATCTTTAATTTCAGGCTTTGTATTAATTGGTGTCTATATATTATTTACTGGAACTGAGGGTACTTGGGCATATTTTGCAACAATGTTTATTGGTTTTGTAATAATGGCCATTATTGGTATTCATTTTGTAGAAGTTGATTATCCTAATAATTACAAAGACAAAGAGGGATTTGAAAACGTAGTAATAACTAAAGAAGGTTATATACCTGCTATAATATTCGCAATTATAAATGCAATTATAATGTATGGTTTATCTGACAAAATTTACACTTAAAAACTAATATCCTACTTTTAATAAATATAAACCATGAGCAGGTGCCGTAGCGCCTGCTTTTGATCTATCTCGGCTTTTAATTATATCTTTTACATCAGATGAGTTAAATTTACCCTTTCCTGCTTCAACCAACGTACCTACCATAATTCTTACCTGGGAATGAAGAAAAGATTTAGCTGAAACATTTAGTGTTATGTGTTGATCATTTGTTTCAATTGAACAACTTTGAATTGTTTTTATAGATGAAGATGATTGACAATCAATAGAACGAAATGCATTAAAATCGTGTTTGCCCACAAAAATTAAAGCTGCTTCTTTCATTGCATCTATATTCAATTTTTTAAAGACCCCCCAAATTAGATTTTTATTAAAAGTTAAAGGTCCACGCCTGTTTATTATCAAATATTCATAAGTTCTAATCTTGGCGGAAAATCTTGCATGAAAATCATTATTGACTTCCTTCACATCTAAAATAGCAATTGGCAGTGGTCTTAAATGCTGATTGATGCCGTCACGAATATTATCCAATGGAATATTTTTTGATAATTCAAAATGCGCAACTTGTCCCTTTGCATGCACACCAGAATCTGTTCGTCCTGCGCCAAATACACTTACAGTTTCTGATGTCATTTTTTTTATAGTAACTTCCAGTGATGATTGAATGGAAAGGCCATTCTCTTGTTTTTGCCATCCAACAAAATCAGTGCCATCATATTCAATTGTTATTTTGTATCTAACCATTTACTTTCTGACCAATATCAAAGGCAAAGCCTTTTAAAAATTCTCCTATTTTCATTGATTTTTTACCTTCACGTTGAATGATTTCAGGAATAATGATGCCATTTTTACACCCAATATGAAACTGTCTGTTCATTATGGTAGATGCTTCAGCTTCACAAATTTTCATTAAACACTTAATAATACTAAAGCGCATATTATTAACAGTAAACCAAGCTGACGGATTAGGAGCAAAAGCTCTTATTTGATTATAAACCGCATTTATTTCATTATTGAAATTAATTCTTCGGAGTTCCGGGGTGATCTTTTTTGCATAAGTCGCATAAGTTTCGTCTTGTTTTTGCAATGATATTTTTTTATCCAATAAATCAGGCAGAGTATTAATTAATAATGTAGTTCCAAGAATATTTAGTTCAGATGTTAAATTTTCTTTATTAATATTTTTATTAATGTTTATTTTCTGAGTTGCTATGATTGGTCCTGTATCAAGTTTTTCCTCTAATAGAAAAATACTTACTCCTGTTTTTTCGTCCCCATTAAGGATAGCATGCTCAATGGGGGCGGCACCTCGCCATTTAGGTAGTAAAGAAACATGGATATTAATGCACCCATAAGGAGGAATCTGAAGAATGCTCTTAGGAAGTAATAACCCATAACCCATAATAACAACAAGATCAGGTTTAAGTTTCTTTAAATCATTTATGCTCTCCAACGATGCGAAATTCTCAGGGTGATAAACTGGAATATCGTGTTCTAATGATAATGCATGCGCTGGAGATTTTTGCATCAACATACCTCGCCCTTGTTTTCGCGGGGGCTGCGTGTAAGTAGCTATGATATTATATTTATGATCAATCAAAGATTGTAAATAAACCTTAGAGATTTCAGGCGTACCCATGAATACAATACTCTCCTGACGCATTAAATCTCCCCCATCTTTTTTAATTTTTTAACACGCTTGATAATCATATTACGTTTAAGAGAAGAAAGATAATCTACAAACAGTTTTCCTGATAAATGATCAATTTCATGTTGAAGCACTCGTGCCTCATATCCATTTTTTTCTCCCTTAATAATTTTATTTTTTTCATTTGTGTATTCTATTTCAATAGAAGCGGGTCTTTCTATTTCAATAAATTGTTTGGGGAAAGACAAACATCCTTCTTCCATCACCACTGTTTCTTCAGAATATGATTTGATACTAGGGTTAAACAACGCATATACTTTTTCTGTTTCTTTTTCATAATCCTGAATATTAACAGTGATTATTTTTTGTAAAATGCCAATTTGATTTGCAGCCAATCCTACTCCAGGCGCTCTTTTCATTGTTTCAATCATTTTTTTTGAAATAAAAATTTCTTTTTCGGTTACTTTATCGATTGTTTGAGCATATTGACGTAACTTTGGATGAGAAACGAAAAGTATTTTTTCCATAAAAAAATTATTATATTTTTTTTCTAGATTGAAAAGCCGCATTAAGAGTATTTTCATCTAAATAATGAACTTCACCTCCCATAGGCACACCTTGGGCCAGTCTTGTTACATCTAAGTTCTCAATTGTATCCAATTTATCTGCAATAACATGACTTGTTGTTTGACCTTCAATAGTAGTACTAAGTGCAAGTATCACCTCTTTGACACTTTGTTTTTTAATTCGTTGGATCAGTTTTGTTATATTAAGATCATCAGTGCCTATGCCGTTAATAGCGGATAGTGATCCTCCTAATACATGATACGCGCCACGATAAAAACCAATTCGTTCAAATGTCCATAAATCTGATAAATCTTCTACAACACAAATAGTTTGTCTATCTCTTTTTGTATCAATGCATAAAGAGCAAGGTGAAATAATATCAATATTTCCACATATTTCACAATTAATTATTTTTTGGTTAGCTTCCTGAAGAAATTGAACTAGAGGTAATAAAGATCGTTCTTTATTTTTTAATAAATGTAAAGCAATCCGCTGTGCAGATCGTCTTCCTAAACCTGGCAATTTAGATATTTCATTAATAAGTTTATCAATTTCAGAATTCGCCATTGGATACTTCTTTTAGAAAGGAAGTTTCATACCTGACGGCAAGGGAATACCTCCTGTGACACTCTTCATTTCTTCTTGAGCTGCTGTTTCTCCTTTTTGTTTGGCATCATTAATAGCTGCCACAATTAAATCCTCAGTGATTTCTTTCTCTTCTTGTTTCATTAAAGAATCGTCAATTGATATGTGTTTAATTTCTCCTTTTGCGGTTGAAACTACCTTAACCATCCCCCCTCCTGATGATCCTTCTACTTCAATTGAATTTAGCTTTTCTTGTGCTTCTGCCATTTTTTTCTGCAATTGTTGTGCTTGCTTCATCATATTACCAATATTAACCATTATTTTTCCTTTATTGATTGTTGTATATCTTTGCTTGCAATTGTTTCTTCTAAGGTTTCTTGAATATCAGTTATGGAATGAATCTTAACACCTGGATATTTATTTATAATTTTTTTAATTTGAGGATCATTCCTCATAATCTCAATTTCTTTCTGTTGGACCAATAAATCTTCTTCATATAATGTTTTGCCAATATTACTGCTAGATGCACTTACTTGCCAAATTCTACCTGTCCATTTTGATATATATTTAGCAATTGTTCTGCAAAAATGTGGGTCAGTAATAGCTTCTGAATTTATAATGATCTCGCCTTCTTTAAAAGATACAAGTTTAACATTGTTATATAAATAAGTATGCAACATACCTTCCTTTTTTTGATAGAATAAATCAACAAATTGTCTATATGATTTAATAGGTATAGAATTAGATAACTTTGCTACATTATCAACTTGACCATTTTTTTCTGTCTCAATAACTTTATTTATTGTCGCAGGAGTTTCATTGTTGGGTAGCTTGATCTTAATTGACTCTTTTTTTTGTTCTTTTTCTTCAGCACTATTAGCTATTTTTTTTACTAAATCATCAGGAGATGGGCCTTCATATAAATAAATCAAACGGATAATTAACATTTCACCGTGTTGAAAAAGATGAAAACCAGATTGTAATTCTTGATAACCTTTAAACAAAACTTGCCATACTATTCCAAGCGAGGACATTGAAATCTTTTCTGCCATCTCCGCACCCTTGCTTCTTTCAAAGTCGGGTATATGAATGTCATCTTTAATGTTAGGTAAAATTTTTATTTGTGTCAAAAAATGAGTGATTTTGAGTAACTCATCAAAAATCATCAGAACATCGGCACCAGCTCGATAAATTTTATTATATATTTCGAGAGAAGTTTTAGCATCCCCATTAAATATCGCATCCAAAAGATCAAAAATATTGCCCCGATCCGCTAATCCTAACATTGATATAATGGTATCTGTTGTGATCTGATCTTTCGCATTAGCTATAGCCTGATCAAACAAACTTAATCCATCACGAACTGATCCATCAGCAGCACGGATAATCAATGCCATTGCTTCTTTATTAATTTTAATTTTTTCTTTAACAGCAATATTATTTAAATGTGCAATCAGATTATCTGCTTCTATGCGATGTAAATCAAACCGCTGACATCGTGAAATAATTGTGATTGGTATTTTTTTTACCTCCGTTGTAGCAAAAATAAATTTTATATGTGGGGGCGGCTCTTCTAATGTTTTTAATAACGCATTAAATGCGCTTTTGGAGAGCATATGTACTTCATCAATAATGAATATTTTATATTCGCAGTTAACTGGCTTATATTTTACATTATCAATAATCTCACGAATATCATCAACGCCCGTCCTACTCGCAGCATCCATTTCAATAACATCAATATTATGATCTCCACGAATAGAAATACATGATTTACACTTGCCACAAGGCTCGCATGATTCAGGTGGCCGTGCTTCACAATTCAAACTCATTGCTATCAATCTTGCTGTTGTAGTTTTGCCAACACCTCTTACACCTGTTAGTAAATACGCATGGGCTATACGATTGTTTATTATAGAATTCTTTAGAGTTTGAACCAAAGTCTTCTGACCAATCAAATTGCCAAAAGTTTGTGGTCGATATTTTCTTGCTAAAACTCTATATTCTTGTTTATTATTTTCGTTCATAACAAATAAAATTTATGGAAGGTATAAGTGACCCGGATAAGCTTGGTACAGCTGCTTCTTCTCAGATCTGACTGAATTAGCAAGTTATCCGCCCACTTAACCTTCCATTAGTAATATAACATCATCTAACAGAAAGACATACTCTGAGTTGATAAAATTTGATTATTTTTTTCTAAAATCAGACATTTTATAAACACCTAGAATATCAAAATGCTTACAAAAAAATTTCATCTCATCAATGGCAAGTTTAACTGCATCATTTTCAGGATGTCCTTCAAAATCAATATAAAACTGCGCAACATCAAAGCCCTGGGGATGAACGTAGCTCTCTAACTTTGTAATATTAACGCCATTGCTAGCAAAACCGCCAAGAGACTTATATAGGGCTGCAGGTATGCTTCTGACCTGAAAAACCAGTGTTGTCATTAAGTTTTTTTCATTTACATCCACAAAAGATATTTTTTTTGACATTATAAGAAAACGAGTAACATTGTTATTTACATCTTGAAAATTTGATTCAATAATTTTCAAATTATATATCTTAGCAGCTAAATCAGAGGCTATGGCCGCATCTTCTTTGTTATTCAGTTCTGATACCATTTTAGCCGCTCCTGCAGTATCTGCAGCAACTATCATATCTTTATTATTTTTAATCAAATTTTTTCGGCACTGAGTAATTGCTTGTTCATGGCTATGTACTCGCTTAATAGTATTTATAGAAGCATCTTGTGGAGCTAGCAAACAATGATTTACTTTTAAGAAATATTCGCCAATTATTTTTAGTTTCGAATTAGGAATCAAATGATGCGTGTCAGCAACTCTCCCAGCTTTAGAATTTTCAATTGGCACAAGTGCAATATTTGCACTACCTTCTCGAACGCATTCAAACATTTCTTCAAATGTTTTACAAGCTACAGAACTGGCCCCTGGATAGATTATTTTTCCTGCTAATTCGCTGTATGCCCCATTAACGCCTTGAAATGAAAAAGAGTTAATTGTACTCATAATTTATTTTTTATAATATTTTCAACATTGATTAAATCTTTTTTAGTGTCTACACTAATCGGAACATCTTTTACATAATTAACACCGATTGTCATTCTTGCATCTAGGGCGCGCCATTGCTCCAATTTATGTTCTAATTCGTTAATGCTTGGAGTTAATGATGTAAATTTCTTTAATGTTTCATAACGAAAACTATAAATACCTACATGATGATATGCTTCATCGTAAGTAACTTTTGAAGATTTAAAAAAATCAAATGCTTGCCCAATAGTATTCTTTTTTATCCAATCAATTCTTATCTTTGTAACGCTTGGGTCATTTTTTTGATTATTCTTTAATTCTGTTGCTAAAGTTCCCATATCAAATCCTTGTAAAAGCGGTGTGTTAACTTTAACAATATCAAAAGGATCAATAATAGGCATGTCCCCTTGAAGATTGATTATACTATCAAACTCACTAATATTATCTTTGTTTTTTATCGCCTCAAATATTCTGTCAGTTCCTGAAGGAAGGTTGGGATCTGTAAGAATAGCTTTGCCCCCCAAAGACAATATACATTCTAAAACTTCCTTTTCAGAACAAGCGACAATGACTTCACCAAGATTAGATGCCTTAGCTTGTTCCCAGACTCTTTGTATCATAGGTTTTCCGCAAATGAGTGCCATAGGTTTGTTAGGAAATCTTAAAGAAGCCATTCTGGCTGGAATTAAAATAAGTGTTTTCATCAATTCTATGCTATCTTAGACAATAAAATTTAATCAACAAAGAGTTTTGAGTAGTATTCATTAAAGTAAAAATCTATATATCTATTATCATGTCTGGGTTTGAAATTAATAAAATACTTGCTTCTATCTTAGTAGCAATAATTATTTTCGTAATTATTGGTTTTGTGGGAAACTTTATTGTTAAGATAAACTATAATGAATCGCTGGTTAAGGCATATAAAATAGACTTACCTGAAACTTCTGCTGATTCAACTATGCAAAAAGCCACAAACGATGAAATCGTTGAGTCTATATCTTCTTTATTAGCTAGTGCTTCATTTAAAAAAGGTGAAAAAATTTTTAATAAATGTGGAGCTTGTCACAATTATAAAAAAGATAGCAAATCAAAAATTGGCCCTAACCTGTGGGATTTAATTAATAGACCAAAAGCCAGCGTAAGTGGTTTTGCCTATTCAAAAGCATTATCTGAATACGGTGGAAAATGGACTTTTGAAGAACTGAATGAATTTCTTTATAAGCCAAAGGAATACATTAATGGAACAAAAATGATTTTTACAGGTTTAAATAATGTTAATGATCGTGCTAATCTTATCTTATGGTTAAGTCAACAGTCTGAGAATCCTATTCCTCTACCATAATAGTTTATTCGTATCGATATTATGACTTTAAAAAATCAAATGGAAGAATTTATATCTTTTGCAAATATCATGGCAGATGAATCTGCCAAGGTTATAATGGAATATTTTCGACAAACTTTTGCAATAGAAAATAAAGATGATGATACCCCTGTGACAATTGCGGATAAAAAATCAGAATTAAAGATTAGAGAATTAATTAATAAAGCTTATCCAAGTCATGGAATTTTAGCTGAAGAGTTTGATAATACAAATCTTGACTCAGAGTATATTTGGGTAATTGATCCAATTGATGGTACAAGAAGTTTTATTGCGGGACACAAAGATTTTGGGACACTTATTGCTCTTTTATATAAAAAAAAACCTATATTAGGAATAATCAATTGTCCTGCTCATAACGAAAGATGGATTGGTGTTGAAAATCAAATAACAACGCTTAATGGAAAAAATATAAAAACTTCTTCAAAAAAATCAATCGAAGATTGTTATACAATTACTACTGGACTTTATTTGGAAGATGAAACATTTAGAAATGGTTTTGAGAATATAATTAAAAAATCAAAATATTATATATTTGGTGGAGATTGTTATATGTACGGTATGCTTTCTTCAGGTTTGGTTGATATAGTTGTTGAAGATACTCTTAAGACACATGACTATATGGCGTTAGTACCAATAATTCAAGGCGCTGGGGGAATAATAACTGACAAATATAACAACTCTATTACTTTAGACTCAGATGGTAGCGTACTAGCTACAGCCAATTCCCTTATACACAAACAAGCAGTAAACATGATTAATTTATAATAACTAAAATTTAAGAAAAAGTTTATATTAGTCATGATGAAAAAAAATTTTTTTTTAAAATTATATATTTTTTTTATTCTATTAATTTCCACTCCAAGTATTGCTGAAATCAACATATCCCATGCAATAGCAATGCATGGGAAACCCAAATATGGAAAAGATTTCACACATGTTGATTATGTCAATCCAAATGCTGTTAAGGGCGGTAAAGTCGTATTTAGCTCCACTGGATCCTTTGATACATTTAATCCTTTTATCTTAAAGGGAACTTCTGCAGCTGGTATTGGAAATCTATTTGAAACGTTAACCACAAAATCTAGTGATGAAGCATTTACAGAATATGGCTTACTTGCTGAAACCATTGAATGGCCGGATGATCGTTCCTGGGTTGCCTTCACTCTGCGCAAAGAAGCAAAATGGCATGATGGTAAAAGTGTGACACCAGAGGATGTAATTTGGACTTTTAATACATTGATGGAAAAAGGCCACCCTTTCTATAAATATTATTACGGCGATGTTGTCGAGGTTATAAAAGAAAATGATTTAAAGGTGCGCTTTAATTTTAAAGGAAATACAAATTTAGAATTGCCTCTAATTGTAGGGCAGCTTCCTGTCTTGCCCAAACATTATTGGGAAAATATAAATTTTGAAGAAACTTCTCTTGAGATACCTATTGGAAGTGGACCATATAAAATAAATTCTTTTGATGCAGGAAGATCAATTACTTATGAATTAGACAATGATTATTGGGGAAAAAATATCCCAATTAAAAAGGGTACTGAAAACTTTGGAGCAATGAAATATGAATATTACAAAGACAGGGGCATAGAGCGTGAAGCATTTAAGTCCGGTGAGATTGATTTTTTTTCAGAAAACACTTCCAAAGATTGGGCTAGTAGTTATGACATTCCTGCAGTTCAAAAAGGTCTAATAATCAAAGAACTTATCGGACATGAAAATCCTCAAGGTATGCAAGCATTTGCATTTAATATACGAAAAGATTTTTTTAAAGATAAAAAAGTGCGTGAAGCTCTTTCTTATGCTTTTGATTTTGAATGGACTAATGCCAATCTTTTTTATGGTGCTTATAAAAGAACAAATAGTTTTTTTGAAAATTCTGAATTAGCATCTTCAGGAATTCCTGAAGGAAAAGAGCTTGATCTTTTTCAAAGTTTTGGTGACAATTATGAAGAATTTTTACCGCCAGAACTTCATTTAGAAGAATATAATCCTCCCAAAACTGATGGCTCAGGATTTATCAGGAAAGAATTATCTAAAGCAACTTCATTACTTAAAGATGCTGGTTGGAAATTAAATGAAGGTAAATTAATCAATAAAGATTCAGGAGAATATTTTGAATTTGAAATACTTTTGGTCTCTCCCGCTTTTGAAAGAATTGTTTTGCCTTTTAAAGATAATTTAGAAAAACTTGGCATATCTGTTAATGTTAGAACAATTGACAGTGCTCAATATCAACAAAGATTGGATACTTTTGATTTTGATATGATTGTTTCAACATTTCGACAATCTTTATCTCCAGGAAATGAGCAAAGAAATTTCTGGGGCTCAGATGCTGCTGATACAAATGGATCTAGAAATATCATTGGAATTAAAAACCCAATAATTGATATATTGATAGAAAAAGTAATTTCGGCAAAAGATAGGGAAGATTTAATTACTACATCACAAGCTCTAGATCGAGTATTGCTATGGAATCATTATGTTATTCCTCAATGGCATATTTCATCATATAGAACTCTTTATTGGGATATTTTTGACAAACCTGCAGTTCGACCTAAATATTCACTTGGAACTAATACATGGTGGGTGAATATTATTAAATTAGATACACTTGAAGAAAGAAAAAATTCTCTGCTATAGATAAATTTATAAACATTATTTAATCATAATTAATGTTATAATTATATACCTATGACCGCATACATTATTAGACGGTTACTTCTTGTTATCCCAACTCTAATTGGTATCATGATTATAAATTTTGCAGTAGTGCAAATTGTACCTGGTGGTCCTGTTGAACAAATGATTGCTCAGATGACAGGCACAGCCGTTGAATCTACTGCCAGATTTTCTGGTGGGGGTGAGGGGGAAAGTTTAAGTAGTTTTAATTCAGATGATTCTTCAAATTTTGATTCCAAATACCGCGGAGCGCAGGGTTTAGATCCAGATATTATTAAAGAAATTGAAGAAATGTATGGGATGAATAAGCCTGCTCATCTCCGTTTCTTTGATATGATGAAAAATTATTTAACTTTTGATTTTGGTGAAAGTTTTTTTCGCGATCAAGAAGTGATTGATTTAGTTCTGGATAAAATGCCTGTTTCTATTTCAATTGGTTTATGGACTACTCTACTTGTATATTTAATTTCAATTCCTCTGGGAATAAGAAAAGCTATACAAGATGGCAGTCAATTTGACATAACTTCAAGTACTATCATTACCATTGGCTATGCCATTCCTAATTTTTTATTTGCAGTAATATTAATCGTATTTTTTGCTGGAGGTCGTTACTATGATATTTTTCCTCTCAGAGGATTAGTCTCAGATAATTTTGATGAATTAAATTTATTTTATAAAATTAAAGATTATTTTTGGCATTTGTGTTTGCCGCTTGTAGCAATGGTAGTCAGTGGTTTTGCCGGTCTTACATTCTTAACGAAAAATTCTTTTTTAGATCAAATTAATCAACAATATGTAATGACAGCTAGAGCAAAGGGATTATCTGAAAGAAAAGTTTTATATGGTCACGTTTTTCGTAATGCCATGTTAATTGTTATTGCTGGTTTTCCTTCTGCTTTTATAGGAATTCTTTTTTCTAGTTCATTATTTATTGAAGTCATTTTTTCCTTAGATGGACTCGGTTTGCTTGGTTATGAAGCCGCTTTATCAAGAGACTATCCTGTTATTTTTGCTACGTTGTATTTCTTTTCCTTGCTTGGTCTAATTATGGGTATCATTGGAGATATTATGTATTCAATTATTGATCCAAGAATTGATTTTGAATCTAGAGATACATCATGATCTTATCATCATTAAATAAGAGGCGATTAGATAACTTTAAGTCTAATAAAAGAGGGTGGTATTCATTTTTAATTTTTACTTTTTTATTTCTAGTATCCATATTTGCTGATTTTATAGCAAATGAGAAACCTCTTTTTATCAAATATCAAAATCAAATTTATTTACCTATTATAAATGAATATGCTGAGACAACTTTTGGTGGCGAATTTGAAACAGAAGCAGATTACCGGGATCCATTTGTAAAAGATCTAATCAATAACAATGGGTGGATGATTTGGCCAATTATACCTTATTCATATGATACAATAATTAGGGATCTTGCTGTTCCTGCGCCAGCACCACCTTCTAAAAAAAATTGGTTGGGCACAGATGACCAGGCTAGAGATGTGTTAGCTAGACTAATTTATGGTTTTCGAATTTCTATATTATTTGGTTTTACCTTAACTTTTTTTTCTATGCTCATTGGTGTTACAGCAGGCGCTATTCAAGGATATTTTGGTGGTAAAATTGATTTATTTTTTCAGCGTTTTATGGAAATCTGGTCAGCTATTCCAACCTTATATGTATTGATTATTCTAGCCAGCATAGTGCAACCAAATTTTTGGTGGCTGCTTGCAATATTACTTTTATTCAGTTGGATGGGTTATGTAGGAGTTGTCAGAGCTGAATTTTTAAGGGCTCGCAATTTAGATTATGTCCGCGCTGCAAGAGCACTTGGCGTTTCTAACTATAAAATAATGTTTAGACATTTATTGCCCAATGCGACAGTAGCTACGATTACTTTTCTTCCTTTCAGTTTAAGCGCATCTGTTACGGCTTTATCCGGTCTGGACTTTTTAGGTTTTGGTCTTCCGCCTGGATCAGCTTCTTTAGGAGAAATGGTTAATCAAGGCAGAAATAATTTACAAGCCCCCTGGCTTGGTTTAACAAGTTTCTTTACTCTTGGACTCATGTTGGGCTTGTTGGTTTTTGTCGGAGAAGCTATCAGAGATGCTTTGGATCCTAGAAAAACATTTGTTTGATAAAATGAATAATCTAGTTCAAATAAAAAAATTGTCTGTTGGTTTTCAGTCTCATAATAAAAAATCAAATGTTGTTAAATCAATTTCATTTGAAATTCCTAAAGGAAAAACAGTTGCACTGGTTGGAGAGTCTGGCTCAGGAAAAACTATCACTGCTCTTAGCATACTAAGACTGTTACCCTACCCTGCTGCTTTTCATGATTCTGGTGAAATTATTTATAAAAACTTTAACCTTCTTAAATTAAAACAAAATGAAATTCAAAAAATTCGTGGAAAAAATATCAGTGCAATTTTTCAAGAACCAATGTCTAGCCTTAACCCACTTCACACTATTGAAAAACAAGTTAATGAAATTTTGATGATTCATTCATCAATTTCTTATACAAATGCTACTACGAAAACAAAAAAATTATTATCTCAAGTTGGTTTAGAAAATATATCAGAAAGAATAAAGGCTTATCCTCACGAACTATCAGGAGGCCAGCGTCAGCGTGTAATGATTGCTATGAGTATATCAAATAATCCAGATTTATTAATAGCTGATGAGCCTACAACAGCACTCGATGTAACTGTGCAATCTCAAATTTTAGATTTGATACAAAGCATTCAACAACAAATGGGTATGTCAATATTATTTATTAGTCATGATTTAGCTGTAGTAAAAAAAATTGCTGACTATGTTTGCATAATGAAAGATGGTGAATTTGTTGAAAAAAATTTCACAGAAAATATTTTTTCTAACCCTCAACATAGCTACACCAAAGAATTGATCTTATCACAAACAAAGAAAAGAGTTTTTGGAAATTATGGTGACAATTCAATTCTTCAGATAAATGAACTTAAAGTATGGTATCCAATAACAAAAGGTATTCTTAGAAGAACTATTGATTATGTTAAGGCAATAGATTCATTAAATTTTAATTTAAAAACAAAACAAACATTAGGAATTGTGGGGGAATCTGGATCTGGAAAAACTTCTCTAGTTCTTGCAATTCTTAAATTAATATCATCAAAAGGAAATATTATTTTTGATAATCAAAATTTAAATAAAATTGGAAAAAATAAAATGAAAAACTTAAGAAAGGAAATACAAATTGTTTTCCAAGATCCTTTCAGTTCACTGAGTCCAAGAATGACAATTGAACAAATTGTATCTGAAGGTTTAGAAATACATCAAAAAAAATTATCAAAAGATGAAAAAAAAGATAAAATTAAAAAAATAATTAAAGAGGTAGGTCTAGATTATGAAGACATTCATCAACGTTTTCCTCATGAATTCTCTGGGGGCCAACGGCAAAGAATTGCTATAGCTCGAGCACTAGTATTAAAACCTAAATTGCTTATATTAGATGAACCAACATCTGCATTAGATGTAAATATTCAAAATCAAATACTTCAAATGTTAAATTATTTACAAAAAAAATTTGATTTAAGTTATATTTTTATTAGTCATGATATGAATGTAATTAAAGCTATGTCTGATTATATCTTAGTACTAAGAAACGGAAAAATAATCGAGGAAGGAAATGCTAATGAAATATTTACTAAACCAAGAACAGAATATACACAAAAGTTAATTCAAGCAATTTTATAAAATATTTTATATAAAAATTTAATATAAAATTAAAACACCATATTGCTATTGAATAACTCTTTGCAGTTATTGTTATAAAATTATGGTATATATACCTATAGCTGTTTTTGACTTCTATTCTGTCAACACAAATTCTATTTCTTTCTGGCATACAAGGAAAAGGAATATTTCCACACAATAAGAAATTTTTTTCACTTGATTTAATATTCCAGCATGAACACCACATTCGCAAAATTGACAACAATTTGTGGTGCTTCTTTAGGTTTATCAATTTCTTTTATCATTAATTATTATATTAACACTATTTAAACTTTTTATTGAGGATTTTTTGGCACTCAGCACACGCGATACACTAAAATACCCACTTGTTTTTTTTATTTATTTAATTCGCTAAAGTATATCGTGTAAATCTATCTCCTTCTGTTGAGGTAGGATAAATATCTCTTGTTTCTCCATTTTCTAATTTTATTTTTCTAAATTGACTTTCCAAGTTACTAATTCTAGTAACTATTTTAGATAACGCATTAAGATCATTCCCATATCTTTTGAATTGATCATGTCTGGTTTTAATCTGATCTTTAGTAAATCCAAAAGTATATTTAATCGAATTTGTGGATTTATAAGCTGATAAAGAAGCGCCATTTGAATCATCTAACCATTTAACAATATCATAGGAAAATTTTGAAGTAATTTGATGTTGATCAGTTTTATAATCAAACATCCCTTCTAACTTATTTCTACAAAATCTACTAATGTTATTAAGCTGAATTTTATAATCATTAATATTTTCATCAATATTTAATTTATTTATTAATATATCTAATATGATTTTTTCTATAAATTCCAACAATGCTAAATATGATTTAACAATACCCCTTGTCTTATATTTATAGATTAAATTTCCACCCACTAGTCCTTTTTTTAGTTTTATATAATTTTTTTCTTCCTGATAGTGATTTAAAAGTTCTTCTTCAGAAGACCATAATTCATTTTTTGTTTCTTTAATAAAATCATTGTACAAATCATTTATTTCTTTTGGTGCTTTATCTATATTATCAATTATACTCTTGATAACTTTAGTTTTATTAACTCCAAAAAAATGTAAAAAAATAAAAAATTCGTCAAAAGGTCGTCCATTTACAATAGTTTCAATAAATAAAGCATATGCTCTTAATTCTAAATAATCTTTGAAACTAATATGATTTGTTTTTATACCTACTTCTTCATAATCAATAATTTTCTTACCATCATATTCTCCAAAATTTAGTGGGACTATTCTATATTTGCTTTCATAGCCAAATTTTTTTTTATAATCGGGATTTTTAAATTCAGTGCCATTTAAAATCATTAAGGTATATATACATAACATTGATACACCAGAATCAATTATTTCATTAACTCCTTTAATAAATGTCTCTTTAGTTTCTCCAGGGAGAGGGACGATTAACTCTGCTTTAGTTGATCGGCCAGCTTCTTTTAAATGTTTATTGATTCCATAATAATCATCTAAACTTATATTAGATCTTTTAATATTTTTTAAAACATCTTGGTCCATTGATTGAGCTGACATATTCACAGAAAAAATATTACCAAGTAAGCTAGTAATATCAATTACTCTTGCTTTGTTGTTTTTACCAGTAGTAGACATGACTTGTAATGGCCAATTATATTTCTCATATACTCGTAATAAAGATTTTGTTATTTCACGATCTCTTGGATACATTCCAAAGTTTGTATCAGCAATATGTAAGCCTACTACTCCCAGGTTCGATATTTTTTTAGCTATATATATAATTTCTTCATTAATTCTATCTGTTGAAAACAAGTGTGTTTTTTGAAAATAATCATCACCAGTATGACAAAATGAACATTTAAAAGGACATCCTCTGTTTGTTTCAATAAATGGTATAAGTCTTCCATCAAAAAAATGATCCAACATTCCATTTAAGTAAGGTGAAGGTATGTCATCAAGATTTTTTATTCTTTCAGATTTAATTCCTTTCATCAATTCAATATTTTTGTTATTTAGGGAGGAGGGTACAATAAAAGCTGCTCCGTCAATAGTTTTGGATAAAATTTTCTTTTTATCTTTATTACATTCGATAATTCTTTTTATTATATTGGTAGTTGTTATCTCCCCTTCCATAATTATAAAAATATCAGTAGAAGATCTTTGTCGCATAAATATCTTTTGTTGTTCATCATCATGTGGAAAGTTAGGTCCACCTTGAGCAGTAATACAATCAGGATTTACTTTTTTAGCAATGGAAGAAATATGTTCGGATAATAAACTATTCCATGAATAATTGCTCAAACAAATTAAGTCTGGCTTTTCTTTTTTAATACTTTCAATAGCATTTTTTGGAAATTTGAATAATTTAACAGATATTTCATTTTTTAATATTTTTTTTGCATAAGAAGCTATAAATCCAATATTTATAGGTATTGTATCAGAAACTAATATAATTGTGTCATAAGTTAAATCACAAAAAAAAACTTTTAACTGTGTATTTTTTAAACTCATCTAAATAATAAAAATTATATAATATATTGAAATTATATAATGTTTTTTTATAGACAGATATGCAGAAAGTAAAAACAATTAAAAAATATTTACAACATTGAGTTTATGGCGGAGAGAGAGGGATTCGAACCCTCGATAGTATTGCTACTATACACGCTTTCCAAGCGTGCTGATTAAACCGCTCTCACATCTCTCCGCTTTAAGAGTTAATACGAATTAGATCATCATCTAGGGTATATATTTATCATGAAAGGGATTCACT
>Ga0187827_10001561_pt1 | contig 33358 bp, 27 predicted proteins | sample ETNtaG_39_FD_167969 | JGI IMG/M metagenome (GOLD analysis project Ga0187827, IMG submission 167969) | Marine microbial and viral communities from oxygen minimum zone, Eastern Pacific Ocean - ETNP2014_SV_150_PacBio MetaG (Illumina Assembly) | ecosystem: Environmental > Aquatic > Marine > Hypoxic...
CCGCCTGCAGCTCCAAGTAGATGTCCTGTCATAGATTTTGTTGAACTAACATGAAGGTTATCTGCATATTCACCAAATACAGTTCTAATAGCTTTAGTCTCAATTTTATCATTGAATGGAGTAGATGTACCATGTGCATTAATATAATCTATATCAGATGGTTGACATGTTGCATCAGCTAATGCCTGCCTCATGGATCTTACAGCACCATCACCATCAGGGGCTGGACTGGTCAGGTGATAAGCATCTGCAGTTGCACCATATCCTACAAACTCACCAAGGATTTCTGCATTTCGTTTTTGTGCATGTTTGAGTTCTTCCAATACTATTATTCCTGCTCCTTCACCCATTACGAATCCATCTCTATTAGCATCAAAGGGGCGACTCGCAGAATTTGGATCATCATTTTTTGTCAGTGCCTTCATATTTGTAAAACCAGAGACAGCCATAGGTGTTATTGAAGCATCAGAACCGCCAGTAATGATTGCGTCAGCATCTCCATATTTGATTATTCTCAAGGAATCTCCAATTGCATGACTTGCAGTTGCACAGGCAGAAACTACACAGTAATTTGGTCCCTTAAAACCATATTTTATAGACACTTGACCAGCTGCTATATCAGAGATCATAGAAGGAATAAAGAAAGGACTTACACGTCTGGGACTATTCATTAGTCGTTTATGTTGATTCTCAAAGGTATTAATTCCACCAATTCCAGATCCGATAATTACACCTATACGATTTTTATCTATTTGGTCATTATCAAGTCCTGACTCTATGACAGCTTCTGAACTGGCAACCAGTGCCATGGAAGTAAAACGATCCATACGATTTAATTCACGGCTTTCAAAATAATCTTCAAAATTAATCTTTAATTCACCTGCAATATGAACACTAAAATCTATGGTATCAAATGAAGTAATGGTGCCTATGCCATTTTCACCATTTTTTAGAGCATTTAAAAATGCATGGTTTGAGTTACCAATGGGTGACAGGACACCTGTACCCGTTACTACAACTCGTCTGGACATGAGGTTTTTTAGTTTAGCTTATTTGATATATAATCAACAGCTTGGCCTACAGAAAGTAAACTTTCTGCATCATCATCTGGTATTTCAATACCAAATTCTTCTTCAAATTGCATGATAAGCTCAACGGTGTCAAGTGAATCTGCGCCTAAGTCATCTATAAATTTTGCTTCCATTGTTATCTTATTATCTTCAATTCCAAGTTTATCAATTATAATCTCTTTTATCTTATCATAATATTCAGACATATTATTATAGCTCCTTTTTATTATTTCATTACCATTCCACCATCCACATTAAAGGTTTGTCCAGTGATATATCCAGCTTCTTCTGATGCAAGGAAACATACTAGATTTGCTACATCTATTGGTTTTCCAAACCTTCCCAAAGGAATAGAGGAATACATTTGCTGCTTTAATTTATCATTCAGTTCACCAGTCATATCTGATAAAATATATCCAGGCGCAACTGAATTAACTGTTATATTTCTTGATCCTAATTCTTTTGCCACAGCCTTTGTCAAACCTATAATACCTGCTTTGGATGCAGCATAATTACTTTGTCCAGGATTTCCAATTTGTCCTATTACAGATGTAATGTTGATTATTCTTCCACCTTTATTTTTAATCAAAGGACGCGTGACAGCCTTAATGCCATTAAAACATCCTTTCAAGTTAGTATTTAAGACATTGTCCCAATCATCTTCTTTCATTCGCATTATTATATTATCTCGTGTAATACCTGCATTATTCACTAATATATCGATTTTACCCCAATTATCAAGTGTATTGGTAATTGTTTTTAAAAAATCATCATAATTTGAAACATCACCAGTTTGAATTTCAGCTGTTCCATTTTGTGAGATGATTAATTCTTTTAAAGTCTCCATATCTATAGTATTTCTAGCCATAAGCATAATCTTTACGCCATAATTGGCAAGTTGTAATGAAATAGCTTTACCGATACCTCGTGAAGCTCCAGTTACAATTGCGACTTTATTGGTTAGATCACAAAACTTCAAAAGTATCTAAATGCTCTATTTTATCGCAACTGATTGTAGTTGATTCTGGATATATACGTTGGTTGAGCCCTTTGAGAACTCTTCCCGGTCCAACTTCGAAAAAATCTGATATTCCTGCTTGTTTCATGTTCAGGATAGTATCTAACCATAGGACGGGATATTCTAATTGATTGACTATGTTCTCTTTAATAGCTGATGCTTCTGAAATGGGTTTAGCTGAAACATTCTGATATATAGGTATTTGAGAGTCATTGAATTGAGTGGCATTAATGATATCCAAAAGGGGACCACGGACAGGAGCCATTAAAGGGGAGTGAAAAGCTCCTGATACATTTAATTTTACTGCTCGCCTTACACCTAATCTTTTTGCTGATTTAATGGCATTATCAACAGCCTTTGTTTCTCCTGAAATTACAATTTGTCCTGGCCCATTAATATTGGCAGGAACAACAATGCCATCTTGATTACAAATACTTTTTATCTGGTCTTCATCTGCACCTAGTATAGCAGCCATGGTGCCTACTGAATTATTACATGCAATTGCCATTTCAGAAGAACGAATTTTCACGATATTTAGAGCATCTTCAAAAACGAGTGCACCTGCAGAAACCAGAGCTGAGAATTCACCTAGACTATGACCAGCAACAGCACTGGGGATTACATCTTTTTTTTTGAGAAGCTTATCAATTATAACTGAATGAATAAATATTGCAGGCTGTGTGAATCGGGTCTTTATTAAAGTCTCTTCAGGTCCATTAAATGAGATTTCTTGCAGGTTATAATCCAGAATATCTGATGCAGAATGATACATGTCTTTAACAAAATTGAATGCATCGTAAAGATCTTTGCCCATTCCAATATATTGGGTACCCTGACCTGGAAAAAGAAATGCGTTATGCATGTGCCGGAATTCCCCATTTTAAATATGTTGCACCCCAAGTAAATCCAGCTCCAAATGTAGAAATAATCACATTATCTCCTAGGTTTAGTAAATTATTTTCAGCAGCTTCAGAAATGCAGATGGGTATTGTTGCTGCTGTGGTATTTGCATATTTATCAATATTAACCATTACTTGTGAATCATTAAGTCCTAGTTTTTTAGCTGTAGCATCAATAATCCGTTTATTTGCCTGGTGAGGTATGAAAAGATCTATATCTTCTCCTGCCAAGTTATTCCTCTGGGCAATTTCAAATGATACGTCAACCATACCTTTAACGGCATATTTAAAAACTGTTTTACCCTCCTGAAAGACATAATGTAATTTATTGTTAACTGTTTCATGGCTGGCTGGATATAGGCTTCCACCTCCATCTAGTCTCAGGTATTCTCCCCCTGCTCCATCTATTTTTAATTCAGAATCTATAAGACCATATTTTTCTGAAGCCTCAAGCAGAACTGCACCAGCACCATCTCCAAATAGAATACAGGTATTACGATCTTCATAATTCAGTATTGTACTCATAGTATCTGCTCCAATAACAATAACTTTTTTGCTACGTCCAGATTCAATCAGCGCAGCACCTGATTCAAGAGCGAATAAAAATCCGGAGCAGGCAGCTGAAAGATCATAGCCCCAGGCATTTGAAGCGTTGATATTTTGTTGAATGAGGGCCGCAGAACAAGGCAATATTTTATCGGGAGTAATTGTAGCAACTATGATCGTATCAATTTCATCAGCTGATAGGTTATATTTTTTCATTAGATCTAGGATAGCATAGGTTGACATGGCAACTGTAGCTTCCCCATTTTTAACTATACGCCTTTCTTTGATCCCTGTTCTAGATTGAATCCATTCATCGCTAGTCTCAACGAGTTTTTCCAAATCATGATTTGTTAAAATCTTGGTTGGAAGGTACTTCCCCGCACCAGTAATATTTGCTCTAAACGGGGTTCGTTTCACTTATTATTATGTTATTATCAAAAATATCAGAATATTTTTCTAATCTACCAGCTATATCTTCGATAAGATTTGCTTCTATGGTTTTATGAGCTGCTTTCAGAGAATTTTTTATTCCTCTCGCAGTAGAAGATCCGTGACATTTCATTACAATGCCATTGATTCCTAGAAGCGGAGTTGCTCCATGTTCTTCATGATCTAGTGTTGCAGTAATATCACTAAATACAGTATTAAATATAGAAGTAATATCATTGCCTAAGCCTGAGGATCGCAATTGTTTTTGTAGCCATTCCATAAGGTGAGCTATTATTCCCTCAGTCAGTTTGAGAACAATATTGCCGGTAAACCCATCACAAATTATTATATCAGCTTTTCCATCCATAATATAGCGAGATTCTATATTTCCTATAAAATTACTGATATGTTCTTTGAGGAGTGGATATGTAGCCTTCGTGAGTTCATTGCCCTTATTTTCTTCGAGGCCTATATTAAGTAATGCCACCTTTGGATTTTGTCGATTTTCCAAGTGCTTAATATATGCTTCTGACATAAGTGCAAATTGTAGCAGATGCTGGGGTTTTGAATCTGCATTTGCACCTGCATCACAAAGAATAAATCCGCCTCTGTCGCTAGGTATAAATGGAGCAAAAGCTGGTCTGATAATTCCGGGGATTTTACCAATAAGAAATAATGATGAGGACAAAAGAGCAGCTGTGTTCCCTGCACTCAAGGCTGCTTGAGCAGCGCCATCTTTAACTAACTGGATTGCTTTAACAAGGGAAGAATCTGGTTTCTCACGAAAAATTCTCGATGATCTATCATTCATATCAACAATCTCAGTGGTATGAACAATTGTTACCTTAGAAATATCAAGTGATAATTCTTGAATAGTTTCTTCGATCTGGGTTTTATCTCCCAGAAGTATCAGATCAGAAGATTCTTGACCGCATTCATCTAGATAAGTATATGCACCTTTGATATTTGAATATGGTGCATTGTCTCCTCCGAGAACATCAAGTGCAATTTTCATTAAAAGGTTGGCTTAACTTGCCTGAGATGAAATGACGGGGCGTCCTTTATAATAACCACAACTTGAGCATGCCCGATAGGGTAATTTGGGTTGACTACATTGTGCACAAACACCAACTTGGGAAATTGCACAATTCCAATTTGTTCTGCGTTTTCTACCACGTGCTTTTGATTGTTTTCGTTTTGGTACTGCCATTTTAGTCCTCTAAAGAAAATGAATAATAAACATATATAGATTTAAAATTTAGGTTGACTTAAATAAATTGGACAAGGAAAAGTCCAACTTCATATTTATTCTTTATGTATGATATCTAGCCAAGATTTATTGCCCGTTATTTTTTCAAGTTGTTTTTGTATTTCAGAAGCTTTATTTTTGTTGGTGAAATTGCCAACTCTAACACGATACCATATTGCATCAGTATCGATCTTGTAATATCTTTGTATATATGCATCAATTCCCTCTTCGATAAGTTTTAATTGATCTGAACGTGCTTGTTCTAAAGATGGCCAGGCAAACACCTGAATAGTATAATGGATATTATGATCGGCCTTTATTTTATGTTGGCTGTTTAACCGTTTTTGCCTACTTTTATTTTTAACTTTCATAGAATTTGATTTACTTTTTACTATTGGTTTATCTATAGTCAAGTTATATTCTTGAGAGGTATGATCATTTTTAGGTTGTGCAATTGAAACTTCAAGTGTTTCAGCAGTTGCACTATAATAAAATATTTCATCCTTAACTACTTCATCTGAAATATCTGTAATAGATAGATGAACCTTATAATTTCCTTTAAGAGTTGGTGTAAAAATAAGCATATCATTTTTTAAGTCAAATGGTACTGGTTCATTATTTGGATTTAAAGGAGGTTCCCATTTGAAAGTATAGTCCTCTGCATTATTATGATATTCCTGTGAATATACTTTTATAGTTTTATTGATTGCGACTGCCTTATGTTTAGGTTCAGATACACAAGAAGGTACTAAGAATATTATTATAACATAAATCAGTTTTTGCACAAAAAAGGCCCTTAATGATTGGCAATAAGTTCAGACTCTGTGAAGAAAAATCCTATTTCTTTTTTTGCATTTTTATCTGAATCAGATCCATGCACTGCATTCTCACCAGTACTTGTTGCATAGTCACGTCGTATTGTACCATTTTCAGCTTCTTCAGGATTCGTTGCACCGATTGTTTCCCTCCAAGCATTGACTGCACTATCCTTTTCAAGTACCAATACCATTGACCTCCCAGAAGACATAAATTTGGTTAGCTCATTATAAAAAGGTTTATCTTTATGAATTTCATAAAATCCCTGAGCTTGCGAGATAGACATTTTGATTAGTTTGGCTCCCAATATTTTAAATCCTGCTGAAAGAATACGATCATAGATTTTGCCTGTGTTGCCATCTCTAACTGCATCAGGTTTAATAATTGCAAATGTATGGTTTGACATTGTTTATTTCCTTAATTATACTATTTTTATTTTAAAGTATTTGACATAGCTATACCAATTTCTGCGGGGCTTTCACAAACAAAGATACCTGTATCATTGAGAATCTGCATTTTAGCGGCAGCTGTTCCTTTTCCCCCTGCTATTATTGCACCAGCATGCCCCATCCTTCTGCCTGGTGGAGCAGTTTGTCCAGCAATGAAAGCTACAACTGATTTATCAAAGTTATTATTCTTTATCCATTTGGCAGCCTCTTCTTCTGAGTTTCCTCCAATTTCTCCAATAATTACCACGCCATCTGTATGAGGATCATCTTTAAAAAGAGAGAGAAGGTCAATAAAAGTGGTCCCGATAACAGGATCTCCACCGATTCCAATACAGGTAGATTGGCCAATGTCATTTTCTGACAATTGATGAACAGCTTCATATGTAAGTGTACCAGATCGTGAAATCACACCTACATTACCTCTAGATTTATGAATAAACCCAGGCATAATTCCAACTTTACATTCACCAGGTGTGATAATACCAGGACAATTTGGTCCGATCATTCGTGTATGCGACTGATCAAGGGCATATTTTACCTTTACCATATCCATTATGGGTATCCCCTCTGTAATACAAACAATAAGGTCAATTCCAGCATCTATAGCTTCCATACAGGCATCTGCTGCAAATGGTGGTGGAACGAATATTACAGAAGTATTCGCATCTGTTTCTGATTTTGCTTCATAAACTGTATTAAATATGGGGACCTCATTCGCATCTTTTTGACCACCTTTCCCCGGAGTTACGCCAGCTGTAATTTTAGTGCCATAATCCAACATTTGCTGAGTATGAAAAGCTCCTTCTTTACCTGTAATCCCCTGAACAACTAATTTGGTATTATTATTAACTAGAATGCCCATTTACTTCTCCTCTCTTGCTGACTTTACGGCTAGTTTTGCCGCATGAGCTAAACTCTTAGCTATAATAAAATAATGTTTAGAATCCCGTAAGAGTTTGCCAGCATTTGTTGCATTAGTTCCTTCTAGTCTGATAATGATTGGGATTTTAACTTTGATTTGTCCCAAAGCATCAATAACTCCTTGAGCTACTCTATCACAGCGAACAATTCCTCCAAAAATATTAATAAGAATGCTTTTCACATTTGAGTCTGATAATATAATTTTAAATCCATGTGCTACAGTTTTAGCATTTGCGATTCCTCCTACATCAAGAAAATTAGCTGGTTCTCCTCCATGCAGTTTTATAATATCCATTGTGCTCATTGCTAGACCAGCACCATTTACCATACATCCTACATTCCCATCCAATTTAATATAATTAAGATTGTAGGAATCAGCCTTCACTTCTAATGGTTCTTCTTCTGATAAATCACGCATTTTCTGTATATCTTTATGTCGATATAAAGCGTTATCATCAAAATTGATTTTTGAATCTACCGCCACTACATCATCTGACGTTGTAATTACTAGAGGATTTATTTCAATCAATGAGCAATCATATTGTTTAAATACTTTCCAAAGAGAAAGAAATGTATGAATGGCATTTTTTGCCTGAAGAGGAGTTAAATTAACTAATGTTGCTAATTTTTGTGCCTGATGAGATGTTAGGTCTCCATTGGGTTTAATCCATTCTTTTACAATTCTTTCTGGAGTTCGAGTAGCCACTTCCTCTATTTCTACACCACCCTCAGTAGAAACCATGAAAACAAATTTTCCACAGGCCCTATCCAAGACTATTCCGGAATATAATTCCCGTTTAATTTCTGAAGCGGATTCAATCAAGAGACGTTGAACTTTCTGTCCTTCCGGTGTAGTCTGATGAGTTACAAGATTCATTCCCAGGATTTCACTGGCATATTGTCTAACTTCTTCGGTACATTGGGCAAATTTTACGCCACCACCTTTCCCACGTCCACCTGCATGAATCTGAGCTTTTACTACAACTTTATGAGTGTTTAGTTTTTGATATGCTGCCACTGCCTCATCAGCACTAAAAACAACGTAACCATCGGGGACAGGTACTCCGGCTTTTCTGAAAAGTTTTTTACCCTGATATTCATGTATTTTCATATAAACCTCAATTAGCTTTTTAAAATTCTGGTGCCTGCTTGTTTTTGGATAGCTTGTTCAATGTTATCAATAGATGTAATAATGACTTCTTTTCCGTGATATTTTAAAAAATATAATGCTGCTTGGATTTTTGGTTCCATACTTCCTCTCCAGAAATGGCCATCCTTAAGCCAACTTTCAATATCAGACGCAGATGCATCAGAAATAATCTCTTGGGAATTTGTCTTAAAATTTAGATAGATATTATCCACATCAGTAATTATAAATAGCTTTTGAGCTTTAATAATTCTTCCTAATAAGGCAGCTGTCATATCCTTATCAATCACACCATCCAAACCTTCCAAACTACCATTATCTACATTGTATGCAGGAATACCACCACCTCCGCCTGCAATGACAATTGTACCATAATCTACCAAGTGCTTAATGGAATTTCCATTAAATATATAAAGCGGCGATGGAGAAGGTACAACACGGCGCCAAACGTCCGGTTCTTGTTCTTTCATATACCATTGATACTTATCCATATACCTTTTGGCTAATTCCTTATTATAGGATTTGCCAATATATTTAGATGCTTTGTGTATTGCAGGATCTTTACCATCTACCTTCATTTGAGAAATAAATGATACAACTTCGCGCTCTGAATTTTCGTAATACAGAGCATTCTGTAATGACTGCTGAATCATATATCCCATGGCCCCTTGAGTGTTTGCAACTAGAACACCTAGTGGCAGAGGAGGAACTCGGTCCGCAGCAATTTCATTGCGGTCAAGTTCTGCTCCCACTTGAGGACCATTCCCATGGGTGATGCAAATATTATAATTCTTTCGTACAAAATGCATTAAGCTTTTTAGAGTTTTTTTAGTGTATGTAAATTGCTGTTCTATTGTTCCAGCTTCTGATTTTGGAGAGAGTGCATTCCCACCCAATGCAATCATTACAGTATCTCGTAACTTGGTCATATTGTAGTCGATCTTCTTAAGGGAAGAGTTAAACATCGGGCGCCACCCCTGCCGCGAGATAATTCAGAACCAGGAATTGAAATAATTAATTTTTGGGATTCATTGTATTTTGGCTCCGTTAAAAAATCTACTGATTTAACATGTTGATAGCCAGAGTCTTGGAGCGCTTTAATAGTATAATAGTTGCAATCATAACCCACAATGGTCCCCGGTTTGATTGTAAAAAAATTAGCACCTTCAGTCCATTGTTCTCTAATCTGGTTGTGTGCTTTTTCACCCCCACAATTAATTGGTTTAAGATTGATGCCATCATCATTCATAATCTCAATCAAACTTCGTGTAGAACTCATCCCCTCCTCCAAACTTTGATTAGAGCGGATTGAGTAAATATTTACGGACTTGTGTTTGTTGCCATCGCTAGTCATAATTGGTGGGAAGACGATTACTTCATCAGTATTGATTCGATTAAAAATTGTATCAAGATGCATGATTGATCTACATTTTGGTAAATCAATTGCATAAATTCGTTCAAACCCTTCTTTAAATATTAAAGGTAGAAGGACATTGATTGTTTCTTTTGGAGTACGCTCACTCATGCCTATACAAATATTTCGCTCACCAAAAACGACAATATCTCCACCTTCCAGGGAAAGATTAGGATGAAGCTCATGAAAGTTATAAATATTTAGATTTTTGAATTGATCATGGTGTTTGAAAATATATTTTGAAATTATATTTTCACGTCTTCTAACGGCTCTGCATCCCCAAGTTAAAACTAAAGTGTTGCCAATTACAGCTGCAATATCACGAGTAAAAATCAGATTTGGTATTGGATGAGTAAAATATTGGATTTGATTATCGTGAAAATCTCTTCCTGTCAATAATGTGAAAATAATTTCATCAATCCCCATTTCATGTACTTTGTTAATTTGATTTGCAGAATGAGTTATTCCATGGGTTGATTTTTCTAATTCTAAGCATTCAGAGAGGATGTTCTTTCTAACTTTTTTGTCTTTTAGAATATCAGCAATTAATTTAGTTAGTGTTAAACAATTAGGCTCACCAATAAAATGCTTTAAAACATTAGATAATTGTTCATGTTCTTCAATGGCTTTCTCTAAATGGATTAGGTCATCAAATAGTAGATAGTTTGGATTATGAGTAAGCCCGTTTTCCCCTGGTAACCATTCTATCAGATGATCTGGAGTTACAAAATATTGCTCAACTCCGGGACGATGTATGATGACAGATTTTAATGGATCGATTTCAGAAGAAATTGATAATTGCATTATTTATTAATCGCTCTCTAAAAATGGATAGCGATAGTCTATTGGTGGGGAAAAGTTTTCCTTTATAGTTCTATGAGATATCCAGCGTAGCAGGTTTAAGTGAGAGCCTGCTTTGTCATTTGTACCAGATGCTCGGCTACCGCCAAAAGGTTGTTGACCCACAACGGCTCCCGTAGGTTTATCATTAATATAAAAATTGCCAGCTGAATGTCTGAGTATTCTTCTCCCTACTTCAATAGTACTTTTGTCCTGTGCAAAAATTGCGCCTGTAAGACTATACCTAGATGTTTTATCTACAATCGTACAGATTTCAGACCAAGTTTCATTATATACATAAATAGTGAGAATTGGCCCAAAAATTTCCTCTTCCATTGTCTTGAAATATGGATTAGAAGTAAGTATAGTAGTCGGTTCGATAAAGTACCCAATAGTTTTATCATAACCTCCTCCGGAGATAATATCTGCTTCAGATGCATTCCTGACATAATCAATATAACTTACAATTTTTTCAAATGCGACATCATCAATGACTGCATTCATGAAATTAGAAAAATCATTCACATCACCCATTTTGATACTTTGCACTTGATCCAGATAATTGTCTTTTACTTCTTTCCAAATGGATTCAGGGATATAACAACGAGAAGCTGCAGAACATTTTTGGCCCTGATATTCAAATGCACCACGAACCATTGCTGTTGCTAATGCTGCAGTATTAGCTGTATCGTGAGCAAGAATAAAATCTTTTCCACCGGTTTCACCAACAATGCGAGGATATGTATTATATATTGAAATATTCTTGCCAATCTTTTTCCACATACTATTGAATACTTCAGTTGATCCAGTAAAATGAAGACCGGCAAGTTGGGGACTATTGATTATTGGATCTCCCACCTGGTTGCCTGAACCTGGAAGAAAATTAATTACCCCTTTCGGAAGTCCTGCTTCATGTAGAAGTTTCATAATAAAATATCCTGAATATACAGATGAAGAAGCTGGTTTCCATAAGACAACATTGCCCATTAAAGCGGGTGCTGTTGGCAGGTTCCCTGCAATAGAAGTAAAATTAAATGGTGAAACAGCAAACACAAATCCCTCCAGAGAGCGATATTCTAACTTGTTTTCTATACCATCAGGTGATATAAGAGGTTGGTTGCTATAAATTTCTTCAGCAAACTGTGCATTGAAATTAAAAAAATCAATTAATTCACATGCTGAATCTATTTCAGCCTGATATACATTCTTGCTCTGGTTAAGCATGGTAGCCGCATTGATTGTATCCCGCCAAGGCCCAGCCAGTAATTTAGCTGCAGTACGGAAAATTGCAGCCCTTTCTCTTATAGGTGTATTTGACCAGGAATGCCAAGCATCTTTTGCAGTATCAATGGCATTACACACTTCATCAGTGCCAGCTTTATGAAATTCAGCTAAAATATGTTGGTGATTATGAGGTTGTCTGCATTGCCCCTTATTGCCAGTAGAGATTTCTTGTCCCCCAATTATTATGGGTATATCATATAGTTTATTTTCCATTGCAGATAATTTTGTGTGTAAGTTGTTTCGATCTACTGAGCCTGGCTCATAATCTTTTACTATTTCGTTGACTGCAGATGGTATGTCTACGATGACATCACTCATGGTAAGTTTCCGTTTTATTTGTAATGAATTTTGTGATGAAATTAAGTTACTTGAAAGCTAAAAAATTTAACTAGTTTTTGATTTTGATAACAAGGAGTTAGTTGTAATTTAATTTATTATTAACTATTGGTTTTTTTATTAATTAGATATAATATTTATTTAGTTATGATTTTTCATTTATTCTCATAAATCAAATATTTATTTCTTAAATATTAAATTTATTTAATTAGATCAATTTATTATAATTATCACTTTTTATTGTGGAATCAAAACAAATCTTATTAATCTTCCACCATGAAAAGTAATCGAAATGATAGTTGTCCGTGTGGCAGTGGTAAGAAATATAAAAATTGTTGTGAACAGAAACGCTTTAAATCAGGTAATGAAAACCGCTTCATCCGTTGGCTTATATCGGTGGCTGTGGGGCTATTTCTGATCGTATTAATCTGGGGACTAGTAGAGTTTTTTACCACTGAACATCCTGAAATGGAGGCTTATAAATGTGACAATCCTAATTGTGGGCGCATTCACTATCGACCCAAAACTGATAGTAACTAATTAAAACTAGAGATGAATGATTGATTTGTAGAATTAGGGTTGGATATTATATCAATCCTCAAAACTACCTGTAATTTAAAATGCTATTGCATTTCATTGATCCCAGTATTAAGATATATATGCTGATTATTAGCATATTATATTAAGGAGTCTTTGTTATGAATCAACCTTGTGTTAGAACATACATGATCACTCGCCTGATCACCTTGAGGGAGAATATGGATGTTTATTTTGCTATAGGCCTCCTATTAAAAAATAATATTTCTGGTGCACCTGTTATCGATAATAATAACACTTTATGCGGCATCCTTTCAGAGAAAGATTGCCTGCGTATATTTGCGAATGGATCTTTTTACGATATGCCAGGAGGTCCTGTTTCACATTTCATGACTAAAGTTGTTTCTACTGTGAATCCTAGTACAGATTTGTTCTCTGTGGCTGATAAGTTTTTGCAACATAATTTTCGTAGGATGCCCGTTGTTGAGGGTAAAAAATTAGTTGGGCAGATTAGCCGACGGGATGTGTTACGCGCAATTAATGATGCCACTAATTATGACCTTGATAGTGATGAAATTAATGGCTACATCACTCAAGAGATGAAAGCGTCCCTTTCTAAATGATTCTATTTTTTATTCTTATCTAATTGATTGCAACTTTTAGTTTAAGTTATAAATCAATTGTCCGAATTCTTATAAAAAGGGTAAAATTCCCCTGAAATATTTTCTATTTAAATCATAAATGACATCAACAAAACGTTTATTTCTGATTGATGGTATGGCTCAGATATATCGGGCGCATTTTGCCATGATAAAGAACCCGCTCATCACTAAAGATGGGCGATATACCTCTGCTATTTTTGGGTTTATGAATTCGCTTTTCAAGTTATTGCGGACAGAAAATCCGGAATATATTGCTGTGGTTTTAGATTGCAAAGAACCCACATTTCGTCATGAGCTTTATACAGAATATAAAGCCACGCGTGAAAAAATGCCTGATGAACTTGTTGAACAGTTAGAACCATTATTGAATGTGCTTTCTCATGCAAACATCCCAATTTTAAAGAAGTCAGGTTACGAAGCAGATGATATTATAGGTACCCTTGTTAAAAAAGCAGAACAATCAGGTCTGATAACATATATGGTTACTGGCGATAAGGATATGATGCAATTAGTATCTGAAACAACTTTTATGTATTCTCCCGGGAATTCATTTAAACCAACTACAATTTATGATAAAGAAAAAGTTAGAGAAAAATGGGGAGTTGGACCGGATAGGATTATTGATATGTTGGCTTTAGTAGGAGATAGTTCTGATAATGTCCCAGGTGTAGATGGTGTAGGCCCTAAAACAGCAAAAAAATTACTAGATGAATATAAGGATATTGAAACCATCCTGATCAATGCAGATAATTCTAGAAATAAGCGGGTAAGGGAAGGGTTAAAAAATGGTAGAGATCTAGTCCATTTATCAAGGGAATTGGTTACCATTTGTTGTGACGTTCCCATTGAGTTTCATTTAGAGGAGTTTATCCGTAAAGATATGGACGTAAACAGCCTTAACGAAGATTTTCAGGATTTAGAGATGTATTCACTCATCTCTCAATTAGAATCATTAAGTGAGAATGGTGCTATTGCTATGGGGAAACCAGACAAAAATTATTCTACGATATTAAAAAAACAAGAACTAGTCTCTTTGGTTCAAACTTTGACGGATTCGAATCTAATTGCATTTGATCTAGAAACAACATCAGTAAAATCATTTGAAGCAGAGATTGTAGGAATTTCTTTTGCTATACAGGCAAATGAAGGATTCTACATCCCAATTCAGTACCCTGAAAACAAAATTAATCCTGGCATGCCACTGGAAACAGTGCTACATGAATTAAGTCCAGTATTTGAAAACGAAAATAACCAGTTTTGTGGCCAAAATATTAAATATGATGCTCTTGTATTGAATAATTATGGTGTTGAAATTACAAATATTTATTTTGATACAATGATCGCTGAATATTTACTAAATCCTGATAAAAACTCATATAAACTTGATTATCTTGCACTTGACTACCTGAAATATAAAATGGTGCCAATTGAAAATCTTATTGGAACTGGACTGCATCAGAAATCAATGGCAGAAGTTCCTCTTGATGACATTGCATTCTATGCTTGTGAGGATGCAGATATTGCATTTCAACTCACAGAAATTCTAGAAAATAAATTAAAAACTGGAAAGCTTATTAAGCCCTATTTTGAGATTGATAATCCCTTGATTCCAGTATTGATATCCATCGAAAATAACGGAGTCTATTTAGATATTAGTTTCATGAAACAACTATCTTTACAATTTGGAAAAGATCTGGATAGTTTAACGGAAGGAATCTATCAGATGGCTGGCAAAGAATTTAATATAAATTCTCCCAAACAGCTTGCGGAAGTTCTCTTTGATGAATTAGAACTTAAGCCCATTAGAAAACGTAGTACTGCAGTTGAGGTGCTAAGGGTATTAAAAAATCATCATCCTCTTCCTGTAGAAATACTCAAATATCGTCATTTAGCAAAATTAAAAAATACCTATGTTGATGCTATACCAGATCATGTCAATAATAAAACAGGAAGAGTTCATACCTCTTTAAACCAAACTATTACAACCACAGGAAGGCTTTCAAGTACTTCACCTAATTTCCAAAATATTCCAATTCGAACTGAATTGGGACGTGAAGTCAGGAAAGCATTCACGCCTCAGAAAAAGAATTGGGTGATTTTATCCGCGGATTATTCTCAAGTGGAATTACGAATCATGGCACATTATTCCAATGAGCCTGAACTAATAAAAGCATTCGCAGAAGATGCAGATATTCATAGTAGAACTGCTGCTTTGGTTAATTCAATACCAGAGTCGGAAGTGACGATCGATCAACGAAGATCTGCAAAGGTCGTCAATTTTGGGATTATGTATGGTGCAGGTCCCTATCGTATATCGCAAGAATTGGGTGTTGGTATGGCAGATGCAAAAAATCTGATTGATATCTATTTTAATACATATCCCGGCATACGTAGGTATATTGATAAAACCTTATCATCTGCACGTAAGAAAGGGTATGTAGAAACTCTATTTGGACGTCGGCGACAAACTGCAAATTTATATGTCTCAAATATGAACCTGGTTCGGGCAGAGGAACGTGCAGCGATCAACATGCCAATTCAGGGGACTGCTGCAGATATAATAAAAATTGCCATGATTAAAATCCATAAACGTTTAAAATCAGAAATATATCAAAGCAAGATGATATTGCAGATTCATGATGAACTCCTTTTTGAAAGTCCTAAATTTGAAATAGACAAATTAGCAGTTATGGTACAGAAAGAAATGGAAGAAGCTGCCCAATTGTCTGTACCGTTAAAAGTTGAATGGAATTATGGAGAAAACTGGTATGAGGCTCATTAAAATTATTAATTGTTTGAAAATAATATTTATGTTCAAACACATAGTTCTTAAAAACTTAATCCTTTAAAGATTAATACCCTTTAGATAATATATTGGAAGCTTCAGTCACATTTAAAGCAGTTGGGAAAGCAATCGGCAACAAAACACTTCTTGCTGATTTATCTTTTGGTGTAGAGAAAGGATCTACTTTTGTCCTTATTGGAGAAAATGGATCAGGGAAATCACTCATTCTAAAACTGCTAGTGGGTCTCATAGAAAAGGACACGGGGTCAGTTTATATACATGGGCAAGATATCAATACTAGGAGTTTAGAAACTCGTAGTTTATGTGGATATATGCCTCAAATAGTAAATCTTGATGAAGACTTAAACATATTTGATAACATCTCTATCTATGGTCAGCTTCATGGATTATCTAATGATGAAGCAAATAAGAATACACTCCATTGGATAGAACTTCTTGGTTTTACACAGTTTCTTAACCATCCTATTAAGGATCTACCCTATGGAATAAAGAGGAAAATATTATTTGCCCGCGCACTAGTACATGATCCTCCAGTGCTTCTATTGGATGAACCTACGACAGGTATGGATCCTCACAGCAGGAGTGCAGTATGGAATATATTGGATAAACTACATCATAGTAAGACAATCATATTTGCTACACAGAATTTCACGGAAGCAGAACGCTATTCTGACAGGATTGCAATTTTGCATGAGGGTAATATAAAGATGGATGGCACTTTGGAAAGACTTATAGAAACAACACATGGTTTAACACATTACCGTTTAGCATTTTCGAAAGAACCACCACCTGAATTCATGAGACACCTTGAAGAGTACCCAAGAGTCTTGCGTCCAAAGCTAAAAGGGTTGGAGCTTGAATTTTATTCTAGAGAACGTCAGCAGTTTTTCAAGGTATTACGTATGGCTTTAGATCATGATTTATCTGACCTTGATACTAGTATCTGCAGATTAAGAGATCTTTTTATTGGCCTTACAGAAGGTGGCTTCGAATGAATGCAATTTCACCTCTATTAAAAAGAGATTGGCTAGAATTTAGGAAACATGCTTTGAGCATTATTTCCTTCTGGGTTCTTATGCCGATTCTAATACATGTTTCAATGTCCATACCGCTATCAATGTTCATTAGTTTAAATATACGCTACTTGAACTGGTCATCTGCAGGAGTTTGGATTGCAACTTCTAGTATGGTATCGTTCCTCATTACATCCAGACATTTATTAAAGTTCCATGTTGAAAGTCAACAAATTGATGCCATTTTACAGTCACCGATTACTAATCTGCAGTTAATCTCCCTTATTATTATTAAGGGATCTATATATGGTATCTGTCAATTTTTATTTGCGATATTTATTACTTCAACATTAAATCAGGCATATTTCAGCATTTCACAGATCGCTATGATATTCAGCCAGATGATAATCATAATATTAACTTTTTCAGCTTTGGGTACATTATTTGGATTGATAATTCCAAATGGAATGACATTGATTCACATTTATTCAATATTATTTCTACTCTTGAGTGTTGGCATGGGCACTTTTATTCCATTGGATAATTATCCTGGAGCATATGTTTCTATCATAGAAAAAATTCCAATCACTTTTGTATTTAAGAATGTACAGGCAGCAATAATCAATGATCCTATTCAGTGGCTTAATTATTTTTTGACTATTGGCATGTTATTTATTATCATTGTAATCTCACTTATCATTACCCATAAGGTTTTTAGGAAAGTATGATAAAAGAAGATCAATTTTGTGTAATAGGGGTTGATGGAGGGGCGTCAAAAACAAGAGGAGTACTTTTTACAGAGGCAGGGGATACTTTAGCAAGTGCAATATATCAGCGGAGTAGCAATTTATCAATAAATCCTGAAACTTCATCTGTATGTATTATAAATATTATTCAAGAACTGTGTGCTCAAGCTAGTATTTCGGTAGAGCATATAGATGCAGTAGGTTTGGGTATTGCTGGGTCTTCAAACCAAGAAGGACGAGATATGGTTTTCGGTAGATTAGACCATTTGCAATTATCTCAGAGAACCCTTATCATTAATGATGCTGAAGCAGCTTATGAGTTAAGTTGCCCTGGAGATTTTGGCATACTTGTGACTGTAGGTACAGGTGTGATCTGTTTGTCCCGTAGGAATGGTAAAATTATCCGGGAAGCTGGCAAGGGCCATGATAAAGGAGATATTGGAAGTGGATACTGGATCGGGAGACAAGCAATTTTAAATCTGACCTTGAATGAGACATCTGTCATAGGCGACCCTGATTTGGAATCAATTATGGCAATATTTATGACTTACGTAGATGGACAAGAATTTCAATCTTGTCTTGAAAAGCTATATCAAAGAGATGATGCTGTAACTATAATTGCCGGTTTGGCTCAGCATATTATTAGCTTGGCTGAGAAAGGGAATAAGATTGCGGTTGCAATAGTTCAGGAAGCTACCCACGCAATTGCAGACTATATACTCACTATTATTGATGCATTGGGATATAATAATAATAATCTTATACTAGCTGGCAATGGGTCTGTAATTCGAAATGATTTTTTCAGATCCTCTCTAAATGATGAACTTCGCTTCCATTTTCCAGAATTAAAATGGATATTTTCTGCACTTTCGCCTGCTTATGGAGCTGCAATATTGGCAGCCCGTATATATGATATTGAAGTTAATATTAGTGAAATATTGAAAGGGGACTTTTTTGTTCCAGCCTGAAGCTAATATTTACTTAAATCATCTTAGAGAAAATTATTACAATTTACAGTCAATTACAGGGAATGCAAAAGTAATGGGTGTTGTTAAGGCAAATGCTTATGGCCATGGAGCCATTCCCATTTCTAAAGTACTTTCTTCATGCGGGATATATGGTTTTTGTGTTGCGTTATCAAGTGAGGCAGAAGAATTAATACGTTCTGGAATTCAAGAACCTATTTTACATCTAGGTAGAATTGATAAAAATAATTTAGAATTATATCACTCAGGACAGGTCCATTGTACGACCAACTCATTGGATGATCTGGAAATACTTGAACAATTCTATTCTGGCAACAAGCCTATTAAAACACATTTAAAAATTGATACAGGAATGGGTCGAATGGGTGTTCGCTTCGATGATTCAGAAGATATAATAAAATCTATTTGTAGGTCTTCTAAGATAAGAGTTGAAGCTGTTTATTCACATTTCTCTACAGCCGAAGAAAGAGATACAGAATATCGGGATTGGCAATTAGGAAGATTCCAGGATGTAGTGAAATTAGCAAATGATAATTTGCCTGAAACAAAATACTTTCATATTGCAAACAGTGCCAGTATTCTTAAATGCCCGAATTCTCATTTTAATATGGTTCGTCCAGGTATATCGCTGTATGGTGTTTCACCTCTTGGAGTTCAACATGAAAAATTAAAGCCAGTAATGCAGATGAAAGCAAAGGTCATTATGACCAAAAGAATTAAATCCGGTGAATCAGTTGGATACAATCGCATATATATTTCTGAACAGGATGAAAATATTGCATTACTGCAAGCTGGTTATGCCGATGGAATTCCAGTAATACTCTCAAATTCAGGGAGCGTGGAAATCAAGGGGGCTCACTATCCCATTGTTGGAAAGGTATCAATGGACCTAGTAGCTGTGAGATGTACTGGAGGGAATATTGCTGAAGGCGATGAAGCGATATTCTGGGGTAGTGATCATGGAAACACCAGATTAGAATATCTCGCAAAAAAATATAATAAAATTCCTTATGAGTTTCTTACAGGTGTATCTAACCGGGTAAAACGAAATTTAATAAATGAATAGATTCATTGTCATTTTATTTATGTTTATTGCTTGTGCTGTACCACCCAAGGTAGAACTAGGTAGCACACCTCAAATCAAGACCTATAATGAATTGGAATGGAAACATTTTTCTCTTCGGGAAAAGATTGCCCAGATGATCATGGTACGGATTCGTGGAGATTATTATCATAGTGAGCATTGGTATAGAAAATCTTTAAAGAAATGGTTAATGAAAGATGGTATTGGGGGTGTAATCACTTTTGGTGGAAGTATTCACGGCAGTTATTATAATATTCAGCAATTTCAGAAGTGGGCAAAATATCCATTACTGGTAGCTGCAGATTATGAAAGGGGCCTGGGACAATGGATGGGTGATGCTACTCTATTCCCTAGTAATATGGCAGTAGCAGCAACCGGTGATACTGCACTTGCCTACGATCAGGGTCGGATTACTGCATTAGAATCACGGTCACTGGGTGTACATATAACCTTTTCACCCGTTATGGATATTAACAATAATCCGGATAATCCTATCATTAACTTTCGCTCTTACAGTGATGATCCTGAAATCGTGTCACTATTTGGGACAGCATTTATTCAAGGTGTACAGGATAATGGTCTCATTGCCTGTGTCAAGCATTTCCCAGGACATGGTAATACTGCAACAGACAGCCATACCAGCTTACCAGCAATTGAGGGAAACAAGAAAGAACTAGATGCCTTGGAATTATATCCATTTAGGCGGGCCGTACAGTCAGGAGTGAAGATGATTATGGTGGGGCACATAGCATTGCCAGGACTGGATGAGAGTGGCGCTCCGGCATCACATTCTTCTACCATTACAACTGAACTTCTCAGGAATGAAATGGGATTTAATGGTGTAATCATTACAGACGGAATGGAAATGGGTGGACTCACTCAGGTAGCATGGGCTGGTGAATCAGCTGTTCGTGCAGTGGAAGCTGGTGCAGATATTCTTCTACTCCCTATGGATGTAAATCACACTATTAATTCGATAGTAGAAGCAGTTATTTCAGGTAGGATCAGTGAAAAACGGATTGAACAGTCTGTTGCAAGAATCTGGGAGATGAAGGAAGAAATGGGTTTGCTGACTGAATCGCCTCAAGTTCCATTTGCGAAATTAGAAGAACGAATTGGCATCCCATCTCATATGGATAAAGCAGCAGAAATTGCAAGCAAATCCATCACAATTGTGAAAGATGAAAATAACAGATTGCCACTTTTACCTGAAAATATTGATTCTGTGGCACATATCATTCTATCTCTGGATGAAGGAGCTAGAAGATATTTAAAATCTTTCAGCTCAGGCATACAGAATACGCATGGACATGTAAAGGAAGTATTTTTAAATAATCCACTGTCTGAACTAGGAAGAAGAGATATTCTAAATCAGATGAAGGATATTGATCACATTGTCGTTTCCCTTGTAGTGCGTATCAGAATGGATAAGGGAATTGCAACCATTGATTCTACTCATTCTCTGTTGTTAGAAGATTTGAATAACAGTGAAATTCCCATGGTGACATTCAGTTTTGGCAGTCCTTATCTTCCAAAATATGATATGTTGGGAACATATGTATGTGCCTTTGGTTATGGCGATGTAAGTGTTCGGGCAGCATTAAATGCCTTATGGGGTTTACAGACTATAAGCGGTATCCTCCCGGTAGATTTGAATTCATCAATGCAGAGGGGTTTTGGCATAAAAAAAAAGAAAAATATTAAGAGCTGGAACTCTATAAAGAACATTGACTTCCCTACTGCTTTTGCTGTGCTGGATAGTGCCATCAAAGCTGAGATTTTTCCCGGTGCTCAGGTTGTAGTTGCTCAACATGGGAAATTGGTGTTCAGTGAAGGCTTTGGATATCATACTTATGAGAAAGATTCACCTCCAGTGACAAATAAAACCATTTATGATATTGCTTCACTCACAAAAGTCCTTGTTGCTACCCCGGTAACCATGAAACTCATCTCTCAAAAAAAACTTTCCCTGGATCAGAATATACAGCAGTTTTACCCCCAATTTACTGGCGGGTACAAAGAAAGTGCTACCATCCGTCATCTGCTTACCCATTCATCTGGACTTCAGGGTTATGTTCCATTTTTCCAGGACGAAAATATTAAGGATAAAGAGGATGTACTGCAGAATATCCAGAATTCCAAATTAGATTTCGAACCGGAAAGTCAGTCAAAATACAGTGACTTAGGGTTTATACTTCTATCTTCTATTATTGAAAAAGTCTCTGGCCGGCCTATTGACCGCCTGGCACAATCATGGTTGTTTCAGCCATTGGATATGAAGAATACAAGGTATAGTCCCCCAGCGGAATGGCGACGAAATATCGCTCCAACTGAATTAGATACAGTTTATCGTCACCGGTTGATTCATGGTGAAGTTCATGATGAAAATACCTATCTCATGGGGGGTGTGTCCGGGCATGCGGGAGTTTTTTCTACGGCTGAGGATATTGCTAAGTATGCCCAAATGCTTGTTGATGGGGGTTTGTGGCAGGGTAAACGTCTTTTTACTGAAGCCCAGATCAAGGAGTTTACCACTTTGCAAAACCTTCCCAATGGTTCTGACTTTGCTTTGGGATGGGATACTCCTTCTCAGAATGGGAAGAGTATTGCAGGTGATTATTTTACACATGGTTCTTTCGGCCATCTGGGATTTACTGGTACCTCTCTATGGATTGACCCAAATCAGGAGATCATTATTGTTCTGCTTGCAAATAGAGTTTACCCAAACCGAAATGGCGATGAAGGGAGTAGAGAAATGTATGGAATCCGGAGGGAGTTTTATAATAGAGTCATGGAAGTGCTTATCAGTCCAATAGTAGAGTAGATGTTTTATGCATTATATTGACCTAGGTATTATACTTATTTTCCTTGGCAGTATATCCGCCTATGGTATTTATAATTCCCGAAAAAATAAAACATCAGCTGATTATTTTCTGGCAGGTAAAAATACACCCTGGTGGGTAGCCATGTTCTCCATTGTTGCTACGGAGACCTCCGTGCTTACTTTTGTATCTGTACCCGGATTGTCATACCGAAGTGACTGGTTTTTCCTGCAATTGGCAATGGGCTATATTCTGGGCAGGGTGTTGGTATCTATTTTTTTACTGCCTCAATATTTCAAAGGTAATATTACCTCCATTTACGAGGTCATTGGAAGCCGGTTTGGTACCTTGGTACAGAAAACTGCTTCTGGGATTTTCCTATTTACTAGATTATTTGCAGATGGTGTACGGTTTCTTGCAACAGCTGTCGTGATACAGGTAGTAACCGGATGGCCAATATGGGTGGCTGTACTGGTTATTGGAGCCATAACTATGGTGTACACATTGTCTGGAGGTATTCGTACAGTGCTATGGGTGGATAGTTTTCAGTTCGTCCTGTATCTAATAGGAGGATTTATTGTTATTCTATTCATATTGAATTCAGCCAATTTCACTGGATTGGAACCTCTTTTGGAGGCGGGGAAAACACAGATATTCCGGTTTTCCACTGAGAATATGTTTAAAGATTCCTGGTTCTTTGGAAGTGCATTTTTGGGAGGGACTCTACTATCTTTTGCCTCTCATGGAGCGGACTATATGATGGTCCAACGGGTGCTTACATGTGGTAATTTATCTTCTGCCCGCAAAGCAATGATTGGCAGCGGATTCTTTGTATTTCTTCAGTTTTTCGTATTCCTCTTGGCTGGGTCCCTCATCTGGATCTTTACAGGTGGCATTGAAATAGTGAAAGATAGGGAGTTCCCCAATTTTATTGTGACCCATCTACCGATTGGTGTGCGGGGTATATTACTTGCTGGAGTCCTTTCAGCAGCTATGTCCACTTTAAGTTCTTCTATCAATTCCCTGGCTTCTTCTACTATTCATGACTGGCTAAAAAAAGAGGTCAGTCTGAAATGGTCAATGATTGTCAGTGGCATCTGGGCAATTCTACTTATCCTTCTTGCACTTAGTTTTGATGAGGGTGATACGGCAGTGGTGGTATTGGGATTAAAGATTGCCTCCTTCACTTATGGAGGGTTGCTGAGCTTATTTATTCTTTCCCGGTCATCAAAAACTTTTTCCACTACCCAGCTCATTATTGGATTGCTGGGTAGCCTGGGGATTGTTTTTCTTCTTCAATATTTAGGTGTGGCATGGACATGGTATATTGGGGCTGCAGTAATACTAAATTTGTTCTTTGTTTATGGATTCTATTATCTGGGATGGGTAAAGGGAGTAGGATTAGGAGTGATACTTTTTCTTGCAGGTTATTTCAGCCTGGCAAATGAACAATATAAAAGTGGATTGGAAGTATTGACTGAGCAGGATTTTGCAGATTTGAAAGGGAAAAATGTTGGGGTAGTCGTCAATCATACATCTGTCGATCAAGAGAAAAAGCACCTTATAGAAAAGGCGCACTCAAAAGGGATTCGGATTACAGCAGTATTTTCCCCTGAACATGGTTTCAAGGGAATGACAGGTGCCGGCGAAGGAGTAGAAGATGAAATTGAACCTCTTACTGAAGCTACAATTTACAGTCTATATGGCAAGCAGAAAATGCCAACAGCTGAAATGCTGAAGAATTTGGACATACTTGTTTTTGACATGCAGGACATTGGAGTTCGATATTATACTTATTTCAGTACTCTCACAAATATATTGGAAGCTGCTTCAAAATATGAAATTCCTGTATTGGTTTTGGATAGGCTAAATCCCCTGGGCAGGGAAGTTGAAGGGTCAATACTGGAAGAGGAGTTTAAATCTTTTGTAGGAATGCACCCCATACCTACCCGTCATGGAATGACTCTGGGCGAACTGGCACAGATGATAAATGAAGAGCACTGGTTGTCAGATGGTGCAAGAGTCAATCTGAAAGTAATTCAGTACGAGGGTAAGCCGAGCCAGGCTGACAGGAAAGAAGCATTTGATCCACCTCCGTCCCCCAATATGCCGGATCTGGAAACGGCATGGCTATATCAGGGCTTATGTCTTCTGGAAGGTACGAATTTATCTGAGGGGCGGGGGACTGAATTGCCATTTAAAGTACTAGGAGCTCCGTGGTTGAATGCTGAGAAAGTGTATCAAAATCTTCAGAAAATGAGTATGAATACTGACAAATATAAAGTGGTTAAGTTTACTCCTAAATCTATTCCCTCTTCATTAAATCCAAAATATTTGGATGAAGAGTGTGAAGGTATTCAGATTATTAATTTAGATAATCCATTGGAATGGACAATGCGTCTACTTGAAATAGTAAACGATTTACATCCTAATGAATTTAAATTTTTAGAATCAAATTTTATTGATAAATTATTTGGGTCGGATGAACTCAGGTTATCTATTCTATCAAAAAAATCAGTAGTTAAATTAATTGAAAGTTATGAATCAGATAAGGACGCTTTTATTGTTCAGAGAGAACATTATCTGATTTATTAAATATTCAATCATAACATATGAATTAGGAGTGATTATGAAATTTCCAAGATATATTATTTTACTAATTATATATTCAGTATTATTGTTTGCTGAATTACAGTTACCTGACAAACATCCGCTGGATGAAACAGAAACCAAGACTTTCATATTAGATAATGGACTCAAAGTTATTCTGGTTTCCAACCCCAAATACAACATCTCGGCAGCATCCATGAATGTAAAAGTAGGATCATTGTCAGATCCGGAAGATGCTCAGGGTTTGGCACACTTTCTGGAACATATGCTCTTTCTGGGAACGGAAAAATATCCCGATGTGGAAGACTATAAAATGTATTTATCTAATAATGGGGGATATTCCAATGCTTATACAGCAGAAGATCATACCAATTACCTATTTGAAGTAATCCACGAGGCATACGAAGGAGCGTTAGATCGTTTTTCACAATTTTTTATTGCTCCTGCATTTAATCCAGATTTTACCAAACGTGAGGTCAATGCAGTAAATTCTGAATTTCAAAAGAATCTAGAGCATGATTACTGGCGCATGCGTCAGATCAAAAGAACAATCTATGATAAAGGACATCCTTCAAATCATTTTGAGATTGGGTCGCTTGAAACTTTAGAAAAAGTAGATCGTCAGGTCCTTTTAGATTTTCATAAGAAATATTATAGCGCAAACCAGATGGCATTGGCATTGTTAAGCAAGTTTCCTATAACAAGTATGGAAGAGTGGGCAAAAACTTATTTTGGGGCAATTGAAAATAATCAGGCGAAAGATATAAAATATTCTCCAGTTTATTTATCAGAGAAGGAAGCGATTCGCTTAATTCAGATAAAACCTATAAAGGATAAAAAGGAATTAGAATTAGAGTTTCCACTTCCATTCAATTTAAATCAATTTTACGATAGTAAGCCAATGGGTATTCTGGGCACCCTGATTGGGTATGAAGGTGAGGGTAGTCTTCTATCATTTTTGAAAGAAAAGGGCCTGGCAACAGGGCTTATGGCTGGTGGAAGTCCTAATACACCTGATTATGGTTCTGCTGGTATTCGGATACAGCTGACAGAGAAGGGAGTTAGGGATTATCTACAAGTACTAGGATATTTTTTTTCTTATATTGATATGTTGAAAACGGAAGGTTATAAAGAATATTTATTTTATGAACAGCAGACTATAGCAAGGTTGGAAGAAGTATTCTCAGATAAAGGAGAAGGAACCTGGAAAGCAGTTTCATTTGCAAACAATCTAGCTTTTTACCCAGTAGAAATTGCTCATCGTGTAGAATACCATTATGGTAATCCAGACCCAGATGCATATTTAAAAACTCTTTCATTCATCCATCCAGATAATATGCTTTGTGTGTTATCAGATAGTGAGCAGGAAACCCCTTTTGAAGAATTCTGGTATAAGTCTAAATATAATTATAAAGAGATAAAAGGCGATGAATACAAAGTATTGAAAAATCCTAAATTTTATTCATCTCTGCATTTACCAGATGCTAATCCGTTTCTACCAGAGAATGCTAATCTATTACCTGAACCAATTAGTAAAGTTGAAAATCCAATTTTGCTGGAACAATCAAAAGGACTGAAACTATATTATAAACAAGATGCTCATTTTCAACGACCTAAAGCATCCTATAGTTATAAAATATATTTTCCTGAAAAATATTCTGATTTAAATAGCCAAGTATTGATGGAATTATATATTGCAGCAGTTAATGAATCTATGAATGAAGCCTCATATCCTGCGAAACTGGCAGGTATGAATTATAGTGTTTCTAATGATGCTGAAGGGATATCCATTATAGTTAGTGGCTATAGTGATTCAATCGATGATTTGCTTGTAGAGGTCATTGATAATATGAACTCAATTGACATACCTGATGAGCAGTTTAAAGCCATGAAAAATCAGATGATACGTGATTGGAAAAATATAGATTTGGGAGATGCCCATAGAATTGCTAGTGAAAATATGCGTAAAATTGTCCGAAAATATTATTATACCAATGTAGAACTAGCCGATGCAGCAAAAAAACTAACATTACGAGATGTCAAGAATTTTAGTCTATTGCTAATGAAAAAAGGATTTGTTGAAGCCATGGTATTTGGCAATGTAACAGAGTCACAGGCTAAAGAAAATACAGAATTGCTTATAAAGAAACTAAAAATTAAGGCTGTAAAAAAGAATAAAGTTATTAAGCAGGGAAGAATAATATTTAGTTCTGGAGAAGAAATTATCAGTGTTATAAATTCCCAAGTAAATAATTCATGCTTATGGCGTTTTCAATATTTTGGATCTAACAGCATAGAAGAAGATGCCCAGGCTCAGGTAATCGGGAATTATGTAGGGTCTCCTTTTTATCTTGAGATGCGTACAAATCAGCAATTGGGGTATATTGTTTGGGGTGGAGCAGAAAGCTTTGACAATTCCAGTTACTTTTACTTCGTTATTCAGTCTGGGAATTATAGTCCTGCTAGCCTCTCAGATAAAGTTGAAACATTTACTGCTACTTTGCCTGATTCTCTTTATAATCTTCCGGAAGAAGAATTTCAAATTATAAAAAATGGAGTTATTGAGAAAATTAAGGAAAAACCAACCAGTATTGCAGAACAAGCAGAGCAATATAATTCACTGGCATTTGATTATAATGCTAATTTTAACCGCAAAGAAGAACTTATTCATGCTGTTAATAATCTGTCGAAAGAGCAGGCCATTAAAGTACTAAAGAGGGTTTTGAATTCAAACACGATGGAAAAATCTTCAATTCTCCTATTTGCAAAAGAACATGAAATAGATGCTAATATTCAATCATCTTTTGATGATATAAACCAATGGAAAAATACCAGGGAATATGAGTAAATTAAAGAAAGTAAATAGAGGTAGATATGCCATTTGCTAAACGATCAGGTACTCCTTCTCAAATAGATGAGAAATTAAAAACCCGACGCCAAAAAATAATTGAAGAGGAACGAATTCGTGTATTGAAGGAATCTCTTATGCTTTTCTATGATAAACTGATGGATAAATATGAACTTATCCATCCAATTGTTGAAGAACTAGAAACTGAAAATATTCAAACTGTAAATAGAGAAGAAATAGAAGCATATGCAGCGGAATATGCAAATACAAAACCTCTTGGGTTTTAGCGTCATATTGGCTCGCGCTATTTATTAATTTGTGTCAAGTAGGGCACCTTTAGTTAGAATGATATTTTTGGTAACATTTCTGATTATTATATTAATTATGTATTCCACCCAGATTTCTAAAAGTTCATCAGTTAATATCAAAGATCTGATCCTCAGAGAAAATATCATTATAAAAGATCGCCATAGGGCCTTTTCTATTCTTATGCATTCAATAACTATTCAGACTAATACTATATCAGGATACTCCTATGAATTTGATTCACTTATGACCTTTAATTTGGATAATAAGGACTTTAATGCTCTACAGGGGAAATTAAGTAAATTACCTGATTATATTAAAAGATGTCATACTTGCCATGAAAGTAACGGAACTAATTTAGGGTTAATTCAGCAATAAGATTCCCTTTCCATAATACATATATTTATTTTTCACCATTTTCAACGCTGGCAAAACTTGTCTTTCTAAAATATTAATTTACCCATAAATATATAATAATAAAAACGGACATGACACAGCCATATCGCAAATTGACTATTTTTTCATGGGCAATGTATGATTTTGCAAATCAGCCATTTACTACACTCGTTGTCACCTTTATTTATGGTACATTTTTTACAAGAGTAATTGCAGAAAATGAAATTGTGGGGACTTTGCTATGGTCAAGAGGAATTACTATTACAGCGATAGTAGTTGCATTATTGTCGCCTGTGATGGGTGCCGTTGCAGATAATGGGGGATTCAGAAAGCTCTATCTTATATTTTGGACATGGGTCAGTATTTTAGGTGCATTATTATTATGGTTCCCCGTTGATGGTCAGGTTGTGTTTGCGCTTACTGCATTTATCATAGGCAATATAGGTTTTGAAATGGGTAGTGTCTTCTGTAATGCCTTCCTTCCAGATATTGCTCCTAAAGAAAAGATCGGCAGAATTTCAGGTTATGGATGGTCATTTGGGTATGTGGGAGGATTGATTTCACTAGCTCTGGGATTGATATTATTCATCAATCCAGAAGTGCCAATTTTTAATTTAGATAAAAGTATTCATGAGCATATAAGAGCTACAAATATTATGGTTGCAGTATGGTTTGCATTATTTAGTATACCCACCTTTATGTTTGTTCAAGAAATTCAAAAGAAAAGTAGAAAAAAACAAAATCTTATTTCTAACTCTTTGGCGGATCTAAAACAAACATTTCAAAATATTAGAAAATATAAAGAACTGACGAAATTTCTAGTTGCTCGGCTGATCTACAATGATGGACTGATAACAATTTTTGCATTTGGGGGTATTTATGCTGCTGGCACTTTTGGATTTACAATGACAGAAATCATGATATTTGCTATTGTCTTGAATATTACAGCAGGCATTGGTGCTTTTTTGATGGGATTTTTAGATGATATAATCGGTGGCAAGATGACGATTCAAATTAGTAATGTTGGTTTGATTATTGCCTGTATAATTGCAGTGTTTGCGCCCAATCAAAATCTAATTAGCATGAAGTTACCATTTATAGGCGATACGATAGTTTCCGGAAAGACTTTGTTCTGGATGTCAGGAATTATGATTGGTGCTTTTTCAGGCCCTAACCAGGCCTCCAGTCGTTCACTTATGGCACGTTTTATTCCATTAGGAAAGGAGAGTGAGTTCTTTGGTTTTTTTGCATTTTCAGGTAAAGCTACAGCATTTATAGGACCATTCTTTTTGGGACTTTTTACACAAATGTTTGATTCCCAGCGCTATGGTATAGCAGTTGTTTTAGTGCTTTTAATATTAGGAACTTATCTGCTTCGCTTTGTAGATGAAAAATCAGGAATGGCAGCCTCTCAAAGTTAATAGCAATCATTAAGGCTACAATATATGGTGTCCCTTATTAGAAGGCATACTATATAATGTAGCTAAGTGCTATTATTTTATTTAGTTATACTATTTGTCTCATCATATACTTGAAGTAATACTTGTAATGATTAAGAAAAACTTTGTAGTATTTATTATGGGATATAATGATAAATGAAGCAGCTTCTTCTAATAATCTCAGTTTCAATCTTCTTTGCTGCTTTCACCATAAAAAAATACAATCCGATTGATGTTACTCAACTGGTAGTGATGATTCCAGAGCTTTCAACACTTGATTTAAAAGAAAAATTAGAATTGGATTTTAATAATATGACAGGTGTAAGGCAATGTGAAGCCTCTCTTATGACAAGAACAATGCTAATGAGATATGATTCTAGGGAAGTAAGTCCAGAAAAAATTCAAAGTATTTTTCAGAAGTGGAGTTGTACTCCAGGTGAGTTTTCATACCAGAAATTATATTAAGAAGTTATTCTAACTAAAATTTCCTACTTTTTAGATATAAGCTAGTTTGCAACATATGATATATATGAATATTATCGAGTCAATTATTTTAAGTGGCTCTGGCTTCGACTAAAATTCGTTTATTATCGTATCTATTTAACTTGCAAGAGGAATCTTAATTATTCTAACTTATCGGGCTGTGCATATACCCTTTTTTATACATTAATTATCTATGTTTGAACAGCTGAATAGTCGGTTTACTCGGATTATTAAAGATATAAAAGGGCATGGAAAGATCACAGATAAGAATATTGTTGATACGCTTAGAGATATTCGTCGGGCTTTATTAGAAGCTGATGTTAATTTGATGGTAGCGAAGTCATTTATCAATCGTGTGAAAGATAGTGCATCTGGGGAAAATGTGTTTACATCTGTTACTCCCGGTCAGCAATTTATCAAAATCATGTTGAATGAATTAACATCTTTTCTTGGAAGTGAAAATGATGGTATCCGGTTTAATTCAACGGGTAAGACAATTATTTTACTAGCTGGTTTGCAAGGTGCAGGTAAAACGACTACTGTAGCTAAGCTAGCTTGTTTTTTGAAAAGAGAATGGCAGAAAACCCCGTTTCTGATAGCTGCTGATTTACAGCGTCCTGCGGCCATTGAACAATTGGAATTGCTTGGGAAACAGATTCAGACACCAGTTTATAATAAGCGGAATTTGGATATTCAAACTGTGATTAAAAATGGTTTAAAAGAGTGTATTGATGCTGACGTTGTCATTATAGATACTGCCGGTAGACTCCATGTGGATGCAGTTCTAATGGATGAACTAAGAGAAATCGTTGAGATTGCAAAGCCGGATGAAATTCTATATGTGGCTGACGGGATGACAGGTCAGGATGCAGTAAATTCATCAAATGCATTTAATGAAGCCTTGGATTTAACAGGAATAATCCTCACAAAAATGGATGGTGATTCCCGTGGAGGTGCAGCATTATCCATAAGAGAAGTTACAGGTAAACCCATCAAATTTATGGGTACGGGTGAAAGTATGAAAGATTTTGACCTATTTCATCCAGATCGATTGGCAAAACGGATACTTGGGATGGGTGATATAGTGAGTTTGGTAGAAAAAGCACAAACTGCATTCAGTGAGGAAAGTGGTGAAAAACTACAAAAAAATATTTTATCAAACTCATATTCTCTCCTAGACTTTAAGGAACAACTATCGCAGATGCAAAACATGGGTTCTATATCGGAGATGCTAAAAATGATACCTGGTATTGGAAACTTAGGAAAGATGAATGTCGATGATAGACAGCTAAAGTGGACAGATGCCATTATTCAATCAATGACTGTGGGTGAACAGCTGAATCCAGAGATTATTAATGGTTCACGCCGAAAGCGGATAGCATTAGGGAGTGGCAGATCTGTTCGTGATGTAAACCAGTTATTAAAGCAGTTTTATCAAATGCGACAAATGATAAAAAAAATTGGTAATAATAAAGGAAAGATGCAAATTCCCTTCGGAATTAAATAGGAGAATTATTTTTGGCAGTAAAAATCAGATTAAAAAGAATGGGTCGGAGAAAACGTCCATTTTATCGTATAGTTGCAATTGATTCACGTAAACGAAGAGATGGTCGTGAAATAGAGCGTTTAGGATGGTTTGATCCATTAAAAACAGATGTGGCTGTAGAATTAAAAGAAGATCGTATTATACACTGGCTAAAGAAGGGTGCTCAGCCATCAGAGACGATAGGTAATATATTAATTGCAAATGGTCTTAAATATAAATTACATCTTATTCGTGAAGGAAAATCTGAAGGCGAGATAGCCTCTGCGTTGACAGAATGGCAATTAAGACAAGAAGAAATTAAAGTTAATAAAAAAGATAAGAAGGCAAAAAAGAAAGCTATTTCTGCTAAATCTAAACCTGTAGCGGAATCTGAAGAATCAGGAGACACTAAGTCTGATGATTCACCTGAAAAAGTTTCGGCTAAAAATATTTCTCCTGAAGATGAGAGTGCAGCAGAAGTTGCTTCAACTGAGTCCGAAAAAGAAACTGCAGATGCAGAGGCAGTCAAAGAAGATTCTCCTGAAGATGATAGTGCAGCAGAAGCTACTTCAACTGAGTCCGAAAAAGAAACTGCAGATGCAGAGGCAGTCAAAGAAGATTCTCCTGAAGATGAGAGTGCAGCAGAAGCTACTTCAACTGAGTCCGAAAAAGAAACT
>Ga0187827_10001562_pt1 | contig 33355 bp, 16 predicted proteins | sample ETNtaG_39_FD_167969 | JGI IMG/M metagenome (GOLD analysis project Ga0187827, IMG submission 167969) | Marine microbial and viral communities from oxygen minimum zone, Eastern Pacific Ocean - ETNP2014_SV_150_PacBio MetaG (Illumina Assembly) | ecosystem: Environmental > Aquatic > Marine > Hypoxic...
TGAGATGGAACGGATGTGCCGTTTGCCATTCAGTCAGCATGCCGTCGATCTTCGGAGCTTCAGGCGCGGGAACGATGACGAAAAAATCAAGAGTCTCCGTCCGTTTCACTTTCGTTCCATTCAGAATCGCCTCGGCAGTCACGTCATAGTGATTGAACGGCTTTGGCTCCTTCGACCTGATTCGGAATTGGAGCCGCCTTTCTTCGCCCGGCTTCAGAGGCTTCAGTTGAACACTCGCCGGCTGCACGGTGACCGCCTTCTCAGCAACAAGCTTCACAGTCCCGGCGAGGTCCGTTTTCAGAGGGTTTCTGACCGTCACTTCCACAAGGGGATTGTGAGACATGGGATCCGTCAGACCTTCATGGATCCGCAGCGGGGAATGTACGCGGATGTTGTCCAGGGATACCTTCTCCTTCGGCCTGCCCTGAAAAGACGCTTGTGCGTACAGGTGATAGACATCCCCTTTTGCATCAATCGGCACATGAATGCGCATGGGGAAGGTCTTCCGGTATCGGTCCGGATTGGGAATTGGTTTGCCCTTTTCATTCAGCTTCTCGGGCGCTTTTGGTCCGACCGAGACCTTCAGCTTCTGCGGAGTAACTTTCCATCCTTCGGGCGCAATGATGTCAACAATTCCCTGTACCTTTTCGTTCGAGAAGTTATAAACATGAACGGAGAACTCAGGCGAAGACTCCTGGCCGGCCTGGATATTGACGACTCTCTGCCAGCGGTGATGCGCCTTCTGATTCACGTCGAGAGCGATGAAGACTTGTTTCTCTAACGGGGTCGTCTTCAAAGGCGCCAGTGTCTCGGTCTCGGGTTCTTGTCTGACATTTCCCAGCAGCTTCCTCGAAAAGCCTTCCACGAAAATTGGGCTGTCCGTCAGTTCGATCGCCAGTGTCCGGTCAGCACATCGCTCGAATCTGGAATTGTCCATGAGGTCGGTGATTCGGACCCGGTCTGCGCCCACGTTCAGAGAAACGGTTTCAGGGACGACTTTCGTGGTCCACAGCGCCATCAGCGGCCCGTTCTCGCCCAGAAAGAGATAGCAGTAAATGTCGTCACCCAGCTCGAGCTGTCCGACGTATTTGCTTCGGTCCAGCATGGCGAAACAGGTGATGGCCGCGGCTACTCTGGAAAATGGGCCGGCGGCATCGGTCATGCCCCAGGCATCCCACCAACGAGCGTTGTACTGGCGTGACCAGGAGTCGGTCAGAGAGATGTGCTCCGCTTCACGGGCCAGCATGATGATTGCCCGGCCGGCGTATTTGCCTGTGACTTTGTCGCTCACTCCCTGGTCTGCCCAGAAGATTCCCAGGCCCGGATCGCCGTGGGGTCGACCCTGAATGTTCAGCCGGGCTTCCACTTCCCTGTGGCCGTATTTCTGAAAGAGCTTCATCCAATCGTGGCTTGAACCGACCTTCCAGAAACCGCTGACAGATTCCGGGGCCTTCGGTGTGATCACGGGCTCAAGCCACATGGCATCGATGTAGTCGTAACCGCCGTTCTGAATGAACTTCAGCCACCAGTCTTCCGAGTAGCCACTGGCGCCGAAGATGAGCGCTCTGGCGCCGGGGTTCTTCTCCTGGCCTTTCAGATACTGCTCCTTAATCACGTGCGCATACCGGGCCGGGTCGTGCTGTGTCAGCTCGGCCTCGCCGTTGCACCTTCCCAGGGTCATCTGGATGTAATCGCTCCTGGCGTTGCGATCCACGTCCTTCGCTCCGAATAGCTTGACCAGCTCATTTTCAGGCGACCCGATCGGCCCGGAATTGGGTTGAACGTGGATGCTCGACTGAATTCCGAAATTCCTGCGATGGATGAACGTCCTCTCATGAACCCCGGCGATTTCCTCGACGGACGGATCTCTCAGCAGGGCATCCAGCCAGTAGTGTCCCCGCAGTTGGAATTTCAACGGTACGGAACGAGTGATGGCTCCCGGCTTGACCACCTCCCCCTTATCGGTCTTCTCCATCGTGGCAGGCGGCACTTTCAGCCTGATCGGTTTGCCAATCACGTTACCAAAGAAGTGCGTCAATCTGATGTCAAGTGCTGCATCTCTTGGCTTGTCGGTTGTATTGAAGACCGTCACGCTAAGATCGAGAGACTGGTCTTGGTAGTGGTAATGCTTGAAGCCCTCGACCTTCAGATAGAGTGGCGCTCTCTCGGCAGTCATCGCGAACACATGCGTGCCGAAGGTGAGCGGTATCTCCGGGAAGATCTGGATGCCGAACCTTCTCCCGGATGTCCCGGGCACATTCGGATTGAGTTTGATCTTCTTGACCCACAGCGTGCCTTTCTGCCGCACGAGCTTGCCGTCCCGATACATCTTCTTCAGTTGCAGCGCGGGGAATTCATCCCTGGCATCAGTTCTGGTCGCGTCCCACCGTGAGAGCTTTGCCTGAACGTAGTCCCGGTGCCCGTACATGATGTTCAACTTCGGTTCGGTCCAGACATCTTCTTCGGAACAGCCCAGGATGTAGAGGTGCGAGTAATAGCCGGGAGGAGGCTTGATGAATGGTGCACGTACATAGTGCTTGCCGTAATTACTCCTCAATCCTCCGTGGCCGAATTTATTGTTCACTCGCTTCGCTTCCCCGCCGCTAAGCTTGATTTCTTTCTCAACCAGTCGAAACGGAATTCCCTTGAATACGACGGTCTTGTCAAAAGGGGGAAATTGCTCAGAGGGAAAAGCCACCCCGCCGGCGATGTCCCCTTTCGGTTCCTGTTTCGAGGCGACCCCGTCGCTGTTGAGACCCAGCGCGGTTACATCCAACAGTGCAAATCTCGGATCGTGCTTACCATCCAGAATCTCCCACGATTCTGCGTGTGAAGAGAAGAGCAGGAAGCAGACAGCCGCGATGCCGGGGATTTTTGATGTTTCATTCACAACTGAGTACCTGTGAAAGCGAATCCGTGATTCCTGAATACCGAAAAGGAATCTCTACTTCGGACGTTTCTCTCTGCCAGGACGAATCTTGTCCAGCACCGGCACTGCCGTATCCCTCCCATAGAGCATGATGGACCGACGGTTTCGGATTTCTTTGCCCATCAGGTTAACCACCCTTATCTCATAACCGAACTGAGATTCTTTTGCCGAATGGACGTACCCACGGAACACTCTGGCCTCAGGATACTTCTCAATCAATGCCCGGGATGGGCCGTCGTAAGGCGCACGATTTCGATGGATCCATCCAGAGATTTCATAGGGCGACTTTTTGCCCGCATAGTAAGCGTGGATGGCCCGATTGGCCGCATCTCCCCAATGGTGAAACCAGTTATTGACGTAGAATTCCTTCCAGGTTCCGGGTTCGGTTTCCGCCAGGATGACCAGAGCCGTTCCGATTCTCGGCTCATCAAGTTTCAGATCGTAAAACCGGGCATGTGGCCGATCTATTCCCTGGAGGCCGATCACTCTCAATCGTGGCCTCGATTTCCAATCAACCTTCAACCCGGTGTAGGTTGGCCCCAGATACCATCGGGCTTCGTAAGGTGTCCCATCCCGGGAAATGATGCGCCAGGTCTTGCCTGTCTTTTCGTCCGCCAGCAGGAAGCTGATGTCCTGCCGCCAATAATAGACGCGCCAGTTGCGTGTGTGAAAGAACTCGGAAGCGCGGCCGGTGAGGTCAATCGGCCGCATGTCCCGCTTCGGTTCGGCGTCCACCGACATCCATCCGGTCATCGCCGTGAGCGCAAGTATCCAGATTGCTTTCTTCATCTTCATGGAGAGCCTATGTCCCTGAATTCTCAGTGAGCTGTGCAGTCACGGAATACCAAAGGAGAATTCAACAGTCTTTATTTGAATCGATGGCCAAATGACCTTCAGTTCCATGCGGTTCAGATTTGGAGGCGGCGTCAGTATTTCCGAATCCAGATCTGTCGGGCGGTATGTGGCTCAATTCGCTCGACGGTCAGCTTCCGGCCATGGAAGTCAAGTTTTGCCTCACCCTCAATGCGGAGGAATTCCTGCCACTTCAGTTGAGGCACCAGGTTGAGCTTGTCCAGATCGACAGACAGGACGGGGGCCCTGGCATCCTTCCGATTCCCGTTGAAGACGGCGAGCAAGACGCGATCCGGGAGTTGCCACATCGATACGAGTATCTCTTTGTCCGGGCAGGAGACGTAAGGGTTGCGCCAGAATGGAATGTACTTCGTACGGACGTCGTTAATATCCAGCGGTGGGCCCGCACCGTGGCTGGGGCCCTTCCATGAGTCATACATACTCACGTAGTCAATCAGACCTTTCCGAACTCGCTTCTGCTTTTCCTTGTCCTGGATGTGTATGTGATCCATCCAACTGATGGCGATGCCCCAGTTGTGAGGACTTGAGAGGGCACGCATCCGATCCACCGGATAGCCATCGACCCAGTCCATCTTCGATTCGTCTGTCAGCTTGTGGTATTCGCCATCGAGGATTGCGTCGACCCATGCAGAGGCAACGAGCAGATAATCGTTTGTCGCGTGTGCTACCTGGGCCCCCGGCCCCAGGCCGTGATCGTGCATCAGCGAATAGCAGCGCATCAGGAACCGCCGAGTGTTAAAGCCCGCGTAGCCCGGCTGAATGCGACCGTCAGGTAATTGGTACGCTGCTCCGTTCTAGATGGTGCGATGAAGAATGGGGAAGAAGATGTCCCAATAGATCGTTTTCAGACCGCCTTCACGGAAAGCCCGGTCGGCAAGGTAGAGATAGTAATCGATGTTCGAGTCCGTGTAGGATTCACTGTTGCCCCATTCGGGAGCGAAATAGCCGGTCGTTTCTTTATCCGGCGATTTCCAACCGTAGCCCACCAGGGGCAACGAGGTGTGCACGAACATCCAGTTGCGCGCACCGCCCGGATTGAAGGGGCGTTCCTTGCGGATCTTCGCATCGGACTTCTTTTTGTACTCTGACCAGATGGTGCTCCACTCATCCGGATCGTCGGAGGGAGGGGTCAGCAGGTTCCAACCATCGTAGGGCTTACCGGTCTTCGGATCTTTGCGCCATTTATATCCCCATGATTCTCCCCCCGAGAACGTACCGTCGTAGGAAGAGAGAACGGATCGCCAGTTCTTCACCAGCGGCCGGAAGGGAGATGCCATGAGTCCAAACTTTATCGTTCGCGGAGCAGACAATTCAAAGGGCGCGCCAATGATGTTGTTTCGAAGGATCACTTCCGCCCCGTGCCGTAGAACTTCATGAGCAGGGACATCGTTGTCAGGCACCCAGCCCCTGTCGCTGTCTCCCCACCACAAGAGACCCCTTCGCTCGCTCCCAAGCCAGACACACGGATAGAACGACCCAACGGTCATCGATGCCCCCAGCCTTCCGGTATCGAGGGTCGACCAGAGTAGCCCCTCTTTCTTCCTCGGCACGAGCATCGTTGTTCGAGCGGAATAATTGCCGCCCGTACCCAGGCAGAGCAGGCTGTCCGCCTGCTCGTCAGCCACGGGATACTCAAAGCGAAGGCTTTCGATCGTGACAGGTTTTTTCGTCAGCGGTTCGTAGGTCATTTCCAGCCAAAGGAGCCCGTCCTGCTCAATGAATCCCTTGCTTGAGAATCTGATGGACTTACTTCTGGCTTTTCCCTCGAACTGGACTCGCCAGCGAGTCGTTTCCTTGAACTTCGGCCTGCCTCTAAGCGAGACCACTTCCTCCCTTCCGTTCACTCTGAGCACAAGACGTGATGGTGACGCCATCACCTGTCCCTCCCTCGACTGGACGGCATCGGGAAGGCCGAGGCCATTGAGGGTATAAGATCGTCCCCAGACCGTGATTCGGTTTCCACTGCGAGTCATCGGCACAAAAGGCGGAATCACCCGGTCAACGGGGCCCAGGCCTTTTTTCCACCATTCCCCAAACGCCTTGGATTCATCGAGCTTTACAAATTCACGCTGCTCCGGCCCAAGACGTTCGCCGTCTTTCGTGTGGAGAAAGGCCTCCACAACGTATTGACCTTCTTCGAGAGCGGGAAGTTGAACGAGTTTGGTGAAGCGTGACAGCAGCGGCTTCGTCAGTTTCCCCGACGCAAGGATGTCCTTGCCATCCTGATGGCGGACCTCATAGCGGACCTCTTTCGCATCCTCCGGCCGATTGAGATAGTAAGCGTCCGCATCGATGAAGAGGCTGAGGCGAATGGGATTGAACACTCCAGTAAATGGAAACGCCGATTCCGGCGGAACGAATTTCATCTGCGATTCCGGATAACCGACTTTGAAGAAAGCGAAGTAACGAAAAAGCTCTCTCTTTCCTTCAGAGACTCGATAGTAGATGTGCCCCTTCTTGAGCGAATCCGGAAGCTTTTCTCTGAGGCTGAAAGATCCTGACTTGCCCGGCTCGACTCGGAGCGTCTGCTTCTTTCGGATGTCGGAAAACTCAGCGATGAAATCCAGCAGAACAGCTTTTGCCGTGGGGTTATAGGCGCGGAGGGTAACGGCGCCCGTTCCATCACAAGGCCCCGGAAGCTCCTCCATCGTTACCTGCACTGCCGGAGTGTTCTCTGTCAGCGTCCCTTCACAGTAGGCGTCGGGATTGAAGTACCCGCTGTTCGAGGGAATCCTGGCCTGCATCCACATGGGCATGTGGTTGAAACCAAGCATAAATTTCCACTTGTCCCCAGCCCTGTTGGGGCCTGAAAGTTCGAAATCCCTGGTCGAAGCGGACATTTCGCATTCTGACCATTGCCCGCCCTTCGGCGCCGTGCCTGGACCAGTCAATCGGGCCGCGCACCGGAACTGGGGCAGCCAGTTCCGAAAAAGTTGCCCAACAGCAACACGAACGTACTCGCCACTCATGCCAAGGCAGTTGACGAAGAATTTGTATGAACTGTCTGTCCGCCCTTCTGCCACGTTCTTCCCCAGCGGCTGGAAATGAAGTTCCATCCCATCGTCTCCGACACTTGCCGTATCGGTGGATCGACCGCTTATGTGCGGTTTGTAACCGGGCATGACCCAGGTGCGGCATGCCAGGTAAAGATGATCGTCGTCCCAAGCCAGGAAAAAGGTCGTGGGTCTGGGAAAAAGGAAATTGTCCTGCTGGTTGGCAACGCCGCTTATCGCTACGGCCTCCCTCCATTCATCCGTGCCAATGGTCCCATCTATCCTGGGTGGATTAGAAACCTTGGGAACTGCAAAGGCCGGCAATTTGTCCGATGGCACCGGGCCGGCAGAGGAAGAGGTGGATCCTGCACTGGCAAAAATGAGTGTCGCGGCAAGAATTCGGAGCTGATAACGAATCATCTTTTCCCTCACGATACACAATCACAGATTAAGCCCGGAGGACATTCGGGCATCATCAATTGGCTGTAAGCCTCTGAACTGATTCATCTCATCTGGATCTTTTCAGGAAGTCAACCCCAAGGCTGCCCCCGCCGCCTGCATGCCGAAGGAGTACTCCTCGCTCCAAGGCTATCTTTCAGTTACGCTGGTGCTCAGCTTACTGGGCTGGATCGGCCAAGTCCGCGTCGTGCGGGCAAACTCCTGTTTTTGCGATTTTTCCGCCACTTGGCATCCGAGGACATTACACCACTTGTACAAGCAATCTATTTAAAGGAAGAAGCAATGCAGACAAGAACGCTCACATGGGTTAGATGTATTTTATGTATTGAATTAAGTGTTGTATTCCTGGGTACGCTGGTCCGTGCAGAGGGCAAAAAGGTAAAAGGCGCCGGTTACTATTCTGAAGCCCAAATCTTTGCGTCCCGACCTCGCGTTGATAGAGAGATGCACGTTGGCCATATCGGTGTCACTGGTGTCGTCGCACGAATTTATAAAGGCGTCATTCTAACAGTTGAAAAGACACAACCGAAGACACCTGCCCATGGCAAGTTCAAAAAGGGCGATGTGATTACTGGTATCAACGGTATTTCATTAAAGGGGAAAAATGCTTTTGTAACATTGGGAAATGCGCTCACAAAAGCTGAAGCATCAGACGGAAAAATGATCTTTGAAGTACAGTCTGATGAAGCAGCATCGAAGAAAGTAGAGGTGGTTATCCCGGTCCTGGGTAGCTACAGCAAGACTTGGCCTCTGAACTGTGAGAAATCAAAGAAGATCATCCGACAGGCCACTGAATTCTATGCTGACAGGAAAAAGTTCAAGCAACAAGGTGTGGGCGGAGCAATGGCGTGCCTGTTCTTGCTTTCAACTGGTGATGATAAATATCTGCCCCGTGTTAAAGAGTATTTTGCCGGATTCGTAAAGAATGTAAACGGCATTGGAGACCACACCTGGAACAATGGCTATAATGGTATCGCCTGTGCAGAATACTATTTGCGGACAGGCGACACATCGGTCATGCCGGTTTTGCAGTATTTTTGTGATAATGCTAAAGAGCGGCAGAAGTTCGGCTGTAGTTGGAATCACTGGGGCAGGGGCATTAGCCCGGGCTATGTGGCCGGCGGTCTGATGAATCCCGCAGGCGCCCAGGTATTGACAACTCTATTGCTGGCCAAAGAGTGTGGTGCAGTGGTTGATGAGCCTACTCTCCTTGGGTCTTTACGTTTTTTCTATCGTTTTGCAGGGCATGGTACAGTGCCCTATGGTGATCATCGCGGCGAAGGCGGCCTGGGCTCGAATGGCAAGGATGGGATGATTGCTGCGGCCATGCATATTGCCTCCGGCGCCCAGGGAGATGTTTCGATTTATACAAAGGCAAAGAGGTGCCTGAGCATGTCCATGACCACAGGTTATCCTGGATTGGTTCGAGGGCATGGTGATGAGGGACGCGGCGATGCAATGTGGCGTGGTCTTAGTTCATCATATCTCATGGAAGAGAAACCTGCTGTCTATCGTGAGGCAATGAACCGCCTGACCTGGTGGTATGATCTCAGTCGACGTCCAGATGGCGGTATTGGCGTTGCGACCTGTCAGCGTTTTGATGATGTCGGTTCAGGTGCAGGGGTGGCTTTGTCCTATACCGCACCCTTAAAAGCCCTGCGTATCACAGGCGCGCCAAGCTCAAAGTATGCCAAAGAATTCAAACTTCCTGAGCATCTGTGGGGCACTGCGGCAGACTTGGCGTTTCTCGATATAGAGAATAATCCAGAATATGGGAAATATGGTAAGCCTGAGCCAACACACATTCCCTTCTACAAATTTGGTGGCGCATACTCAAAACCAGCCGTCGACTTAAAGGCCGTTTCGAAAGATGAAATGCTGAAAAATGTATTTCACAAACGCTATATGATTCGTGCACAGGCCGCCAAGGCGTTGCGTGCTGTCGGGTCTTTGGATGAACTTGAAAAGCTTATGTCAAACAAGGACCCACGCGTACGGCGGGCGGCCCTCGACGGTCTAATAGACTACAGGTATTGGTTCAGCATGGGACGTAATCCACTCAAAACAGAAGCATATACCCCAAGCATCATGGCCGCGCTTAAGAGAATAATTACTGATCCAAAGGAGGCACTGTATGTGGTTGATGGTGCCTTGTTTGCTATGCGCAATGCACCGACCAAGGTTATTAGTGATAACGTAAAAGCGATCATGCCCTGGACGACGCATGAAGAATGGTGGTTACGGGAATCCTCTTTTACCGCCCTTTCAGGCCTTGAGAGGGATGATTCCGAGTATCTTAGAATAGTGCCAACTCTGGTCACTATGATGATCGAGGAGTATCACACTATGCCACGCGCCAGAATGACAAGTCATCTGCAAAGCGTTCTCCAGAGGAAGAAAAAGGAGAGCGAGATTGGTATGTTGATCCTTGCCGGGATGCTGGACGCAGCCAAAGAGAGTGAGATCAGAACAGGTCTACGCTCTGGTGAGGGCGCACATAATGTTGCTTTGGCCGCAAATGTGTGTCTGAAGCAAGCGCCAGAGACAGCGGTAGAGATAGCTAAGATAATGCAGTCACGCTTCAGTGTACTGGAGACAGGACACATAATCAGGCTGGTAGCGACCCCAAACTCAAACCGCGAAGGTAAACCATATGGTCTATACACGACCTTAAGAAAGTTGAGCCCGAATCAGCGTGAAGAGCTGACAGATATTCTCTTCAGCAGTTACCGAGCAGAATTAGTCAAACGCATGAAGGCAGCGGGAAATAAAGACCGAGCCCTGATTGATACCATCATTGACCTTACAAAACTCAAGAAACCTGTTGCAGGCTGGGGTGCTATAGGCAAGACGAAGCCAGCGGATCGTGTGTGGCGTTTCACCTCGTTTGATCCGCAGGAAAAAGACAAGATGCACCCGCGTGAAAAGAAGCGTTTTCGCAATGTAGCTCTTCCGACCGGGATGGAGAAGTGGTATATGCCGGATTTTGATGATAGCAAATGGAAAAGCGGAAAAGCACCTATAGGTAAAGGACTATTCAAACGTGGCAAAACCAGTTTCAAGAATAACTCCGAGTGGGGGGACGGTGAGTTCATACTGATGCGAACCACTGTTGAGCTTGATGCCCTTGATTATGATTCATATCGTATAAGCGTTTTGGCCAGCCAGGGATTTCACATCTATTTAAATGGCCACAAAATACACACCTACATCTGGTGGAAGAATATGCCGCATTATCGCTTGATCATGCTTGGTTCAGGGGAAATTAGGCATTTGAAAAAGGGCGTCAATGTTCTGGCCATATATAGTAATACTGAATATCCCAAAGAGGTAGCCCTAGGGCAGGTTGATCTTTATCTGGAAGGTCTCAGAAACAAAGATCTTGAATAGGCAGGCATGAAGGTCTTGAGGAGGCCGGCAAGCGGAATGCTCTCAAGGCTCGACCGTAATGACCGCGTGGGAGAAGGCAGGCATAAGGCCGTTGTCCATGGCAGTCAGACTGACGATACTGCGGCCGGGTTCACGGAAAGTAAACTGCGTCCTGCGGTTGCCGCTGTCGATGCCTATGCCGTCCGCGGCGTCGAAGTCCCAGGTAGTCCATAGAATCTTGCCGTCGGAGTCGGTGGCATTTGCTGAGAATTGAACTGTCAGCGGCGCCTTCCCTTTGGTCAGGTCAGCAATGATTTCGCACGTCGGCCGCCGGTTATAGCGCGCCGATTCATCTGGAGGGACGCCGACCTGCATGCCGGGCGTATGCAGAGGAAGTGCCCGCCAGCGCCTCGTCTTCGGGTGCATCGCAATCTTGTAGAAGTCCACGGTGCGCTGGGTGTAGGTGTGGAGCTTCATTCGCTGCCACCACGGTCCGGGGAAGTAGCGGGCATGGACCCGCTCGTCGCAAGTACCCCAGCCGACAAATTCAAGACCGAGGCCGCCCAACGCCTGTGCGTGCCTCTTTTCCTCGATCTCGGTCGTGAAGTGTATCCAGTTGTTGTAGTGCCAGACCGGCCAGTGCTCCGGCGGTGTGATGTCGTCATTCAGCGGCTGTACCTGGATCAGGTAGGCGGAGAAGGGGCGCTTGCCTTTCGGGATCAGTGGATTCAGCGGGCTCTCCAGGGCGCAGACCAAGCGGACCCGCCTCCGGTTTTTCATCTCGGCGGGAGGGCCAACCTGGGTCGGGCTGAGGTGGAGCTGGTTGTAGGTCGTCGGTGGCCGGCTGCAGGCGCTGACCACATCACCCGTGTTGATCATCACTGGTTTGCCTGTGCCAAGGTCGTATCGCTTACCGCCTCCCCGTTCGACTTTCAGCGTGAACAGGAAGTCCAACAGATCTCCCCGGTCCTTGCGGTAGCGGCTGCGAGGTCCTGTCTTCAGCCACGTTTTCATCGGCTGGGACTTGAACGACTCGACTGTTCCAACCAGGCTCCAGAAGCTGTTCTGAACGGGAAACGAAACGGCCCAGTCAAGGTCGCGAGGCTCGCGAGGAGCAAGCTCTGTGCTGACAGCGTTGCCCTGGCCGAACGCCATCACGTGGCCGCTTGTGTTGGCAGTGAAAATGGTGCCGTTGGCAATGGCGGGGGAAGCATAGATGGGACTTCGAGTGTCGAATGCCCAAGTCAGTTTGTGGCTTTTGATGTCGAACAGGTAGAGCCAGCCATCCGTTGATGTGACCGCCACGGAATCACCGGTGACGGCCGGCGAGGCCCATATGCCGTCTTCAATGGAGGAAGCTGATGCCTCCCAGACCTGCCTGCCGCTCGTCCTATCGAACCCGGCGACCTGCCCGAGCACAGTCGCAACGATCACCTGGCCTTTCGACACCGCTGGGGAGCTACGATGAAGAATCTCGCCGAGGCTCTGCCCTTTCACATGTTTCATCGTGAAGTAGAGGTTCCCCTCGCCATCCTTTCCCAGCTCATGGACGGGCACGATGTTAGGGTGCTCCAGCTTGCCGGTTATTTGTGCCTCTTCCAGGAAGCGCAATCGGTGCTCTTCGGATTCAGCGATTCCGGCCTGCATGATCTTCATGGCCACGCTGCGATCTAGGCTCATATCGCTGCAGAGCATTACCTTTCCCATCCCGCCCTGTGCAATCTCTTTTTCGTGACCAAGTGTGCCCCGTGCTCTGCCGCGTTCTTCCAGGATCGGTTCCAGCTGCTCTACTGCGGAGCTGTCAACTGAATGTTCAGGATCGTTGGCGGCCAGCGTCTGTGGTGCATCTCCACTCTGAACTGGCGCAAGAATGATCTCCCGGCAATTGGGACAGCGGATCTTCCCGCCAGCTTTTTCGTCCCTGACGGACAGCCTCTTTTTGCAGTCGACGGTCGGACAAATGAATTCGATGGACATTTTCTGGCTGACAGGAGCTTGCGTTGTTCAGCCCAGCGGGACACAGCAATATCTGATCATCCGCGGGCAGGACAGGATACTCAGCCCGGACGTGAAAGCCGAAACTCGCGCGGCTGAATACCGATAGAGCGATCGAACTTCAATCTTCCTCGGGGGCCAGAACGGCCAGAAACGCTTCCTGCGGCACGGTGACGTTGCCAACGCTCTTCATGCGTTTCTTACCCTCTTTCTGCTTTTCAAGCAGTTTCCGCTTTCGAGTGACGTCGCCGCCGTAGCATTTGGCGGTCACATTTTTGGCGAGCGCTTTTATGTTTTCTCTGGCGATCACTTTCGCGCCGACTGCCGCCTGAAGTGCTACTTCAAACATGTGCCGTGGGATTTCCTTTCTCAGCTTCTGAATCAGAGCCCGACCGCGCTTGTCTGATTTGGAGCGGTGACAGATCACCGCGAGGGCGTCGAGCTTGGTGCCGGCAACCATCACGTCTACCTTGACCAGGTTGTCCTGGTGATATCCGATGAACACGTAATCCATCGTGCCGTAACCGCGGGTAGAAGATTTAAGCTTGTCATAGAAATCAAAGATGATCTCCGACAGCGGCAGTCTGTAATGAAGAATCGCCCGGTGGGAGCCGAGGTATTCGGTACTTTTGTATTCGCCGCGGCGCTCTTCACCCAGCTTCATCACGTTACCAATGCTTTCGGCGGGTACCAGGATCGAGGCATCCACCATGGGCTCGCGGAACTCCTGAATAGCGCCCGTGTCCGGTAACTCTGCAGGACTGCGAACCAGTAGCGTTGTGCCATCCGTCTTGAGGATTTCATAAGTGACGTTCGGAGCGGTCTGGACGAGATCGATATCGTATTCCTTTTCCAGCCGTTCCTGAACCACCGACATGTGCAGCAAGCCAAGGAAGCCGCATCGAAAACCGAAGCCGAGCGCGCCCGAGCTTTCCGGATCGAATGTGAACGAAGAATCCTGCAGATGAAATTTATCGAGCGCGTCGCGCAGGTCTTCGAAATTCTGGCTGTCGCCCGGATAGAGCCCGCAGTAAACCATGGGCATCGGTTCAACGTAGCCCGGCAGCGGCTCGACCTCGCTCCCGCTGTGAATGATCGTGTCACCGACCTTCACATCATGAATACTTTTGATTTGTGCGCAGACGTATCCGACTTCGCCCGCCCGCAGTTCTTCCCCCCTTACCATGCTCGGTCTGAATGTGCCGATCTCGGTGACCTCGTATTTCTGTTGTGACCTGACGAGCTGCATCGTATCGCCCAGGCGGAGCACCCCGTTTTTCAGACGCACATAAAGAACCACGCCCCGGTAGTCGTTGTAAACGGAATCAAAAACAAGGGCCTGCAGCGGTTCATCATCGTCACCCTCCGGCGTAGGAACGCGGTCGATGATCGCCGCGAGAACTTCGTTCACCCCTTCACCGGTCTTGGCACTGGTGAGCAGGCATTCGGTGAAATCGATGCCGAGCGCGCCTTCCATCTCCTCCATCACTTCTTCAGGCCGTGAGCTGGGCAGATCAATTTTGTTCAGGACGGGGACAATGGTGAGATCCTGTTCGATGGCGTGATAAGCGTTGGCAACTGTCTGCGCCTCGACCCCCTGGCTGGCATCCACGAGCAGGATAGCGCCCTCGCAGGCAGAGAGGCTGCGAGTGACCTCGTAACTGAAATCCACGTGTCCTGGCGTATCAATCAGATGGAGTTTGTATTTCTTGCCTTCCTGTTCGAAATCCAACTGCACCGGCACAGCCTTGATCGTGATACCCCGCTCGCGTTCGATGTCGAGAGTATCAAGAGCCTGGTTCTGAAAATCGCGCTCGGTAATCGAACCTGTTCGCAGCAGGAAACGATCGGCCAGGGTGGATTTGCCGTGGTCTACATGGGCGATGATGCAGAAATTTCGTATGTGTTCCTTGGACATCTATCTCTTTCGTGAAGACCAGCCGACACCATCCTCCTGCCGAAATCAGTCGGGCCATCATGAACGGCGACATTGTGTCGAGTTGCCGTCACTCCGCCATCTATTGGATTAGGCCCTCCAGGGCCGGACGCAGCTCCTGCAGAGCGTTCGCACGGTGGCTGACTCCGTTCTTGAATTCAGCGGAAAGCTGGCCGAAGGTCTTGCCTTCAGAAGGGTAGATGAAGAGCGGATCGTAACCGAAACCGCAATCACCATGAGGCTCGAAGGCGATACGTCCCTCCACCTTGCCGCTCACAGTCAAGAGGACTTTCTCGGGGGAAGCCAGAGCAATTACACAGCGAAAACGTGCGGTCCTTGCCGAAGCTTCGACGCCGTCCAGTTCCTCGATCAATTTCTGGTTGTTGGCTGCATTATCGCCATGCCCGCCCGCATAACGCGCGCTGTAGATACCAGGCGCGCCGCCGAGCGCGTCCACCTCGAGACCGGAATCATCTGCCAACACCCATTCGTTCAGATGCCTGGCGAGAGTGATGGCTTTGAGCTCCGCATTCTCTTGAAACGTCGTACCTGTTTCTTCAACATCTGGCGCGCCGGGGAACTCCGTCAGGCTGACGAGATCGATTGGCAGGTCGGAAAGTATCGCGGCGATTTCGCGCAGTTTGCCGTGGTTGTGCGATCCTGAAATGATTCTTTTCATGAAAAGATTTACTGCTGAACTTCTGCGTGGTGTGAGTGTGCACCTCTTAATCTTTATCCTAACGCAGCCTTCGGCCGCAACCGAAGAATTATTACCACGGATGGCAAGGCCATCCCACGGATGGAAACCGTTCTGAACCGTCCGTGGGATGGCTTTGCTATCCGAGGTACTCAATTGAGGGTACACGCACATGACGCAGAAGTTCAGCAGTAAATCTTTAATCGTGCTCTTAATCTTATGACACCAAGGAGATTGAGAGAACGATTACGATAAAGACTAAGAGCCCTGGACTTCATCCTCGGTTGCGGCCGAAGGCTGCCGTAAGAGTGAGAAATGACTCGTGCGCCGCGCAGAGGCCCGAAGCAAACACTCAAAGACCCGCCTCATTGGGTCCATTGAAATTCAGGTTTAGACCATGCTCCGCGAACGAACACCATTCGCAAGCCGGGCCACTTGCCATCGTCTCGCAAGTCGCTAAGGTTTTCGCCCTCAAACACGGGAAGCATTCCGGCCTCGATGTCAAAGGAGTTTTCAGATGTCCGTTCATAGAAGCCTTAAATCCACTGCCGCCCTCGCTCGGCAGCGTAGCGTCCTGACCAGGACAGAACGTCTCAAGATTCTCGAGGAGCAGGAGAAGTGGGAGGAGGGCGATTCCATCCTGGGCCTGCCCAAGGTGAAGGTCGTCCGAGTCAAACTCGCCAAGAAGAAGAAAGAGAAAGTCGAAGAGGGAGAGGAAGCCGAAGGTGAAGTCGTAGAAGCTGCAGCGGAAGAATAAGAACTGGATCTGTTGAAACAAGACGTGTCCCGGCCATTCGGTTTGGACACGTTTTTTTTGTGATGGCATTTCTTAGAATTGGCATCGACCAAATCCAACCAACCGACTTCGCAGATGAAACCTTTCAGAATCGCGGACCGTATGTCTCGGATCGATGCCTCCGGAATCCGGAAGGTCTTCGAGCTCGCGGCCAAGATTGAAGACCCGATTAATCTCAGTATCGGCATGCCTGATTTCGATGCGCCCGATCAACTGAAACAGGCCGCCATCAAGGCAATCGAGAATGGCATGAATCGGTACACGGTCACTCAGGGCGACGATGGCCTGAGGGTGGCATTGAAGGAGCGGCTCATCGCAGATAAAGGCGTGGACCCGGACGGAGAGATTCTGATTACGTCAGGCGTATCGGGCGGCATCTTTCTGGCATACCTCGTTCTTGTTAATCCCGGCGACGAGATCCTGCTGCCGGATCCCTATTTCGTCATCTACAAGCACGTGACGAGATTGCTTGGTGCGACGCCGGTTTACGTGGACACCTATCCTGACTTCAGACTTCGTGAAGAAGACATCCGGCCGCTGATAACTGAAAAGACAAAATTTATCGTAGTAAACACGCCCTCCAATCCGACCGGTGTGGTTTACTCGAAAGAAGAGCTGGAAATGGTCTCGAAGCTGGCAGCCGACCATGACTTTCTTGTACTCGGCGATGAAATCTACGACGAATTTATCTACGACGAGCCGCCGCCCAGCATCGCGTCGATACATCCGGACACGCTGCTGCTTGGCGGCTTTTCCAAGACCTACGCGATCACCGGCTGGCGGCTCGGCTATGCGTACGGCCCGCCCGAGATTATTTCAGAGATGGCAAAGCTCCAGCAGTACACCTTCGTCTGCGCGCCCTCGTTTGCCCAGCACGCGGTTCTGGAAGTCCTGGATTCATTACGCAACGAACAGATGGACGCCTATCGCGAAAAACGCGACCTGATCTACGATGGCCTGAAGGATCATTTTGAGGTCGAGAGGCCCGGGGGCGCTTTCTACATCTTCCCCAGGGTGCCCGCCGGCACGGATATGGAATTTGTAGAGACCGCGTTGAAGGAACAGTTGCTCATCATCCCGGGCAGCGTCTTTTCAGAGAAAGACACGCACTTCAGGATCTCCTTTGCCGCGACCAATGACAACCTGTCGAAGGGGATCGAGATTCTGAAAGGGTTGGTGTGAGCCTATTCAAGTTCCAAGATAATCGGGACGAACGAGACTATACTTTCCCCATGCAAGCTCATGAGACACTACTCCGCAACGGAGGGGAGATAGCCCTCCAGAACGCCAGCAGGTTCTTTATGAAAGATGATCCCGTCCACCATACTCTGAAAAACATCTGCGGAAGGCTTCAGGATTTGGATGTCGATTACGCTGTCGTCGGCGGGATGGCCCTGGTAGCGCATGGGTATATCCGAACGACGGTGGACGTCGATATTCTCTTGAATCAGGATGGACTCAAGAAAGCCCATGATGCTCTGGAGGGCCTCGGTTACCGACCCCCGTTTGAGGGAAGCAAGAATCTCAGAGACACACAGACCGGCGTGCGAATCGAATTCCTCGTATCCGGCGGTTATCCCGGAGACGGTAAACCGAAGCCGGTCATATTCCCGGAACCAAGTGATACGAGCGTTGTGATCGATGGCATCAGTTACTTAAGCCTCAACTCACTTTTGGAATTAAAACTCGCCTCAGGGATGACCAATCCCGGACGCATTCGCGATCTTGCTGACGTTCAGGAATTGATACGAACTCTGGAACTCCCTGAAAAACGTGCAGAAGAACTGAATCCGTTTGTCCGTGAAAAATTCGTTGAGCTCTGGGCCGGGATTCATTGAACGGTCAGGCGCAACAGGCAACAATCAGTCGTCGGCGGTCTTCTCAATCACTGATACTCCATTCGAACAGGAACTCTGATGAACGAATTTGACCTGCAACAGTATGATCTCGATGTGGAACAGGTACTCCGCAACGCCTCCCCGTCAGCGCTCTACGAAGAGGCCATTCGCCTCGATCCCAATACCACGATTTCCGATACCGGCGCATTGATCGCTTACTCCGGCGACAAGACCGGACGCTCACCCGGGGACAAGAGGGTCGTCAAGCATCCTGACTCGCAGGACAACGTCTGGTGGGGTCCGGTGAACATAGGCGTTGATGATTCGGTCTTTTCCGTCAATCGTGAACGTGCCATCGATTACCTTAACACGCGGCAGCAGTTGTATTGCGTAGATGCCTTTGCTGGCTGGGCACCTGACTACCGCCTCAAAGTGCGCGTCATCTGTGCCCTGCCGTATCACGCGCTGTTCATGCACAACATGCTCATCCGTCCCACAGCGGAGGAGTTGGCGGAATTTGGTGAGCCCGACTGCGTCATCTTTAACGCGGGGGAATTCCCTGCGAACAGGTACACCACGGGGATGACTTCGAAGACAAGCGTCGGTCTGAGCCTGGAGCGCGGGGAAGTTGTGATCCTCGGCACACGGTACGCCGGTGAGATGAAAAAGGCAGTATTCACATTGATGAATTACCTCATGCCCAGGCAGGGCGTTCTGTCCATGCATTGTTCCGCTACTGCGGACAAAGAGACCGGGCACTCGTCCGTTCTTTTCGGCCTTTCGGGCACAGGCAAGACCACTCTTTCGGCAGATCCCAAACGATTCCTGATTGGCGATGACGAGCACTGCTGGACGGACAACGGAATCTTCAACATCGAAGGCGGCTGTTACGCAAAGGCGATCTTCCTGACCCGCGAAGCTGAGCCACAGATTTTTGATTCCCTGCGTTTCGGAGCTGTCCTGGAGAACGTCGTGTACGACGAAGCCAGCCATCACGTGGATTTCGGCGACCTGAGCATCACTGAAAACACCCGCGGCTCTTATCCCATCGATTACATTCCGAACGCGAAAATCCCCTGCGTTGCGGACCACCCGACCGACATCGTCTTCCTCACCTGCGATGCCTTCGGCGTGCTTCCGCCGGTCAGCCGACTGACTCCCGAGCAGGCCGAATACCATTTCATCAGCGGGTACACAGCGAAGGTCGCCGGCACAGAAGTCGGAGTTACCGAGCCGCAGGCAACATTTTCGCCCTGCTTTGGCGGACCGTTCCTCGTCTGGCATCCGGGCAAATACGCGGAGTTGCTATCGGAAAGAATCAAGCAACATGCTGCGAAGGTCTGGCTGATCAGTACCGGCTGGAGTGGCGGCGCCTACGGCACTGGATCGCGCATCAAGCTGCAATACACCCGCGCCATTCTCGATGCTATCTACGCGGGGCAACTCTCGGACGCGAAGACAGAACTCGATCCGATTTTTGGTCTGAATGTGGTGGCCGAATGCCCCGGTGTCCCGAACGAACTTCTGATCCCAGAGAATACGTGGGAAGATAAAGAGCAGTACGAACAGACAGCGCGCAAGCTTGCCGGCCTGCTTGCAGAGAATTTCGCTGCGTACGCGGATGGCGTTGATGAAAAAGTCCGAGCAGCCGGGCCCAACGTCTGAAAGGTCAGGCCTGGGCACGTATCGTAGATCCGATTGGAGGTAGGATGGCCGTCTCCCGAAGATACAACCTCAGACGGGCGGGGACGCCCATCCTACGTAGCGCTGGCCTCCAGGCCGGCGTCTTGCATGTACTGGCGCAGGCCCTGTCCGCCAAGTTATATTCTCTGGGACCGTCCGGTTGCCCAACACTTCATCACTTTCCTCAATCCACTCAGACACAGCACATGAGAACTAGCCAGCTCCTGACCGCATGCCTCTCTCTCCTGCTCCTCTCCAGCTCAGCCCATGCACAGCAACTGGCCGCGGCCGACGCTAAAGCCCAGGCCACACCTGCCGCGTTTCCGCTCGTAGGGCCGGGCGTGCCGAAGATGAGTTTCAAGAAAGAAGATCTCTTCAAAAACATCGGCGTCATCAGCTCCAAGCTCGGCATCGTTCACGGGCATTCGCTGTTGGCCATGCACAAGGGCTATCTTGTCATCGTGGGCTCTCGCGACGGTGGCAAAGGCGATGGCAATTTTGCGTTTTATGACATTTCCGACATTCGTGATCCGAAGCTCGTCGCCAAGTACAACAGCAAAGAAACACTCAATCTGCGTGAGGCACACTCGTACGGTTTCACGGTCGTCGACGGCAAAGACATCGTCGTCATGCTGGCAAAGGACGGCTTGCAGTTCTGGGACTGGACGGATGTGCGTGCCTGCAAGAGGGTCAGCGAAATGAAACTCCCACCCATGCGCGGTGGGGATTACGCGGGCACGTCCTGGTGGTCATCGGTGCAGGGCAAGTACGTGTATGTGGGAGGCGCGGATACCGGGCTGCACATTGTGGACGCCAGCGACATCGCGAATCCCAAACAGGTCAAACTGCTGCCGCTCAGTCGGACCGGCGGATTTCGAATCGGGCCGGTGTTCGCCTGCGGAAATCTTCTTGTCATCTCCAGCATGGATACGCCCGGCATTTCGACCTTCGACATCAGTTACCCGGACAACCCCAAGCTCCTGAACACCCTCAGAGAAGTCGTCGGCTACAGCTCGATGTTCAACGGCAACAAACTCTATGCAGTTCACGTCACACCCACGATCTGGGATGTGAGCGACCCCACCAAGATCAAACGCATCAGCCAATACAAAGGGCCGAAGATTGGCGGGAAAGGCGGGTACGGAATCTTCCAGGACGGATTCATTCATCAGGGCGTTTCGAGCAACTACGCAATGATCGACGTGCGAGATCCAAAGATGCCCAAACTCGTCGGCAAGATTCTCTCCGGTGTCAGAGGCAGCGACTTGGACGGCGGCAACGTCATCGGCAATTTCGGTATCGGCTCATGCGATCACAGCAAGGGCACATTCATCGCGCCCCATTCGACCGATCCGGATACCAAAGGGCCGGACGTCACCTGCATTCATCCCGCAAACGGTGCGACCGGACTCCCGACCAGCACACGCATCGGCATGACCTTCAGCGATCAGATCGATCTTTCAACGCTCAACAGTAAGACAATCGTCATTCGTGACGCGGCAGGCGAAACCGTGACCGGCCGTTACAGCCATCAGACCGGCGTCGTGAATTTCTGGCCGGACAATCCACTCAAAAAAGACACGACCTTTGACGTTATCGTAACCAAGGGCGGGCTGCACGATTACGCGGGCAACCCGACCGATACGGAATTCGTCAGCCGTTTCTCTACCGGCTCGGCCATCAGCGATTTTCCAATGAAGGTCGCCGCGGCGAAGCCTGCGGTCGCTGACAGCGAGATTGAATACGCAATCGCGGATTTAAAGGCCGAAGGCGACGTCACCATCTCGTGGAATTTTGGCGATGGCACTGAGCCGACGCCTTTTGCCAAAGCACGCAGCATCAAGCACACATTCAAGAAGCCCGGGCATTTCACGGTGATCGCCCAGGCAAAAGTGGGCGGCCGGATCGGGGCGAGCTCGGTGACGCAGACCATCCACCTGCCCGCCACCCCGACCAAACCCAGCCACTCGAGCACGATCATCCTGGATGAAAATAGAGGCAGGTCCTGGAACGTGAACGCCGATAACGACAGCGTCACCATGAGCGACATCAAGAGCCTGAAGAAGATCAACGAGCTGCCGGTCGGCAAGAAACCGCGCACCCTCGCGCAGGCCAAAGACGGCAACATCTGGGTCGTCAGCCAGGACGATGCAAAAGTGACGATCTTGAACGGAATCACCGGTACGCAGGTTTCCACGATTCAGCTCCGTTTCGGCTCGCGGCCTTACGGCCTCGCCTTCGCTCCCAATGGCGATGCAGCCTACGTTGCTGCACAGGGCACGGGCGAGCTTTACCGGATCAACGCTTCCTCAAAGAAAGTAGATGGGACGGCCGACATCGGAGGCAAGCTGCGCGGCGTTGCAGTGACCGCGAACGGCAGCCGGGCGTACGTCACGCGATTCATCTCGCCCAAAGAGCACGGCGAGATCATTGAGGTGGATACCAAAGCCATGAAGGTCGCCCGGCGCATCAGGCTCGCCCTCGATCCGGGGCCGGACAAGGAAGATACCGGCCGCGGCGTGCCAAACTACATCAGCGGCATCACCATTTCTCCGGATGGCTCGCAGGCATGGATACCTTCAAAAAAGGACAACACCGTCCGCGGCCTTCAGTTGGACGGGCAGACGCCCACGTTCGAATCCACGGTGCGCACTATTGTCTCGGTGGTCGACCTCAAAACCGGTAAGGAAGACCTCAAGGCCCGCCGCGATATCAACGATCGCGATATGGCCTTTGCAGCCGCGTTCAGTCCCCTGGGCGATCTGGCCTTTGTTGCGACGCAGGGCACGAACACAGTTGAGATCATGGACGCGTACGATGGTCGCCAGATTTCTGCCATTCTGTCCACCGGCCTCTCGCCGCAGGGACTCGCGCTCAACAGCGATGGCAGTCGCCTTTTCGTCCACAATTTCATGTCACGCAGCATTGCCGTCTACGATGTGGCCTCGGTCGTGAACAACTTTGAAGGCACGGCCAGACAGCTCGCGACCATCAAAACAGTTAGCAAAGAAAGGCTGCCATCGAACGTATTGTTGGGCAAGCAGGTGTTCTACAACGCGCAGGACTTCCGTATGAACCGCGACAACTACATCAGTTGTGCGGGCTGCCACCTCGACGGCGGCAACGACGCGCGCATTTACGATTTCACCAACCGCGGCGAAGGAATGCGCAACACAACCGAGCTCAACGGCCGCCGCGGCACGGGGCATGGCCGCGTGCACTGGTCGGCCAACTTCGACGAGATTCAGGATTTCGAGCACGACATGCGCGGCCCCTTCGGCGGTGCAGGTTTCATGGACAACAAACGATTCAACAACGTTAAATACCCGCTCGGTCGGCCCAAAAAAGGCCAGAGCCGAGAGCTCGACGCGATGGCCGCCTACGTCACTTCCCTCGCCAAAGTTCCGGACAGCCCCTTCCGCAATCAGGACGGCTCGATGACTGCGGATGCGGTCGCCGGCAAGAAGATTTTCAACACACTCAAGTGTTTCTCATGCCACGGAGGCAAGGACTACACCGACAGCGCAACGGGAGTGCTCCACGATGTCGGCACCATCTCCAAACGCTCAGGCAAACGCATGGGCGGCCCGCTGCCGGGCATCGATACACCGACACTCCGCGGTGTCTGGGAGACGGCCCCTTACCTGCACGATGGCTTGGCCGACACCCTGATGGACGTCATCCATAAAACAAATCCGAAGGGCATTCATGGGTCGACTCAGGATCTGAAGGATGCTGAGAAGAAGCAGCTCGTCGCTTACCTTCAACAGATCGATGACAGGGAAGAGCCGGCACAGCCCAACCAGACGACCGTCGCCATCACTGCGCCGAAGCCCACGAACGTTGTTCTGAGCGCGCCCAAAGATTTCGAAGTCAGCGTCGCCACCAGGGCCATCCACGGTGCGATCGACAAGGTCGAGTTCTACGTTTCCGGCGCGGACAGCAATCCAAATTATTCAAAGGTCGGCGAATCGGCTGAGGCGCCGTATGCGTTTACGTGGAAAGAGGTCCAGCCGAAAAACTACCGGCTGATGGCGAAGGCACATTACGCCAACGGCATCAAATCTACCTCTTCCGCAGTCAAGATGATGATGGCGCCGCCGAGGAAGAAAGGGAAAAAGGGAAGACCATCGCCGGCAAAAGACAGATTCAAGCTCGTTAAGTTCGGTCTGAAGAAGGGCGCCCAAGCCTATCAGGACAGGAACTATGTGTTCTCTGAGATCCCCGAACACCTCCTGGGCGCAAGCTTTTTGATGACACGCAACAACGACAAAAGAACCCGTGATTCAAAGCACATCGTCTACAAGATCGAAAAGGATACGACCGTCTATGTGGGTGTCGATACCCGCGGCAGCGTCCCCTGGACAAAGGGCTGGGAGGAGGACATCGAAGAGCTCAAGACGGATGATACGAGTTTTCAGCTCTACTTTAAGAAATTCAAAAAGGGCGAAAGCATGACGCTGGGACGCAATGACGCGAGCTCGATGTATCTTGTGTTCCTGGTTGATAAGTGAGCAGGTCGGCTTGCCGTCCTCCTATCTCATTCATCGAGGCCGAAGCAGTACAGCCCCTTCTCGGTCCTCACATAAGCCCTTCCCCCGGCCAGCGCAGGCGTCGCATAACAGCGTTCGCCCAATCTCGTGTGTGATATGGCTGACCACTGTGCCGCCGCCCGGATGACGCTCACTTCGCCCCTCTCGCTGATTATGTAGACCTTGCCATCTGCCGCGACCGGCGAGCTGTAGATGTTGCTTCTTGAGGGGATTCTGTCCTGCTTCGTTGGCTGGCCGGTGGCGGCTGCGAGGCATGAGACGATACCGCTCTTCTTGATCAGAAACAGATGGCCCATATAGAAAATCGGTGAAGCGACATAGGGCAGCATTCTGTGATATCTCCAGACCACATGAGACTCGGTGATGTCCCCAACACCGCCCGGTCTGATGGCCATGATGACATTCTGCGCCTTGTCAAAGACAGCCCTCATTCTCTCATACTCGGCGCTCGTTATGTGGTCGTCTTTATTCTGATCGATCTGACGAAACCGATTCCTGATGGCTGAGTTTGTCTTCACTTCCTCATGCTCGAGGGTCCTGTTCCCATTCTTGTCATTCAGTTTCAGGAGCTCGGCATACGAGGGCACACGGATCCGATCGCCGGTATCACCGCCAGGAGCCCAGGCAGAAACATAAAGGTTGGTGCCGTCTGCTGACGGAGTGTGATTCGCGATTCGGGCAAAGCCTCGGACCGTCCAAATCTCTTTCCCTGTCCGCAGGTCGTATCCGATAACTCGAAGGGTGCCGCAGACGACGATCTGCTTCCTGCCGTTCACCGTCCACACCGCGGGTGTGGCATAGCCTCTTGGAAACTCAGAACGGTCCGTCTTCCAAACCGTCTTGCCTGTCTTCTTGTCGACAGCCATCAGAAACGAGCCTTCGTCCTGGTCGCGACAAAGGACCACGTAGTCACCGGCAAGAATCGGTGACGCTCCCGCGCCGAAATCATCATTGAACGGCCCCATCGGATACTTCCACAGCAGTTCGCCGTCCCTGGAATAACAGAGAAGTCCAAACGAGCCAAAGAAACTGAAGATGCGTTCGCCGTCCGTTACGGGCGTCGGCTGCGCCAGGCTCCCGATTCTGTGGATGCGTTCGGCCGTCTTATAGCTTGCTTCCTTTTCCCACAGGATTCTTCCATCGTCTGCGGAGAGGCAGAGAGTGAAGAGGCGTTTTCCTTCACGGACACCGGTCAGATAGATTCTGTCACCGTGAATGACAGGCGATGAATGGCCCGGTGGAATGGCCGCTTTCCAGATGAGGTTCTTGTCTGGGTCGAGAGAGTCCGGATATTTTGCATCGTCCGCCACACCGAAGGCCGCGCCACGAAACTGGGGCCAGGACAAGGGCTCGGAGGAAAGGACGCAGATACTTGCAAGAGCGTAGAGGATCATTTTCCAGGGCGACCCAAATCTGAATCGGTCTGCATTCGTTTCGATTCAGACTCAGCTCAGCGGCGCATCCAGGCGCGGCTCGTCTTCAAATCGCGCCACGATGCGATCGGCGATTAATCTGATGAACGCGGGATGCGTTCCGACCGTTGCGGCGCGTTCGTAGTGAATGTCGCATTCGTCGGCAGTTTCCTTTGCTTCGACATCGAGATCCCAGAGCACTTCAACGTGGTCGACGAGGAACCCGATCGGGCTGACGACCACATCTTCGACGCCATTCTCTTTGCAGTCTCTGATCACCTGGTCAACGTCCGGCTCTGTCCACTGGCGTGAGGATTCGGACTGGCTCTGGAAACAGATGATGTAATCGTCGCCCCGGCCGACCGCGTCGGCCGTGGCTTTGGCGCTCTGTTCAAACTGTTCACTGTAGGGGCACGAGCGTTCGCCGGAGAGGCAGTTTGGGCATCCGTTTACCGGGATTGAATGCGCGGAGAAGATCAGCCTGGCCTTATCGGCCTTATCACCGAGTTTTGAGAAGGCTTCCCTGATGTTGTCGGCATTGGCGTTGACGAACCCTTCATCGAGCCACCAGGGATCCGCGTAGGTGATGTTGAGAGCCTTGCCTTCGAGTGCATCGTTCGCTTCCTGGACCGTGCTTTGATACCAGTCCCAACTCACAAAACACTGGTGCGGTGCCAGGATGACAGCGAGGGCATCCTCTCGGCCGTCTTCGGCCATTTCGGCCATCACGTCTTTGACATAGGGATCCCAGTGGCGCATGCCAATGTAAACGGGGACGTCGTATCCTCGCTCTTTGAGTTCGGTCTTGATGGCCTCAGTCTGTTCGAAGGTGAGCCCGTTGAACGGGCTGCCGTTGAGCTTTTCGTAATGGCTGGCCACTTCACGAATCCGTTCTTCGGAAGCCGGGCGGTCGCCCACGATGCCTCTGACGTAATCGTAGCTTTGCTCACCACTGGTAGGCCCTCCAAAGGCGACCAGCAGAATGCTGTCGAATTTCAGCGCAGTTGCTGTCATCTGTCTTCCTCCTGATTTTTTTGGTTTCCTGCCCGTGCGGCAGCGAGTTTAGCGGGGGCATGTGCGTTGGCCAACAGGCATGCTGAAACCATCAGTAAAGGCTATTATGGCCGCTCCACACAGGCTTCACCGGATGCCTGTTCTGCGAATCGAACAAGCAGCGCGACTTATGAGCGAATCCGAACAACCCGTTTCTGAAGACGCACCTGTCGCCACCACTCGGCCGGGCTGGGATGAATACTTTATGCGCATCGCCGAAGTAGTCGCCCTGCGCAGCAACTGTATCAAACGCCAGATTGCGGCCATCGTTGTGAAGGACCGCAGGATCATTACCACCGGATACAACGGAACACCCCGCGGCGTCAGAAACTGCAACGAAGGCGGCTGCCCGCGCTGCAACGATTCAAGCATCCCGAGCGGCACGCGTCTCGATGAGTGTTTGTGTTCGCACGCGGAAGAAAACTCTATCACTCAGGCCGCCTACCATGGCACCACTCTGCAGGAAGCCACGCTTTACAGCACCATGTCGCCATGCCTGCTCTGTGCCAAATTGATCATCAACAGCGGCATCACCGAGGTGGTCTATAACCAGCGTTATCCGGTGTCGAGTGTCGCGTTGGCGTTGATGGAAGAGGCCGGCGTCAAGGTGCGGCAGTATGGATGATTGAGTAGTGCCGCAGCTTCGGACTGAAGCCAACGTTATTCAAACACGAACAGGTCAACATCGAACGGCTTCACGGACAAGCTTCCCTCGCGCCGTTCGCCGGTCAACAAGCTGCGCCACCGGGCCGGGCGGCCATCGCGCTCGATGCGAATCTCGGCAGGCTCTTTTCCCAGACCAATGATGTAACCGAGGAGTCGGCCTTTGTGCTCGACCGTGCGAAATTCGACGGGTTTGGAGCTAATCCCGTCGGGGCCGAGGGCGAGTGCCTGGCGCCTAATATCAGCGGCCTTGAACGCCGTGACAAGGGGGCCCACCTCCTTCCCCGATTTCATGGCTCGGCCCTTGATGGTCTGAAGCCGGACCATGGGTTTGCCATGCGGGTTCAGGCTCAGGCAGTCCTGCCCAATCCGGATTACGTGAACGCCCGAACGTGCAAGCGTGGCCACCGCCTTTCGTACCCCTGGCGATGCGTGGCGTGCTGCGGGAATAACCAGCAGGTCGCAATCGCTGAATCCGTTCAACAACATTTCCTCGGTAACGAAACCCGATGGCACCCCAAGCCAGTTGAGGCTCTCGTACGCGTCGCGCATGGTGTCGAGACAGTTCAAATCGAGAATGGCAGACGGTTTCGAGAACAGAATCCTCACACGGGGCCTGGCGTCCTGAAACGCTACTATCTCTGGTGCGAAGCGCTGGACGATGACGCTGTTGCGTCCGAAAGCATCGAGCAGTTGGGGTTGCGTCGTCAATGAGCCCACGAACCACTGGGTCTTCGGTTCCGAGCCCTTGCGAGACCACCACCAGGTGAGATTCATGTCCATGCCGTGCAGATACGAAAACCACAACGCGGCGTTCAGAAACTCGGCCGGCTGATCCACATCTTCGTGATAGACGGTCTGCACGCCGTGCCACTCGGAATCGTCGATAGGCTTCTCCGGCGCCATGGATTGTTGGAGGCCATAGGCCATCCCGGGATATCGCCACGCGAATGCATAGTCGGGCGATAGAAGTGTGGGTCGTGTGTCACAGCCCTGGATCTCCAGCAATTGGGCGAGGGCCCACCGGTCTACCCCCAGGTTGTGCCGGCTCGTACGCTGCCTTCGATACGCGTGGTTCTGCGTACCCACGACGACGGCCTCATTGGAGAGTTTGACCGTGGTCAGTGCCTTTGGATCGCCGCGGCGCACGGCTTCACGCATCTCGGCCACGTACGCGGTGAAGCGTGCGTTGTTCCACCTCACCCAGTCCGTGTAGGCAGCGGGCTGCGCGGGGTCGCGCGTGACGGGCTTGATTTGGCCGAAGCCCGTGTAAGCCGTTCCCCAGGACGCGTTCAGGCGTCCAACTGTCTCGTACCGTTTGCGCATGGCTGCCCGGAACTTCGCCAGACCGCGCTTCGACATCCTGTTGAAGGCGGCTTCGTTCCAGAGATCGTAGCACGTGACGCCAGGCAGTTCCCTGATGGCCCGGGCCACGCTCTCCATCATCAGGCAGGTCAGCCGCCGCGCGTCGGGATGATCCATATCGTAGAACATGAAGTGCCCCTCGGCGTCGGTGATGTCCGGGTACTTCTCGATTGCCCATTTCGGCATCCGATGGCCGAAGTGGATGTTCGAGCGAATCCCAAGGGCTGCTGCCTTGCGGATGTGCTCCGTGCTGTACTGCCGGATGGCGTCCATGTCCGGTTCAGGGCCATTCCGCAGAAGCAACCCCGCCGCGCCCCCGCCCGATGTGTTGAAGTTGCAGCCGAATCGTGAGAGGTCGGAAAGGAACTCCTTGTCGAAGCCGTTGAAGCCAATGAGGAATACGGGACGGTCGCCGACGTACCATCCCCCGTCGTGCATGGTCGCCTCCATGACGTTGGGCGGCTGAACAGTTGGATGGGCTTTGGGCCTTGCGAGAATGTTCCCTGCTTCCTCGAGAGCGCGTTCGACAAGGGTCCCAAGCTTTCGCGCCTCACGCAGGGCAAGGCCCTCGTGGCCGTCACGAGCCGCGTCGGCAGTGACCCACTTGGCAAAATGTTCTGCCGTGACAAGCGTGACGTCCGGCAAGGCCATGTCGAGCTTGCGAGCCTTCCCCTTCGCGATGCGCTCGGTAAGCGCTTGCATGTTGTGCCTGATGCTTCTGAGACGACTCTCGGCCTCGGCAATCGTTGAGCGTAACGGCTTGACATGAAAAGAGGCCCGGCTGGTTATATCTTCGACTGACACAGATGCCGTATGAGCTCCTGCTTCCACGGAACCTGCCGCGTACACCAACGGGATGCGGGTAATGCCCGGTCGGATGACGACCTCATGTGAATCGACCTGGCCTTCGCCACCTTCGTTGAAGGCCAGAGCAAGCGTTGCTTTTGTCTCCTCTTTTGCCAGTGATGCCAAAGTGGCGTGAAGCCCGAGAGGTCTGAGATCCGTTGTCCCTTCCGCAGGCGCATCAAGGCACAGACCGATATTCCCTTGCGAGAGGAAGAGGAGTGTGCCGTACTGCGCGGGCCGCTTCTCCCTGGCGATTCCCGGCGTCCACTCGGCCCATTTCCGTCCCCCGCCGTCGTTGTCATTGACGATGATGGAAAAACCCATTCGCTGATTGTGCTTCGGAGGGGCTTTAAGCAGATGCCGCCACGGTATCGCCAGCTCAACGGTGTAGCCGCTCCTGCTGGTCTCACAGGCCACCTCGATGTGGGACGCGGTCAACGATGAAGTCTTTGGCTTGCGCTCGATCACACCTTTAGCGCCTGTGCCTTTCAACACCACCCCAATGGCGTAGTCCCCCGCGCCGAAGCCCTTCTTCGAGCGGCCGAATGTCGTATCGAGGGCAAACTGAATGCTGTCTCCCTGCCAGTAAGGTCTCACGGTTTTGCGCACGTCATCGCGCACCGCGATCATGAGAAAGAGGCGGGCCGAATCGTGACGGGCGGCGAAGCTGAAACTGAGGTCGTCAGAGCCTTTGGAGTCTTCTTTGTCCATGATGATGGCTTCTGCTTGAGAGACGGCATAAGCGGCACGAACATCAGCCCGTGGCGCCTCTCGCCATTCTTCTTGCAGCCCATCGACAGCAATTGTGGCCGCGGCCAGAGCAACGGGATACACCTTTGCCTTTGCCGGCGGGATCATCTGTGGCCGCAACTGGACAGCGACTCGGACATCGTCGAGCCAGACCTGGCCTCGCCCGTGCGTGGAGAATTGAAGCCTCCCTTTCACGGTGCCCGGCGGCGTCACAAACTTGCCCGTGACCTTTGTCCACTTGGCCGTACCTGCAGGAAGACTGCGGAGGTGCCTTCTTGCGATCTCCTTTCCTGATGCATCCCGGCAGGACAGCACAAGGACTGCTCCCCGTTCCAGGTTTCTGGTGCGCATCCAGCAGGTAAGACGGCAGGTCTCGCCCGCGCTCAGCCTCACCGCTTGCTCCCACCAGAACCACGGCCGATCCTGGCCGTACGTGCTCTCGATCCCGATGCATCGCTTCCCTGAATGGGGATCCTTTGTGTCCCATGTCAGCCGGACACCCGCTGGAACATCTTTCCGAGGCGTCCACGCATCAGGACGGTCTTCAACCTTTCCCTCCTCGAAGCCACCGTTGGCAACGACGTCGATCTCGGCGATCCGCACGAGCTCGCCCACGGCCGCCGGCGCCATGAACAGAAGAACGTGAGCTGACCGAAAGAGACTTCTCCAGAGCATCATGATGTTCCTTCTCTCCTCGGACATTTGCTGTTGACTTGTTCTCGGGCCTGAACCGCACGGCCAAGCCCTCGCTCCGGGCCAGATTGGGAATGGCAGTGTGACGTCCCGGCTGGGGAACGGTGGCCGTCATCATAGTCAGCGAACATCTCGCTGTCTTCAGAAGTCCCTCGCGCTTCAGTCATCGATCAGGCTGGTACAGCGCGTCGCCACGGGAACCTAATCCGGTTCCTTCACACATCGGAACCCGAATGTCTCGCCCTTCTCCGTCATCCGCCGGTCGCGGGCCTGGGTAGTCTTTACGAATCGGCCGCTGCGCCAGGAGCCTCCTGCCAGGGCTCTTTCTGCGCCATACTTCCCGGACTTCGAATCCGCGCACCATTCCTCCGCATTGCCGGACATCTGGACGCATCCGTACTGGCTCTTGCCGCTGGCGTAGAAACTCACGGTGACCGGGCGTCTGTTGGGATTCACTTTTCCTTCGATCCAATTATTGCCCCAGGGATACTGCCGGCCGTGCTGTGCGCCCGCGGCTTTGCGCCATTCCGCAAGCGTGGGTAAGCGTTTGCCTTTCCAGGCTGCGTAAGCGTAGGCGTCGAACCAGTCGATCCCGTGAACAGGGAGATTGCGGCCGCCGCGGCTGTTGGGCCCGATGCGGCTCTGAGGGGTGTGATCCTTGTTCTTCGGTTCGGCAGGATGGCATTTGCTGTGGTCCCGAGTGCGCTGGATCTGTGTCCAGAATTTGAAGTAATCGGAAATAGCCACTTCATGCCTGTCGATAAAGAAAGTCGGCAGCCTTTCGTGCTCGGCGTTTTCGGACTGAAACGCGCTGGAGACTTCGACCATACCGGGAAACCGTTTGAGCTGTTTCCGAATCCGATTCGATTCTTCCTGGTTTCCCTGCAATTCAATGAGTCGCTTTGCAGCACGCTCTTTCAGGCTGGCCGCGTAGGACCTTGTTTCTTCGTCCGCAGCGAATTCGAGCATCCAGCATCCCTGGGAATATGCCAGACGGCAGTCCTGTTCGAGAAGGCTGTCCAGCCTTTTTTTCTGATCGGCAAACCAGTGGGTGATGTGCAGATTACGCAGCGCGATCTGTACTTCCAGACGATCTGGATTGCAGACAAGGCTGCCCAGTGTGTCGGAGCTCAGCATCGGCAGACCTTTTACCTTTCTCGCCTTTCCGTCAATGGTCAGCGATTCAGTGCCCGCGCCATAATTCAGCCGGACTTTATGCCACTTGCCGTCCGCGAGTTTTCTCGTGCCGGAGCTAAGCGTCAACTGACGTTCGGTCTTGACGGTCCGTGCCACAAAGAGAATGCCGTTCTTCTGCAGCCCGACCTTGAAGCCGGCGTCCGAAACTTTGAGGATCTGATAATCCTGAGCAGGCAGCTTTTTACCGAACTGGATCTCGAATTCCAGAATGCCCACCCGGGGAACGAGACGGCCGAACTGAAAGCACTTTCCTTTGAATAGCAGAATGGCATCGGTGGGCACCTGCTCTGCCTTGCGCTGTTCGGGCTCATCGATTGGCTGAACTATCGGCACCTGCGGAATGCTCGGCCGGTAGGCGCCGGCCGCGCGTGCGTTGATACCTGGATTGCTGACAGTATCCGCCACCTGAGGCGGTGGCATCTCCTGCCGGACCGGTGCGGAAGGCAGTGCTGGAATGGGATCAGGGGAAGAGAGTTCCTCCGCGGATTCACCCAACTCAAATGGGAGCTCATCAGACGCAGTGATTTCGATTTTCCTTATGTCCTCAAGCTCATCCGGGCTGACAGCGTCTCCGGGAAGATTGCCAGCACCGTCACTCGATTCGCTTTCATGCGGTGCAGGAGCTACTGCGCTGGCTGAGTGCCATCCGTCACGATGCTGGTTCTGACTCCAGCGGGCCAACCCAATAGTTGCGCCCATGACGATGGCCAGGAGTGCGGCAAGTGCCCAGGCCGGTATTCGTTGGGCTCGTTCTTTGAGCACGGCGAAGGGAGCCCAGGCAGAGCGGCGCTCTCGGTTGGGGTGCAAGGCTTCAATATCGGCGAGCAGGGCCGAGTAGGTTCGATGCCGTCGCTGGGGCACCTTCTCACACATTTTTTGAACCAGCTTGTCGAAGCCCTGCGGAAGCTTAGGGTTGAGCTTGCAGGCAGAGGGCATCGCATACTTCTCATGGGCGAGCATGATGTCCAGCGGCGATTTTCCGCTGAACGGGCGCATCCCGGTTACCATCACGAACAGTGTGATGCCGAGTGAATAAATGTCGGCCTGGCATCCGAGATTCTTTTCGCCCTTGCCCTGTTCGGGGGCCATGTAGTGAGGCGAACCAAGACCGGCGCCGGTCGCGGTCAGTCCAATCTCGTCCGAAAGACTTTTCGCCAGACCCAGATCTGCAACCTTGACCGAGCCATCGTTCCCGAGCAGGATGTTGTCCGGCTTGATGTCACGGTGGATGATGCCCCGGTCAAACGCGTACGAG
>Ga0187827_10001564_pt1 | contig 33321 bp, 27 predicted proteins | sample ETNtaG_39_FD_167969 | JGI IMG/M metagenome (GOLD analysis project Ga0187827, IMG submission 167969) | Marine microbial and viral communities from oxygen minimum zone, Eastern Pacific Ocean - ETNP2014_SV_150_PacBio MetaG (Illumina Assembly) | ecosystem: Environmental > Aquatic > Marine > Hypoxic...
AAAGAGGCTTGGGAATGTACTAAGGAAGTGCATTTTAGACAGATGGTATCGTATAATATGAGGCATTCAGAACTACCTGTTTGCAAAGACTGTTTTAAGGGAGATTATAAGTTTAAAGACAATCCTGTTGAGTAGTTTCATGCTGAATCGTTTCAAAATGAATAATGATGAGCTTAAAAATGTTGATTATACAGAAAGCTGCACGATATAATGTGTATTGGCTTCTATAGTATTAACCCATACAATAAATAAGTGAAGAAAACGAAAAATAATAGTAAAAGGACTTTAGGTATTTTGCTATTCCACGGTTTTTATATGCAGGAAGATAGGCACAAGAATAAATATCATCCTTATGTATATATAAGTAACAAGGTGTTTGATGAAATAATTGAGTACTATTGCGACAATGGTGTACGCTTTATTGGTCCTGAGTCTATTCAGGATATAGGAAATGAAGATTTTGACGGTATCAACTGTTTAATAACATTTGATGACGGTTACTATAATAATTTTTTTGTACTCGATGTACTTGAAAAATATAATATAAAGGTTTTACTATACCCGGTTAAGGAGCAGATTGTCAGGCAACAGTCTTTTTGGTGGGAGGTTTTTTATAATAAACAGATAACCCACATGCCATTTGAGGCCGTATATGAAGATATTCAAAATCTTAAATCATATAAATATAATCATATAATTTCAATTTTAAATGATAGATTTGGAAAGAAATGCTTTTTAGAGCTATCAGATTACAATAGGCCAATGACTTTGGAAGAATTAAAAAAGATAAAGGAGCATCCATTAATAGAATTGGGGGCCCATAGCACCGCACATGAAAGGCTGACAAACCTTTCAGATAAAGAGATTGAAAATGAGATTGGGAGATCTAAGGAATTCTTAGAAGGTATCACCGGACATGAAATAAAACATATATCATATCCATTTGGTTTCTTTAATGACAATATAATACATATAGCAGAAAAAATGGGCTTTGAGACAGGGGTTACTGTTATATCAGGAATAAATTATTTATCATCAGATAGCAAAGAATATGATTGGTTGAAACTTTTTAGAAATTGCATTCCAATCCCAAAAGTCATGAATAAGTCAACATTAAGACAAGCAAAGGACATACTAAATGGATGGAAAAAAGAAATTGATAGTAATCCTGACATTTGAAAAGAATCCTATAGCGGCTGATTTATTTGTAAATATTTACAACAAATATAATGCGAAGATAATATATACAAGAAGATGTGGCTTCTTAGGTTTAGATAGTTTATTTAAATATTTTAGGAGAAGGAGAGGTATTAGATGGCTTTTATTTGATCTTTTATCTTTATTTGCAAAGGCCCATTACAAAATTGACCATTTGCCCGCTAAAGGTTGGCATGAACTGCAATCAGAATATGATGATGATTTTATTGCTGTCGAGGATCATAACTCTCAAATTAACAAATCAATTCTAGATAAACTAAAGCCGGAACTTGGTGTGTTGGTCGGAACACCATTAATCAAACCATGTATATTCAATATGCCTAAGTATGGTATGGTAAATTTACATCAGGATGATCTGGAAATTATTCGCGGAGCGCCTGCTGCTTTTTGGGAGTATCAAATGGGGTTATCGAAAATGTGTATTACTGTGCATAGTGTTGTAGAGAGATTTGATGCAGGCAATATAATTAATAGGAAATGTTTTTCCATTAAATGAAGATAATCATTTTATTTTGTCAAAGATTAGGGGTAACTTGCTAAGCGCCGATTTGATCAGTACAAGTATCGATGACGTGTTGAGTGGGAAAGGTGGAAGAACTCCATCAAAGCGAGGAGAACTGAAAACAGTTCCCTCATACATACTTCTTTTTAGGGAATTTCTGAGATTATTCAAATACAAGCTACTAACAGTGTAACAATAAGTTAATAATGGGAATTAAACAGCTATTAGATTTACAAAATAGAGTTTTTGTAATAGCAGAGGTGGGTAACAACCATAACGGCAGTTTTTCTACAGCAAAAGAGCTTCTCGACAAAGCGGTGGAGACAGGTGTAGATGCTGTCAAATATCAGACATTTAATACAGAGAAGTGGTTTACCGACAAAGTCCCAATATTTGCAAGAGCAAAAACTTTGGGCTATAAAAATCAAATAGATAGATTCAGAGACCTTGAGTTAAGTATTGAGCAATTTCTAGAACTTGCTAAATTAGCGAATGAGGCAGGTATTGTATTTTTAACAACTGTGCTTGATTTGGATTCATTGGAAGCTATATCTCAGGCGATACCGGCATTTAAAGTTTCTTCTGCTGATTTAATACATATACAGTTTCTAGAGAAAGTCTCTAAAATTAATAAGCCGGTTATTTTATCTACAGGACAAGCAACGGTAGAGGAAATTGATCAAGCAATAAGTATATTTCCCGAAGAGCATGTTGCCTTGCTGCATTGTGTTTCCTCATATCCTACTCCGGAAAATCAAATTAATTTAAATTCAATAAATTTCCTGAGAAAGAAGTATCCCTTCCCTATAGGATACTCTGATCATACAATTGGAACACTTGCCTGTGAAGCAGCTGTTGCAATTGGCGCTAGAATAATAGAAAAGCACTTTACGCTAGATAGCAATCAAAAGTTTGGAGATCATTCACTTTCTGCCGGGCCGAATGAGATGAAGAAACTGGTGAAGAATATAAGGTCGATTGAGAATATGATGGGTAGCGAAGTAAAGGAATGTCAGCCCTGTGAAGTCGAATCAAAGAAACAATTAAGGAGATCGCTTCATCTTAGGAGTAATGTCAAAAAAGGAACAGCACTGACTGGTGATTTGATTATTTCACTTGTTTCCGGTCTAGGGATTCCTGCAAACAAGTTTAACGCTACGCTTAATAAGAAAGTTGTACGAGATATGGCAAAAGGTGAGGTTTTAAATGAGGACGATCTTAAATAACTTATCATATGGAACTTTTTTAAAAATATTAAATTAATATGCGCCACCCATTTATAATTGGAAAGCTTGTTTATCTAAGGGGTGTAGAAGAAGATGACTTGGAAGGTGATTACTTCCAGTGGTTTAATGATCAGGAAAACGATGTATATACAAATCATGCTGTTTGGCCTAACACTCCTGAAAAGATGAGAGAGTTTTATAATAAGGAGATTCAGCTTAATAATGATAATATTATTCTTGCTATAATAGTACAGGATGGAGACAAGCACATAGGTAACATTTCTCTTAATCATATAAACTGGATAGACCGACACGCTAGGCTTAATATTATAATTGGAGATAAAGAGGCGCATTCAAAGGGATACGGAACTGAAGCTATAAGACTATTAGTTGACTATGGTTTTAATAAATTGAATCTCCACCGGATTGGCTTAGGCGTTCACGAGAACAATAAAGCGGCTATAAGAGCTTACGAGAAAGCGGGATTTCTTGTAGAGGGTAGATATAAAGACAATTTTTTTAGAAACGGAAAGTATTCTGATACAATATGTATGGCTATATTAAATGAAAGTACAGATTGAATAGATATGATTTTAGAGAAAAATGAGAACCAGAAAATTGTATTAACTATTGAAGCAAGAATGAGTTCAACACGTTTGCCTGGCAAGGTGCTAAAGCCTCTTGCAGGGGTACCACTTCTACAACAATTAATTAGTCGTGTAAAAAACGCGAGACACGTTGATAAAATTGTTTTAGCAACCACTACGAATAAGGCAGATGATGTGCTTGAGGGCCTTGCTATAAAGCTTGGAATTGGTTTCTTTCGTGGTAGTGAAAATGATGTGCTGGAGAGATTAGCTAGCGCTGTAAAGTTATTCAAGGCTGACGTGGTTGTTAGTCTGACGGGAGACAATCCTTTAATAGATCCTATTTTAATTGATGATATTATAGAGTTTTTTTATAAAGGCAATTATGATTATGTTTCAAATGCTCATATGCAACATACTGATTTGTGGGAGGCAGAAAGGACCTTTCCTGTAGGGTTGGGTGTGCAAGTATATAAGTCATATATACTTCTAGAAATTAATGAGGAAATCAAAGAGATTGGCCTCCGTGAACATCCAACATTTGCCATCTACCACAGGCATGATAATAAATATAAACTAGGAGCCTTTTCGGCTACAGGAAAATATAAAGATTGGAACCATTCTAAGTTGCGTCTGACAATAGACACTGAAGAAGATTACAAGTTAATAAGCAGTATTTTTGAAAACCTTTCTCTATTGAATTCTAATTTCTCCACACTTGATGCTATAAAGCTTCTATTAAATAATCCTTCCTTATGCTCTATTAATAAAAATGTAGAGCAAAAGATTGTTTATAGGGAAAGAATTTCTTAAGCCTCTTAACCTTTAGTTGGCCCCATATAGCAGTTTACCTTGCACAAAAGCAAACCTAAAATAAGTGTCATCGTTACTGCCCACAACTATGGCAGATATCTCTCCGAATGCCTGGACAGCATAATTAGGCAGACTATTGATAGTTGTGAAATAATTATAGTTGATGACGGATCTACCGATAATACTGATGAAATGTTGAGAAAATATGAAGAACACATTGACAAGATTATAAAATTAAATGGTGTTGGTGTTGCTGTTGCTTCCAATGAAGGTATCAAAAACTCTTCAGGAGAATATGTTATAAGGCTTGATGCAGATGATTATTTTGTTGAAAATATTCTGCAGATCCTTCTCCATAACATAGAACATAATGATGCGTTGGGTATGGTTTATCCCGATTACTATGTAGTAAATGAAGAGGGTGATATCTTAGAATGCAGAAGATATGGAATGCCTAAAGAGGAAGAAAAGCTGCTTGAAAGAACACCTTTAGGCTCATGCGCCCTTTTCAGAAGATCTTGTTATGATGAGATAGGTGGATATGATGACAGTCTTAGATTCGAAGAGGATTATGATTTCTGGTTAAGATTTATTAAGCATTTCAAGATAAAGAATATAGACATACCATTGTTTTATTACAGAAGACACGGGAAAAATAAATCCGAAAACTTTTATAAAAGAAGGCAAGGAAGGCGTTATATTAAAAAAAGATTTGTTGAAAATGTGACTAACAAGAAACCAAAGGTAGCTGCTATAATCCCTGTCCGTTTTTCAGATAATGATATAGATTCTTTCAATTTAAGGTTGCTGGATAATCATCCAATTTTTTCATATGCAATAGAGGCTGCAAAAAAATGTGATATAATAGATAAGATTATAGTTTCAACAAATAGTGAAGAGGTCCAAGACCTATCTAAAAAATACGGAGTTGAGGCCCCTTTTATAAGACCAAAGGAGATATCTAAAAGGTCCCAGATTATAACACCGGTTTTAAAGCACGCTGTAGATTTTTTACATGCCAGAGGTAATAATGTTGATATAGTTGTTCAATTATCCGCTTTGCATCCATTTATAGATTCTGAACAAATAGAAGAAGCTGTATATACAATGCTCATTCATGAATGCGATTCAGTCATCAGTGTAATTGAAAATAACAAATATCACTGGTACCCCAGTATTAACGGCATTTCACCTGTCCTGGACAGAATAAGATTTATTAAGGAAGAGAAAGACATGCTTTTTGAGGAAAATGGTGCGCTGCATGTCTTTAAGCCTGATAATGTTACCAGTGATGCAAATATTTTTGGAAAGACAGTTTCCTTTATTTTAATGTCAACGATTGAATCTGTTGTAATTGATTCAGAATATAAATTATGGTTTGCTACTGAGAGTAAGAAGGTTATAGATAAATATCGTGGATTATGAGGTAAAATATTAGCTGTATTTAACGGCTTCCGTTAAATATCATGCAGACATAACAATGCAGAAGAAAAAAGTCAGAGCCGCTATTGTTGGAGCAGGCGCTATAGCAACAGGAATAGGAACGAAAAAGTACGCTATGACGCATATAGAAAGCTACAGGTCATTATCTGATAGGGTCGAGTTTGTGGGTTTTGCTGAAATATCAAATGAACAAAGGCAGCTAGTTCAAGATAGTTTCCCACATTATAAGTATTATGAGAGTTTATATGCTTTATTAAACTCTGAGCATGTTGATATTATAAGTATTTGCACTCCTGATCATTGCCATGAGGAACTAGTACTTGAGGCCCTCGATGCCAACATAAGTGGCTTATGGTGTGAAAAACCTCTTTCATTAACTCTAAAGGGAACAAGAGAAATTCTCCAGAAAAGTATGTCAGGAGGAACTCCGATCCAGGTGAACTATTTTCGTAGATTCATTCCTGAAATTATAGATATTAAAGAGAAAATAGAAGGCAATGCCTATGGAGACATAAAATTAATAAATGGATTTTACTCCGATACCTATATCCATAATGGTACTCATCTAATTGATATGATACAGTATTTTGCAGGTACTGTAAAGTTAAAGAATGTCTCTACTTTGGGTAATATGAAGGATGACGGTCCTGTTGTTGTTTTCTGCACTATTAATGGAGATTATATATGTACTATTCAGCCTTTTTCACGCAAATTTTATAATATATTTGAGTTAGACATCTTTTGTGAGAGCGCAAGAATCAGGATTTGTGAAAATGGAAGGCGGATCGAGATGTATTCAGTAAAGAATGATATAGAGTTTTTACCTTTAAAGATATTAGATCCTAGTCCGCGCACAACACTATGTAATTGGAAAAGTGCTTTTACAAATGCCTTAAGCAATTTGTTAGATGTTGTGGATGGAAAAGAGAACAGGACTCTTTCGATGCCGGAATATTCTATGACAACAACGGAGTTTATTGAAAGTATTAGAAGAGCAATATTAAATTAAAAAAGGAGAAGGAATGCCTGAGAAACTGGCTTTATTTGGTGGCCTGCCTGTAAGGTCAAGTACATATTATCCTGATAAGTTAGGTGATGAGGAAAAAAAACTGGCCTTGTCTGTTTTGGATGAAGGTGTGCTGTCAGGTTTCGCAGCGACTGATAATGAGCAGTTTTATGGTGGAAAATATGTAAGGGAGCTAGAGGCCCTCTTTTGTAGAAGATTCGGTGCCAAGTACGCAGTGTCGTTTAACTCCGCCACGTCCGGATTACACGGGGCTTTGTTAGCTGCAGGTGTTGGTCCGGGTGATGAGGTTATTGTTCCTCCTTATACTATGAGCGCAACTGCTACGGCTGTACTTATGTGTCATGCGGTCCCGGTATTTGTTGATGTTGAGTCGAACATGTTTTGCATGAATCCTACGCTAATAGAGTCTCATATAACAAAAAATACTAAGGTTATTATACCGGTTCATCTCTTTGGATTACCAGCTGAGATGGATTCCATTATGAAAATTGCTGAGCGCTATAAATTAATAGTAATTGAGGATAATGCTCAGGCGTCCGGGGCTTTTTACAAAGGACGCTCTACAGGCACGATAGGACACATGGGTGTCTTCAGTCTGAATCGACATAAAAATATTCAATGCGGTGAAGGCGGAGTTGTGCTTTCAGAAGACCCTGAACTGACAGAACGTCTTCAGCTATGTAGAAATCATGGCGAGTTGGTGCTTTTTTTAAAGAATGGCAATAATAAAAACGACGATATAGTAGGTTATAACTATAGATTATCAGAACTTCACGCAGCCGTTGCAATTGGTCAGCTTAAAAGAATTGACGATCTTAATAACACCCGTAGCTATCTGGCTAATTATTTAACTGAGAGTTTAAGTGAAATATCTTATCTGTCTCCACCGAAGACCAGAGAAAGATGCACTCACGTGTATTTCCTATATCCAATGCTTTATAACAGAGAAAAACTGGGAATACATCGTGATACTCTAGTAAAAGCAATTGTTAGTGAGGGTGTACACGCGTCGAACTATGCGGCACCTATATATATGTATCCAATTTACAAGAGTATAAATAATAAAGCAGATAATTATAAGAAGATCTTTCCTGAATATGAAGGATGTCCTAATTACAATGATGGAATTTGTCCGGAGACGGAAAAACTTTATAATAATAAGATGCTTTTTACAAATATTTGCCGCCCTCCTAACACGGTTAATGAAGTAGACGAGTTGATTGTCACGCTAAAAAAAATAGAAACGAATAAAGAGGTCCTATTGGATTTTGAAAAATAATTATGACAGAAATATACTTGTATTTGCTCAGGAGGCAGGTTCAGCAGCACTTCTGATTCCTGTAATTGAAAGACTTCTTTCTTGTGGCTACTCTGCTAAAATACACGCGTTACCCCCTGCTATTCATTTATTTAAAGCTAGATTTGATTGTGTGAATGAATGGACGGGCTTTCCTGATGAGAAATTTGATCTTTTGCTGGCAGGTTACGGCAATCCTCGTGTACCGGTGAATAGCAATATCTTTGCAGAGGCAAGTCGATTTGGAATAAACAAGAGCATTGCCTTGCTTGACAATTGGAGAGGATTAGACCGTTTTCTTGATAAGAACGGTAATGCGTCAATGAACATGCCTGGCATAATAGCTGTAATGGATTTGGAAACAAAGGATTATTTAATTAAAACGGGCATACCTGCAGACAGATTGGTTGTGACGGGTAATCCGCGTTTAGAAAGTATTGGCACGCATTCAATAACAATGAAGGATAGAATAGCGGCACGTGAGAAATTAAATTTGCCAATAGATAAGATGTTATGCTTCCTTGCATCTGAAATTATCCATAATCATTCCTACCATGAATCATGTGAGCAGGAGGGAAATAAATGTTTTAATCTTTTCAATATCAAGGTGAATAATGTTTCACTGTGGAGAAATATTGTAAGTAAATATGATAAGGATGATACGCTTTTTATATTAAAGGCGCATCCAAACGAGAAACATAAAATCACTAACGAGTTGAGAATTATAGAGTGGGAAGACTTTGATGAAATAAATATTATCAATGCGGTAGATGTGGTTTTCGGACTGACCTCAATGCTTGTTCTTATTTCTGTTGTGGCCGGGATTGAGACTAATAATGTCCAGCCTTTTTTAAGTGAATGGATGCCTCAAAACTCGTTTATGAGCACTGATCTCTGGACTCACTTAACATTAAAAGGCTATCTTGGGAATTTAGGAAATATAAAAGCGACCAGACAGGATCATACCGGAGCGCTAAATAGTGTTCTAAATGTAATTGAAGAGAGCTTGAGAAGATAAAGTAAAATATTACTACATAGAGGATTTAAGACTATCAATAAATATTTTATAATAGAACAGTGTATATCATGGCTGATTTATTAAAATATAATTTATCTCGATTTCCCTCTTGTGAATCAGGACAGAATGACAAGTATATCCACGCCAATACCGAACAATCCATGTATGAGCTGAAGCTTGATTATTTTCTTTGCCGATTAAATTATGGTGGATAAACACCAAGACAAACAGGCCAGAAACTGGACTATATTTAAATGATGGATATGTTAATAAAAATAATGAGTATACTGGGTATAACAAGGATAATAAAAGTTGTTCTAAGAAGTATTGCTGAAAAGGGTTGTACCTGGCCTTTTGTATTTATATCCACCAAAATTATACAAGAGGTAAAAACGAAAGATGAAAATGCTTCCAAGTATAAACCGACTATACTTGTATTGATTAGTTCAAAATTTAGAGGTGATGAAATAGAGATGTTATCTGGAAGATTTAGAGTGCTCAAAATGCCCTTTGAATGGCAAGCATTGATATTGCAGATATTTTGGCCGTCTAAAATAGACTATGATTGGGGTAAATATTTTAGTGCTGAAGACAATGTAAATTCTATTGATGATAATGATAGGTCCATGTTTAAATCACAAAAAGATCTAAGAGTTTTTCTAAAAAGTTTTTTGTCTTCCTTGTTTAAGCAGTTAAGTATTGATTGTGTTCTCGGCGCTGCATTTTATTATAGACAAGACTATGATTGGGGATTAGTCTCCGAAGAATTGGGAGTTCCTTATATTATAATTCAAAGTGATAGAATTACTGGAGCTTCAGATATGGATTACGTAATTAACAAAAAAATTAAAAGGTGCCACAAATTCGTTGGAAGCCATATAATAGTACAAGATAACTTATCTAAGGAAGCATTAATCAAAGCTGGATATATTCGGCCAGACAAGGTTAGTTTCCTTGGGCTGCCTAGAATGGATGGCTTTGTTAAAAAAGTTAAACAAAGTAATAAATCTTATTTTAACAGGAAAATTGACAACAGACGTCCAAAAGTAACCTTGTTTTCTTTCATACCAGTTTGTGGAGGAATTAAATTAAAATATGGACTCAGAGGTAACTTTCAAGAGCAACGAGAAGTAGGTTACCAGAAACTATTTGAAAATGTCCACGTGGCGATAACTAGGCTCGCTGAACAAAATAGAGAGATCGAATTTGTAATAAAGACAAAGTGGAAAGGGACTTGGCTTGATAATATTGAAAATATGTGCAAAAGAAGTGGATATGATGTGAATAATATAAACAATCTAACAATTACAGACAGTATAGATACACATCAGTTGATATTTGATTCAGACGTAATATGTGCTTTTTCATCTACGACACTACTAGAGGCAGGAATTGCCGGAAAACCTGTAATTGTACCGTTATTTGATGAGGCTTTAAAACCTGAATATCAGAAGAGTTTGTCTTTCTATGAGTGTTATCAGTTGTTTGACTGTGCGGGAAGTATGTCTGAATTTGAAAATCTTATATTAAAAAGGATTAATGATCCAGGACAAAAAGTAGCAAAAGAGTTTATGGAAAAGAAGTATGAGATGTTTGAAAAATACATAAGTAGTATGGAAGGAAACTCTTCAGATAAGTATATAGAATTGGTAAGTCATATCATTGAATGTAACAAGGGCATTAATAATGATTTACAATAGAAGATTAATAAGCTAAGTTTGAAGGAGCATATAATGTCAAAGGTAAAATTAGGTAGAAACATTAGAATTCACCATCAACTATCAACTCTTACGGTACTTAGAAGTTTTAAGGACTTTATTGCCCACCCCATTCATTTTATTAGAACGGACAGGAGAGCGTGGGAGAAGTATTTTGCACAAAGGAAACTGGAGAAACTTGGTTTTGGTAAATACATTGATGGCAAAAAGGTAAGTAAGGGTACTCTTGAACCTGACTGGGCGGATTTATTAAATATTTATTCACTCATTAGAGCTAGAAAACCTGAAGTAGTTGTAGAGTTAGGCAGTGGATTTTCATCAATAGCATTTTCTAAAGCGCTCTATGATAACTATAAGGAGTTTGGAATACAGGGTAAGCTTTATTCGTATGACGGTAGTGAATATTGGTTAGCTAACACCAAGAATTACTTTCCTGAAGAATTAGCTGATTTTTGTGAGTTTAGATTGGGTAAAGAAGAAGAAAGAATTATGTTTGGAGAAAAAGTTAGGGTATGGTCAAACCGTAATGGTCTTGCTCCCCAATTTTTGTATATTGATGGTTTAAGCACAATACCAAATGTTCCCATAGGGGCAGAAGCACTGCTTTTAGAGGATGACTCTCCTGAAGATTTTTTTATACTTTTGGACGGGCAATCTCCAATCTTGAGGTTTTTAGAAAAACATTTAAAGTTGTCATATAAAATAACTAAAAATAAGGTGCACTACTGGGCATCTTTTGAAAGAGTTCGTAATTAAGGTTGTTAAAAGTAATTTATTGTAATTTTTTTGTGCATTATATAAGGCTGCTTGGATTTTCCTGCCAAGCTTAATTTTTCATGTAACGTTAATGTATAGCTGAATGGACTTCAATTGCATAATTCATAAAACAGGACACATAGTACGGCCTATTGCCCTTTTTATAACTTGGTTGTTTGCAAATCTAACTCCCAAAAACTATAAACTCATACTGTTTCATGCTTCTTCTGATTCTACATATAATGGGAGCTCTCGTTATTTATATGAATATTTTTGTCAAAAAAATCAATTTATCGCCGTTTGGCTGACAGAGAACAGGACTATTTATAATTTTCTATCAAGTCAAAATAAGTTGGTCGTGATGAAAAGAAGCATGAAAGGACTTTATTATTTCTTTCGTGCCGGTTTTATTGTCGGAACTGCTGTATCATTTCCAACATTATGGAAAGCGGTTGGCAAGAAAACCACTAAAATTGCACTTTATCACGGAATGGGGCCCAGATCAACAAGCTCGGGGAGTGATGACCATGAAATTACAAATGGTAGAGTTTTTCGCACAACAAAGGGAATTATAAAGGACATAAATAAATGGGATTATTTTGTATTTACGTCTCAATACACCTCTTCAATTATTGGTAAACTGCAATTTCACCTGCCTAAAGCAAAGAGAATCGTGATGGGCTATCCCAGATGTGACCACTTACTAAATAGCTCATTTGTTATAAGAAGATATAATAACAAGGAGATATTAAGGCAATATTTCCCCGAAGCAAGGAGTTCGAGTAAGTTGATCTTATACGCACCAACATGGAGAATAACGAATACTGATTTGTCTTTTCCAATGAACCTAATAAAAAAGTTTGACATGAAGCATCTATCTGAATATTTAAAACTAAATGGATTTTATATGTTGATTTCCATGCATGGAAGAGTCTCATCTATGGAATCTTTTAATGGGTATGGTGATCGTATCCAATATTTAAGGAGAGATCCCTTATTTGATATTAATATGCTTTTGCCCGAAGTTTCAATGTTAATATCTGATTATTCTACAATTATCACAGAGTTTGCTTTGCTCGATAGGCCAATCATTTATATAATGCCCGACTATGATTACTTTCTATATGAAAGAGGTTTATTAGAAGACATAAGAGATAATTTAGCCGGTAAGGAAGCAAGATCTATGGAGGAGTTAGTCAATATTATAGACAAATATAATCTCAATCCTCGTGCCGATGCTGATCTAAGGAAAAATTATTTACGTAAATACTATGATGTAAGCATTAAAGACTCTTCATATAGAATTTATGAATTTATGGATAAACTCAAAAAAGATAAAATCGGACTGGCGGTTACGCAGCCTAATATCTAATAAGGTTTCTTTAGTATGACAAAACATATAGTACCAAAAGAGGATGAGAAGTATTTTGGCTATTATCCCAATGTGGTTGTAGTTGTTGGAGTCATACATGATGAAAAAAGTAATTTTATGCCGGTCGCATGGAATACAGCGCTCTCATATAATCCTTTTATGTACGGAGTATCAATTGATAACACACGATATACCTACAATCTAATAAGGGATTCAAAGGCATTTTCTGTTAATTTTCTATCTTTTGAGAATTGCCATACTGTTAGGTCTTTAGGAAGAAGTACAGGTGATGAAATCGACAAAGCGGAAGAATTTGATATAGAATACACAGTGGGCAAAGAAACCGGTGCTCCATTAATGGATAATTCATATTGTGCTTTTGAGTGCCAAAAGAGAGAAAACCATTTATTTGGAGACCATACATTATTTGTAGGTAAGGTTGTCTTGATAAAAGTTGCTAGAAACTCTATTAACAAGGACAACCTACTAGATACCAAAGTTGTTTCCCCCCTCCTATATTTGGGCATGGATAATTATATTACAACAGACCCAAAGTCGCTGTTATCGTTAAAAGATTTACCTTTTCATTATAAAAATAAATAAATACCGTTATGAAACATAAAAAAACTCAGGCAATCATTTTAGCTGCTGGACTGGGATCCAGATTAAATAATATAACCATGAGTATACCCAAAACGATGATCAAGATTAGGGACAAATATGTTTATGAAAATATCCTTGAGGCCGTAGCCAAAACAGGAATAAAAGATGTAATTTTCGTAGTTGGTTATCAACACAAGAAGCTGCTTCCTTTACTAACAAAAACATCTAAGAAGTTAAAGTTAAATTTGAATATAGTAAAAAATGATGAATACAAAATGACTAACACAATGTACTCATTTTGGCTTGCCAGACACCTTATTAACGGCCCGATAGTATATATACATGGAGACCTCTTGTTTAATCATAGTATGCTAATTGGATTAATGGAAACAGGTTCTCATAATGCAATACTGGTTGATGATAAATTTCCTTTAGATTGGGGCGATGCTATGAAGGTAATTTCACATCGTAATATGTTGAAATATATGAGTAAAGGAATCACCGTTAATGAAATGGATGGTACTGCAGTAGGTATTTATAAATTCAACTACAAGGCTGTTAAAGATCTTATAAAAATATCTGAAGAATTAATTTATAAAGGTGTAAGAAAAAGTTGGATTTCTGAAGCGATAAACATTTTACTAAAATCCACGAAAATTAATGTGGTTTGTAATTCAAATAATTATCACTGGGTTGACATAGATAATATGGTAGATCTAAACATGGCTGATAAAATATATAGTGAGGTTTTCAGTATATAATGTGTGGCTTCTTTGGACTAGTAGATTTCTCTGATAATATTACTCCCAGGGACCACGAAGAGATAAAATATGGCGCTGAAAAAGTTAAATACCGTGGCCCGGATACTTCTGCATTTATAAACAATTCTAAAATATCTGTAGCCTTTCAAAGATTAAGTATAATTGATTTATCAGCATTCTCTCAGCCCTATACTAATGAGAATGACACCATTATTATGGTTTGTAATGGAGAGATATATAACTATAAAGACTTGCGTTCAAAACTTATTGCCAAGAATCATGTGTTTAAAACCATGACAGATTCAGAGGTTGTGTTGCATGGATATGAAGAGTGGGGTACGGAATGCTGGAGAAAATTAAATGGCATATTTTCTATTGTCATTTGGGACATGCTTAAGCAGCATTTATACATAGTTAGAGATTACTTTGGAGTAAAGCCACTTCATTTCATGGTTTCGGGACCAAGAGTTTATTTTTCCACAGATTATAACTCTTTCCTATGCCAGTCTCATACAAAAATAGAATACAATCCTCAAGCAATTTTAAGCTATTTAACCTTTAGGCATGCTATAGGAGAGCAAACATTTTATAAAAATATTAACGATGTATTACCTGGCTATTACATAACTATTACTTCTGATAGTTTGAAGAACAGATGCTATTGGGACTTTCCTTTAGATGAGGATGATGACAAAGGTTTAGAGCATTATGAAAATAAATTAGAGGAAAAGCTATCTTGTGCCGTTGATCGACAATTAATGAGTGATGTGCCACTCGGTGCTTTTATCAGTGGAGGTCTGGACTCAAGCATAATATTGCATTATATGCGACAAAATAGAATATCTATAAAGAGCTTTGCTACCGGCTTTACAGTGGATGACTATAATGAATTTGACTATGTTGAGCTTATTGCAAAATCAATAGGTATTAAACCAAGAATATTAATACTTGAGATGGACGAGTACTTAGAAAATATTGAAGAAGTTGTTAGTTATCGTGGTGAACCTGTTTCAGTACCACATGAGGCGGCTTTTCTAAAGATGTCTCAGTTTATGAAAAAAGATATAACGGTTGTTCTTTCCGGTGAGGGAGCTGATGAGTTGTTTGCAGGGTATGGCCGTATATTTAGAAGCCCTATGGATTTTTATAAACAACAGTGGTTTACTAAACATCCTATATTAAGAAGACTTTGCAGTTGTTTTATTGACTTACCCTTTAATGAAACACACAGTACTCCAATGGAGCATTTTTTATGGAGATATGCATGGTTTACTAATAAAGATAAACAGAATTTACTAAATATGGATTTCTTTAATAATTCCTATATTGATGATTATTCCATTTCATATGTTGATGGACTCTTTAAGAAAACAAATAATTTAAATTATTACAAGCAGATATACTATATACTTGGCAAGATACACTTAGTAAATTTGTTGAACAGGCTTGACAGGATGACTATGGCAGCTTCCGTTGAAGCAAGAGTGCCGTTTTTGGACATAGACCTTGTTGAGTTTGTGAGTAGGATACCAATTCATTACAAGCTGAGATGGAACGGCTTGTATTCAAGAATCAGTTCACTGCTAAAGAACAGTGAACAAGTAAGTGAGAAATATGATACACCAAAATTTATACTCAAAAAACTAGCTGAAGGGAAAATACCTGATGAAATTATAAAGCGAAAAAAAATGGGATTCCCTGTTCCTCTCGATGAATGGTTTAGTCATAAATCTATACTAAAAAATTCAGCTAAAGAACTACTACTTGCGAGGGACAGCAGGACCAGAGATATTCTCAATATTAAAAACCTTGAAAAATTTCTTTCAAAGGACAATTATAAGTCTGATTATGATTATGATGGAAAGAAAATATGGATGTTATTGAATCTGGAAATATGGATGAGAAAATATTTTGTATAAATATTTAAGTAATAAAGACTAGGATTAATCACCCTATGAAAAATCATTTAGTATCAGTTATTATACCTACTTACAATAGAGCTAATTATATTATGCAGGCCATCGATTCAGTTTTGGCTCAAACCTATAAGAATTATGAAATAATTGTAGTAGATGATGGGTCAACTGATAATACAAAAGAAGTTCTTAAGTCCTATATTGAGAAAGGAGAGATACGATATGTTTATCAGGTCAATAAAAAAACTTCTGCTGCTAGAAATACGGGCATAAAACATGCAAATGGTGATTTAATTGCATTGTTGGACTCAGATGATTTATGGGTGCCTGATAAATTAGCAAGTCAAATACCTTTATTTAAAGATAAGAACATTGGTTTGGTTTATGGTGGTAAAGTAAAATTTAATGATAAAGATAAAACAGTAATCCGTGAAACAGACATTAGGAAGCTGCATAGAGGTTATATATTTAATGAGCTTTTTGATAATTGCAATAGTTTCATAACAAATTCATCAGCTGTGATAAGAGCGCGTTGCCTTAAAAACATAAATATAAATGGTAATAAAGATCATATTTATTGGGAGAGTCCTTGTTGTGAAACAAATGAGGATTATCATTTGTTTTTAAGGATATCCTATAAGTATAAAGTTGATTTTGTGCCTAAAATCGTTACAAAAGGAAGAGTACATGGAGAGAATTGGTCTAAAAATAAGGTTAAAAACTTACTTGCAACTGAAGCTACGATTAGAGATATAGCGAATACTTTTAATGTATCAAAAGATAATTTAAGCCGTAATTTACCAAAACTTTATTTAAATATCGGGTATCAATATAGGAAATCGGATAAGAGAAAGGCAATGAAATACTATATCAAGTCGATGTATAACAATTTAACTTGTGAACAAATAAAACTGATTATAGCATTGTTAATTCCTCTTTATTATCGTAATCATAGAACTTAAATACAATTAATACATACTATCCTCTTTAGTACTTCCATATTCATTTTTGCCTTAACTTTCAGTTCTATTCTTCTTCTGTTTGCACCAATAATATTGTTTTTGTTATATTTAAAATGGAAATCACTATATTATCAAGTTGAGAAAAAGGTGTTTCAGGTGCTGTGCTACGAATAAGTAACTCAGAAAATAAACTAAAATAAATGAAGTAAGATGCAGTGTTAGTGTAAAGATGGAATTAATATTATGTGTGGAATTGTTGTAATGGTAAGCTTTAATAATCATAATTATAATCTTTCCAGACTGGAAGAGATGGCCAGATTGGTTAAGCATAGAGGGCCGGACGATGAAGGTTATGCAATTTTTGGTCTAAATTTTAATGATTATTCTACCTTTTATGGTGATGACACACCGGAGAGTGTAATTAGTTCCAAATTACACTTTTCACCAAAGGCAAAATATAGATATACCTCAGAAAATTATGTTGTCGGGCTTGCACATAGAAGACTTTCTATAATTGATCTGACACCGGCTGGTCACCAACCTATGTGTGATGAAAGTGGAAGATATTGGATTGCTCATAATGGTGAAATATATAATTTTCAAGATATTCGTAAAGAGCTAAAGCAGTTGGGCTATTCCTTTTTTAGTGATACGGATACAGAGGTTATTATTAAATCTTATATGGAATGGGGGCACGGATGCCAGAATAGGTTCAACGGAATGTGGGCATTTGCTATTTGGGACAATAAAGATAAAGAACTGTTTATTTCGAGAGATAGATTCGGAGTTAAACCATTATATTATATGTTTCATGATAATTTTTTTATTCTCTGTTCAGAAATAAAATCAATACTTCCTTTGACTGAATTGGCCCCAAACTATCAAGAATTTTATGGGTATTTACTTGACGGTCCCAGCAATGCGCATAAGGACACTTTTTTTAAAAATGTTTATCGCTTTCCTGCCGGAAACTTTTCAAAATATAACGTAAGGAATGAGAAGAAAGAGTTGTTTTTTAATAAATATTGGGAGCTTAAGGTGCCTGAAGATAACGTGCCTTTTTCCGAAAAGAGACTCAAAGATTATTCGGAAGAGTATTATTTTTTGTTAAAGGATGCTGTTAAAGTAAGGCTTTTTGCAGATGTAAATGTCTCATGCGCTCTGTCTGGTGGTTTAGACAGCTCTTCAATTGTTTATTTGGCTTGCAAAATTCTGGAAGAGGGCGGAGGTGATAGGGCCACACTATCTACTGTCTCAAATGTATATTATAATAAAAGATATATGAAATATGATGAGTCGGAACATATAGATATAGTTGTAGATGCTTTTGGAATCAAAAGTTTCAGGAGTGAACCAAATGATTCAACATTGTATGACCTCAATAGCTTGGGTATATGGCATTATGAAAACTGTCCTGATAAAATGCCGATTCAAATACTGAATACATTTAATTTATGTAAAAAAAATGATTTTAAAGTCAATCTGGATGGTCAGGGAAGTGATGAAATTACAGCTGGATATAATAAGTATTGGAATAATTATTTTACTAATAACTCTTATTTTAGTAGTGATTATATAATTTCAATATTCCGTTCACAATTAGATCTACAAACGAAAATTAGAACCATTTTGGGAAAACGTATATCGGACCATCCAGGCACTATTTTTGAGGATAAGTTTGGAATACAGGTTAATAGGGAGTATAGAGACAGCAGGGTTTGTACTAATTATTATACCGCTTCTGTAAACCAGGCTTTACATAATAGTGTTAATTTTAATTTAAAAAATCTTTTGAGGGATTTGGACGCTTATTCAATGGCATATAGTGTTGAGTCCAGGCAGCCTTTTATGGATTATCGTTTGATATCATTTTTAAATTCAATTCCTTCATGTTATAAGCTTAGAAATGGCTGGACCAAGTATATAGCCAGAGTAACATTTAAGGATAAGTTGCCTGCAGAAATTGTATGGAGAAAAGATAAACTGGGATGGCCTAGGCCTTTAAAGGAATGGCTTTCAGATAAGATTGGTAATCAGGTTATTGACACTATTAAGAGAAGTGCTTTCATAAAAGAACTGATTGGAGATATATCTAATGAAGATTTGGCTGTCTTAATGAAGACAGGCAGAAGTATTTTTAGATTATTCAACCTGGCAAGGCATCACGAAATATTTTTTAATAATGAGAGAGATTGTTATGTCCGGCACGAATAAGATTACTTTTGGGAATTATATAATTCGCTGTAACCCTACAATTATTTTGCGTTTTCATACAGGCTAATACTATAAGTTGATATATAACTCGTTTCTGTGATATATGAAGGTACTATTAATATCGTCAAAGTTTGCACCTGAATATGCAGGCTCAGGTTTACGCGCTTTAAATACTTATAAACGTCTTTCAGAAAAATTCAATATAAGATTTGAAGTAATCTGTAATTCTGTTGAATTGACAGGTAGCAAGCAGTATGTTTTTGAAGGCACAAATGTTTCAAGAATTTCGTTGCCACTTTTGTTACCATACGCAGCCTCTGATTATAGAATAATATCACGTGTGCTTTTTGTCATTAAGTACTATATGGAGATTTACAAAACATATAAATTATTAAAAAGTAAAACATATGATTTAATTCATTCATTTGGAAACACAGCATCTATAGCAGCAGCAGCATATTTATCAGAATATTTAAAAAAACCAATGATTATTGAACTATGCAATTCACCGATAGATGATCCTCACCCTTATTTACCTATTTTAAACCATTTTATCAAATCCGATTTTCATAGAGGCAAGGTTTTTGTTGCTATATCAAAAGAATTGAAATCTGTTTGTAATAAGTTCGGATATGAGAAAAATGTATGGTCTAGACCAAACCCTATAGATAAAAAAACATTTTATGTAAAATCTGTTGAAGAGAAGAAACTACTTAGAGAGAGAAATACTCCATTTAAAGCTTTTGATAAGGTCTTAACCTATGTAGCCAAATTTATACCTCGCAAAAATCACATTTTTCTGATTGATGTATTGAATAGGCTACCAAATCAATACAAGCTGGTTTTGGCTGGGCCTTTAGTCTCTCAGGGTGAAAACAAAGAGAGGGATGATTGTTGTGTAGAAAGCATTAAAAAGAAAATAGATGACTTAAAATTGAATGATCGGGTATTTATGAATATCGGACAGGTAGATATGTCAGAGTATTTAAGTTTGTCTGACGTATTTCTTTTCCCATCATTCAACGAAGCACTTGGCACCCCTATGCTAGAAAGTTTCGGATGTGGCGTACCTGTTATAGCAAATAATAACGAAAGTGCTTTTCGTCAATGGATAAAGAATGGAAATAATGGTTTCTTATGTGAGTTAAACGCAGAAGAATGGGCTAAAGCGATAAGAAATATTGTCGAAACGGATGACTATAAACGTAAGAGAATTTCAGAAGATATTTACTCTCAGGCATCCTCTGATGTTATTGATGAAGGATATATTAAGATTATTAGGGCGCTTGTTGATGTTGGATATAAAGGAGAAATTAATATAGAACATGTCCTAGCAAAAGAAGTTCACAAACGAAACTAAATGTATTTTATAGGTGATATTTCCGGCATGAGAGATAAAAAAGAATACACAATGGGCCTGTTTGTGGCCTTTGTCATTGCAAATGCTAATTATCTAATGCAGGGAATGAATATGCAATTAGGGTTTGATATGTTTGTAAGATCTTTTAAGATGACTGATGCCTGACATTAAAGATGACAAAAGAATGAACAGGATTATCGGACGCTTTTTTAGCGCTTATCGTTCAAGCAAATATTATTTTAGCCATAGAAATCTGCATATACGTTTAAGATCAATCAATGTTGACAGGCCGATATTCATTCTTGGTGTACAGGGTGGAGGATTAACCATAATTGCTAAGGCTTTACAGCGACATAAGGAAGTCATTTTTTGCAAAGGAAATAATGTACATTGGGACGCTGCGGAAAATGAAATGCAAAACTATATTTTTGATATGCCTGAGGAGTTGTCTCTGTTTAACAACATGAAATTTAATGATAAGTATAAGACTACATTATTTAGATATTGGACATATGCCCTTGATGAAACGATTAATCTGTACAGGCTGAATCCTGATAATATAGATTATGATTTGAGAGAAAAGTTTGTAAGGGTTATAAATAAAATTATTCGGTCCTATGCTCATGATATTAGAAGTTGTCGGTTTGTTGACAAGAGTCAATTATTTACAATTAATGTCTTACCAATTTACCGGATGTTGAAAGAGTTTAATCCCTATTTTATACTTGTAACAAGAAACCCTTATGCAATGTGCAAGAGAGTAGTTGATAAATATTATGAGAATCCTATTGAGCATAACTTTTCTTTTTCACATGAAACCAATCTGTGCCTCTGCTGTCAGCACTGGAGAAATTCTTATACTTATGCGATAGAGGATGGAAAAGTAGTAGAAAACTTTAAGATAGTAAGGTTTGAGGATTTCCTGATTTCACCGCATGATTTTTTAAAGGACTTGTGCGATTATGTCGGGCTGGACTTTGACACGCGGATTGTTCCCGGACCAAATCAAAATTCATCTGTTTATTGCCAGTTGAAGTCCAGATGGTATCCGGTCAAAGCTGATGCTAACAATAAATACATACAACAATTAACAAAAGACGAAATTGTTATTATTAAAAGCAAATGTGATGATTTGATAAAACAATTTGGCTACGATATCGTTTAGTATATCAATAGAGATGTCCTTCAGAATAAAAATATGGATTTGCCTACCTCTCATATTATTTTATTGAACGTGTAAGTAGTACGAGCAAACTCGGGAAATTAAAATAGTCACTTTGAAAATAGTTTTAGTTGTACATGCATTACCCGGTGGAGGAGCAGGCAGGGTAATAACGCATATGGCCAATTATTGGGCAAATGCGGGACATTATGTTACTATCCTGACTCTTGCAAACTCTGATTTTTCGTTTTATCCTCTTTCTGCTTCAGTCACATGTCGTACCTTAAATCTTGCAGGTAGTTCCTCTTCATGGATAGAAGGGGTACTAAATAATCTAAGGCGTGTTTATCTTATTCGCAGTAATATTATTGAACTTGCCCCTGATTATCTATTCAGCTTCATATTTTCCACCAATATACTTATTTTACTTGCTACAAGATTGTTGGGCATTCCAGTGATTATTTCAGAGAGGAACAATCCGGACTATAGTAAAGAGGACCGATTGATATGGCACAGACTAAGACGTATTTTATATCCCCTGGCAAATCATCTTATTGTTCAGTCACAGGAGATTAAAGAGTGGTTTAAGGGCTACAATAGGTCAATCCATATTGTTGAAAATCCGATAAGAGTTTCTTGTAAGGACATGAAAGCTGAACCTGAAATTCAATTGCCGGAAGGAAGATATATCGTAGCTATGGGTCAGCTTATATGGCAAAAGGGCTTTGACATTTTGCTTGGTGCCTTCGCAAGGGTAAATAAGAAATACCAGGACTGGAATTTGATTATAGTTGGAACGGGCGTAATGAAGGATGAATTGCTTCAGCAGGTAAAGAAGCTGGGCCTGGGAAATTCTGTATTCTTTCCCGGTAGCGTAAAGAACCCGTTTGCAATATTTGCCAGATGCGATATATTTGTTTTGTCTTCCCGTTATGAAGGTTTTCCAAACGTCCTTTTAGAGGCAATGGTGTGTGGTTTGCCACCTGTCAGTTTTGATTGTCCTTCAGGTCCAGGAGAAATTATTAAGCCTGGCGTAAATGGCTTTTTGGTCCCACCAGGAGATATAAAAGCTTTGGAAGGATCACTTTCTGTATTAATACAGGATGAAGGCTTGAGGTCTCGTTTTGGGAAAGAGGCTGTAAAGGTACGAGAACAATTTGATATTGATAAAATTATGAAACAATGGAATAAACTGATAATAAATATCCAGTCATAAATTTACACAGATGAACACAAATATGTTGATGTTTAAAGTTGTTAATAGATGGCGGAAGACAGAGATTAAATTCAATTTGTTTGTCGTCTATATACTGATTTCGGCTTTCTGAGAAAAAGATTAGCGATAATCTGCGGCCAGGAAATATTTTAGTCATCGAAAGTCTGTAGCTGCTGTATTACATGAAAATACACATTCTTACAACAAATAATTTTATATCCTATTATTTTTTATATCCTCTTTTGGTTAACAAAAACAAACTTAGGGCATTAAATATATTTATAAGGTATTTCGAAAAAATAGAAGATAGTATTTATGATAGTGATATCCTTCTTCTTGATAGCAAATTTTTCACGAAATTGTGGAGAAATAGAGAATATGTTCTTTCTCTATTACAAAATATAAAGGAAAAGAGTAACCAGGTGGTCTGGTTAGATTCAACAGCAAGCACGGGTAGTACTCATTTTCAAGTATTGCCCTATGTGGACAAGTACTGGAAAAAGCAATTATTCAAGGACTTAACTTTATATAATAATGTATACTATGGTGCAAGGATATATACAGATTACTATAAAACAAAATACAATCTTAAAGATGAAAAAGCCCAAAAAGTTGAGCCAATAAATAAGGAGTATATGGATAAACTATGCGTTTCATGGAATATCGGATTTGGGCCGTATTCAACAAATATAAAGATATCAAATATTATAAGAATGGTTCCGTGGTCTTTAAAAGAAAAGTGGCGCTATACTTATAAGCTGGAAATATGGCCTCCTTCAAATAACAGAAAATCAATATCGTTTCGTGGAAGTAGTAAGTACTCGAATTTAATAAACACTTTTCAAAGAATTAAGACAATAGAGATGCTTAAGTTAAGAGGAATTGAGACAGGGCCAATCAGACATAAAGAGTATTTGAAAGAGCTGAGAAACTCGATGATATCTGTAAGTCCTTTTGGTTATGGTGAAATATGTTATCGGGATTTTGAAACTATATTAGCCGGTACTCTTTTGCTTAAGCCTTCTATGGAACATTTACAAACTTATCCTGATTTTTATGTGAAGGACGAAACATATGTGTCATTTAAATGGGATTTCAGTGATTTCGATGAAAAGATTAATAGTCTGATGGGCAATCCTGACACAATAAATAAAATATGTCTGCAGGCACAAGAAAGATATAAATATTTTATTTCTAGTGAGGGGCTAAATGAATTTTGCAGGCGATTCAAAAACATGCTAGGTGCAAAAGACCATAAATGTCTTGACAAAGGGGTTGCGGTACATACTGTGCAATCCAAGGATTGAATGCAATTATAAAATGCGGATGATTAATACAGAAACAAAATATATAGCAGCTTTGATAAAACAACATTTAGGCCATAGAATTAGAGAGCTGTTATATTTTTTAAGATATGGGCATCTAATTAGAAAGAAAAAGATAAGGCAATACCTTAGAAATACCTCACATGCAAAATTGCACTTTGGTGGTGGTCCACGCGAACTGGAAGGTTTTCCTAATACAGACGTTTATGGTAAGGTACCGATTAATATAGCCAAGAAACTCCCTTTTGAAGACAATCAATTTGATTTGATATATTCATCTCACGTTATAGAGCATATACATAAAAATGAATTTAAATTGTTTTTAAGGGGAAGTTATAGAATTCTTAAAGAGGATGGAATGAATATTATTGCAGCACTATCACTTGAAAGTATCAGTAAATTCTGGTACTGCAACGACAATAAAGATGCGATCATGATTAAGATTATGAAAGAACGGTATTCAAAGCATATGACAGAGAACTGCTTTACATCAAGTCAGCATATAAATCTTATGATGAGAGGATTTGGGCACAAGTACTTATATGACTGGTGTTTAATTGAAGAACTTGGAATCAATGCAGGTTATAGGAATGTTGAAAATATCCCAAATTTTGAAGTACCAGATGAAATATTAAAAGAATATTTAATCTCCAAAAAACCACCTCGATGGAATTTGATTACAGAAACCTTTTTATTAATTAAATAAATGTCGCTTACATGTTTCGTCTTTAAGCTGAAACTGTTAATACATAAAGAGTATGTATGGGATATGAGAAAAGCTTCCTTGTTACTACCGTGAGCATTAAATAGTTTGCATTGAAGCATATTGAACATGCTTTTCTTTGAAATAATTTTTGACAATATATGGGGCACGCTGACGACTTCTCAAATAGGATCTTACATTATTAAAGAACCGGTATTTGCAATAAACACTTTTTCTTCCAACAGCATTACTTTTAACATCCTGATTAAGCATTTTATCAGGATTTAGTTCTGGACTATATGCAGGCAGAAAAAAAACACGAATACGATTAGTGTTCTTTTCTGGCCAATTCTTCAGCTTAACTGAACGATGAACAGGGTGCCTGATCTCGAAAGTGAGTCTTATAAAATGTCGTTGGACGTTTGTTCTTGTCCATTCCGGTTATTTTAGATCGAATGGACACTAATATAGGTTTAGATATTATAAAAATGTATCTAAACATTTCGTTTTTAGTTAATAAATCAATAAACTTCAGTATAAATCGTCTTTTTATTATATGACGAATAAATGTCAATCTATTTGCCATGAGCAAATTATAAAATGTGACTAATATCAAATCAGTACTCAGCATTGTAAGAGCATAGGGTGAGCTAACTTTGGCCCCAAAACGATTATATTTATTCTTAGACAGCAAAACATCATCTATATAATCATTATTTATAATGCCATCTTTCATTGCTTTATTATATAGTTCAGTACCTGGATAAAAAGTTAGAGAAAAAAGACCTATTTCTATAAGTTTATAAGATTGACTTGTTTTCTTTAATTTCTGTCCTAGATCATAAAAGAAATCAATACTCTCAGCCCTATCTGAGTAACTTTCATAGGGATTTTGTAAAATCATATCTAATCTTAAAAAAATATTGTGTGAGGTAATTTGCTCTATAATGTTAATAATTTTGCTTTTATTAAAAGCCCTTTTGTAAATTTGTTTACTAACTTTTTCGCTAGCACTTTGTAGACCGACTTTTATCCATTCAATTTGTGCTTTATTGTCTATGAGTATATTGAGCTTTTCAGTTGTTAAAGTATAAGGGGTAGCATAAAATGAAAACGGCAATGAGATTCTTTTCTGATATTCCTTTATTAACATCTTAAGGTCTGCGCTCTGCCATGACGCAAAATCATCTTCCATAAATTTTACTCTTTTTAGATTCGGAATAATATTTTTCGCATATTCAATTTCTTCAATAATGCGTTCTATACGATAATGTCTTAAATGTTTTCCATGCCCCTTAAAAATATTTTTCAATTGGCGGTTGCAGCAGTATGTACAAGCTAAAGTACAACCTCTTGATTGAAATATTCGATAGCCTTTTGAGTTAGTAAATTTATATAATATTTCAGGCTTTTCATAAAGAGAATGTATACCTTGCTCATTCAGGATATAAGTGTTTTTAAAATCAAAACGATGAATAGGGATTTGATTTATATCAATATAAGGTAATTTGGCATTTATGTAAACGTTGCCATCACTCGATTTGTATCCCAGGCCTGGAACTTCAGAATTATTTTTAGAATTCAAGAAATGCGGAAAAAATGTTTCACCCTCACCCACACAAACAAACTCTGCAAACTCCAAAAACATACGGGGATTTAGGGTTACTGGGACTCCGCCTATAACTATAGTTGAATTACAATTCCCCTTTAAATAATCATAAACTTGCTTTAAACGATTGGTAGAATGAATTGAGATTAAAGAGATTCCAATTACATCTACATCTTTACACTTTTCAGCTAACATTCTTAGTTGGAATTCTGTCAATAAATTTATGTAGTTGTCCTCTTTTGAAGTACAATTAATGGTTAATACTTCATGACCTAATTTTCTTAGATACGCCTCTATAGAACGTATTCCAAAGGAAAATAAATCACCAGTAAAAGTTATTAAGCCTATCTTTTTCATATTGCTATTCAATATTTACTTAAAGTTATTTAGAAGATAAATGTATAAAGCAAAAAAACCAAGAAGGGTGTTAAGAGGTTGGTTTTTAGAGATTTTGTAGTGGTAGTTAAGTAATTAACAAGATTCAAGCATTTTCTTGAAGTTATTATGCTGAAATTAGCATTATTAGAAAACAGGAGCAAAAGTTATAAGAAGTAGATTTGTCAAACACTAAAAACTGAAATGCAACTATACTGTTATTTGTTTCAAATATTCTGGCGACCTCAACCTGAAATTTTCCAGTGATGACGGAGTTCATAGCTTTAATCCTAATTGTCTCATGTGTGCTTGGAGAAAGAGAACGAGCATCTTTTGTTTCATATTAGCAGTGTATTTGGATTACCCATATTTTCGTGCTATTTATTGCTATGATTAGTAATAAAATGCAATTTCAGGAAATGACTAATAGGATGACAAACATTGTTTTCCTTATTCGCTCTTTAAATATAGGAGGCACAGAGCGCCAATTGGTTGAATTAGCCAAGGGCTTGAGCAAAGCAAATTTTAAAATAACTATATGTCTTTTTTACAATGAAGGGGTATTGCTGGAAGAGTTATACAGGCTTCGTGATGTAAGGGTTATAATTCTGGACAAGTTAGGCAGATGGGACATAATCAGGTTCTTCTTCAGGTTAATACAAGTCTTAAAGTCCCTTAATCCCCAAATCCTTTATTCATTCCTTCCTGAAGCTAATATAGCAGGATTGATTGCTGGTAAATTATCCGGAGTTCCTCAGGTAATTTGGGGTGTTAGAGCTTCAAATATGGATGTCAGCCGTTATGACTGGCTTGCCAGGACGAGTCTTCGCTTGAGCGCTTTTCTGTCTCGATTCCCGGATGCAATTATTGCTAATTCTTATGCAGGTAAGGAGTTCCATAAAAGTATTGGTTATAAAACCGAAAGGATGAAGGTTGTACCAAATGGTATAGATACCAAGCTTTTCAAACCAGATCATCCTTCAGGCTTTAGATTGCGGGATGAGTGGGGCATTGATGAAGAGACGGTTGCGATTGGGCTGGTAGGGCGTCTTGATCCAATGAAGGATCATAAAACATTTTTACAGGCAGTGAAAATATTTGATCAAGAAGAACTCAGTGTTCGTTTTATATGTATTGGCGATGGTAAAGAACCTTACAAAAGTGAAATCCATTCCTTGTGCAGGACACTTGGATTAAATGGATCTCTTATATGGGCAGGTGAAAGATATGATATGACTGCTGTATATAACGCCATGGATATAATTACTTCCTCTTCTTTCGGTGAGGGATTTCCAAATGTAATTGCTGAAGCAATGGCATGTGGTGTGCCATGTGTGGTTACAGATGTGGGTGATTCGGCAATAATTGTTGGGCAAACAGGGGTTATTGTTTCTCCTAAAGATCCACAGGCTTTGGCAGATGGATGGAGAAGTATGCTGAAACGTTTGAACGACAAATCATATTCAATTAAAGAAATGGCACGTGCGCGGATAGTATCTCACTACAACAGGGAAATATTTATTCAGGAAACAACCAAGAAGTTTCTAGGTTTATTATGAAATGATTGATTTCTTGACTTTTCTCGGAAAAGGGGAATGTTCTTAAATATGATGCAAGATTGGGCCGGTTGGTTGTTAATGCTCTTCAGTTTCAGCATTGTGCTGATGTGGAAGAGCGTGCGTGCTGACACAAAAGTAGTTCATGCAATCTGGTTTTGTATAGCATCCCATCATGCTGTGGCGTGTTTGTATGCTTATTTAGGCACCAATGCAGGACGAGTTGTTGCCCGGGTGCAGGGATATAACCAAGCGTCCAGTACATTCGGACTACATGATGCGGCTACAAGTCATATAAATGGGGTAAAGTTGGCTGCATTGCCTGGATCTGAGACACTGTTGGTTTTTACTGGTAATGAATTCGCTAATTACACTAATTTTTTGGGGTTCTTTTACCATACCTTTGGCGCATCATTGCTTCTTGGTGATGAGCTGTCTGTTTTAGCTTTTACATTGTCATGCATAGTGCTGGTTAGGTTAGTATCTCTTTTAGATCTGTGGCGTTTTCGTATTGGGATTATACTTTTATATGGCTGCTGCCTTCAGCGGTAATTTACAGATCCGTGACGTTGCGCGAATCATGGCAGGTGTTGTTTTTCTTGTTGTCTGTATATTGGATAATAAGACTGTGGAAACGGCCGGGTATACTAATATTATCATTTACGCTAATGTCTACTTTCTGTATGGCATTACTGCATGAGGGTTTAAAGTGGTATGCAATATATTTGGTTCTAATTAGCATTTATTGGGGGATTTTTAGCCGTAAAAGGGGCGTTCATTGGGCACGGCATGTAAGATTTTTGTTTGCTGGATTGCTTGTTGCTTGTGTAATTATGTTGTCACAAAAGATGGGATGGTATATTACTGGTACAAGTCATGTGGTAAATGTTGGTCTGGTAGACGATCGCAATATTTTCATCCGGGGGTTGGAAGTAATAGAACACTTTCGTCAAGCTGCACTAGCTGAACGGGGCAGGGCGACGTATGGTATTATGCTGGACACGTCGTCTGTGCTTGGGCTTGTTAAAACAGTTTCTTTAGTATTCGTTTATTACATGTTCGCTCCCTTCCCATGGCAGGTTGAAAATGTTAAGGATATCTATGCCTTGCTAGAATCAATGTTGCGTTTTGTACTTTTGTTCTTTGCTGTATCCTCGTGGCGTAAGTCTTCAGGCGAAGCAAGAAGCTATTACGGCTTTTTGCTTATAGTTGTTTTGGGGATGGAGTTTGTATGGGCGATGGGGAGCACTAATTATGGAACGGCAATACGGCATCATGTACTAGGGTATAGTGTTATTGTCTTACTTGGAGCTCCTGGCTTGATTCTATTTATGCGAAAATTACACTTTGGGATGTTTGGGTGTAGAAAAGTTAGTAGGTTTCAGGATAGGGAAAAGTTTGTTAAGCCTGATCTAACAAAATGAGGTGTTATGAAATCGTTAAAGAGAAAAGAAAAATTAAAATTGTTCATATTATCGCTACTCTCAATGTAGGTGGCACTGAAATGATGCTTTATAAGTTGTTGCCACGTATGAGAAAAGATAGATTTGAGAATATTGTTATTACTTTGAAAGAGAAGGGCAAACTGAGTGAAGACTTTGAATCACAAAACATAAGGGTTTATAATGTCGGAGGTATGGGCGTAATTTTAAGGGTTTTAGCGCTTAAAAAATCATTAAATATGTTACGACAAATAAATCCTGATTTGATTCAAGGCTGGTTAGTCCACGGTAATCTCGTAGCCACATTAGCGTCTGCTTTTCTGCCATATAGATTGTTGACTTTATGGAATATACGCTATACGGCTCTTCCAAAAGGCGAAACAAAGCGATCTATTCTATTTATTATAAGACTCCTTTCATTATTATCATCTTTGCCGCAAAAGATTATTTTCAACTCAAAAGCCGGAGTCAATGATCATTGTAGAATGGGATACCGAAGAGACAAAAACTGTATTATCCCAAATGGTTTTGACACGAAATTATTTTCACCGTCTGTGAAAAATCGCAGAAGTGTTCGTTTGGAGCTAAATATTAGTGAAGAGGCCATACTCATAGGGCTCATTAGTCGTTTTGATCCTTTGAAAGATCATCGCTGTTTTCTTAAAGCAGGAGAAAAGCTTTTAAGTAATATAAGAGAGGTTTATTTTTTATTAGCCGGACGAGAAGTCGATTGGCAAAACCGGCATTTAAAGCAGTTCATAGAGAAGTTGGGGATTAGTGGAAAAGTATTTTTGCTGGGAGAACGCCGGGATATACACCGGATTACGGCTGCATTGGATATTGCTGCTAGTTCTTCTGTGTCAGAAGGATTTCCAAACGTCATTGGAGAAGCGATGTCTTGTGGAGTACCATGTGTTGTAACTGACGTGGGTGATTCAGCCTGGCTTGTCGGAGACTCTGGAATGGTCGTACCTCCTCGTAACCATGTAGCTCTATGCGAGGCATGGCTAAAGATGATTGAAATGGGAAGTGAAAAGAGACGGGTTCTTGGGGAAAAGGCAAGGAAACGAATTGAAGAACATTTTTCCATTCAAATGATTGTTAAGAAGTATGAGCAGTTGTATGAAGAGCAAATTCGTTGAACCTCGCATTTTGCAGAAAAAACAAATCACAACCATATCCCCCTAACATGAACGAGTGGAACAGGGGGCCCTCTATTTTAAGTTAAAATCCATATAATCTGTGGTTTCTTTTAGTTCTTGGGGCTAAACTTTGAAGCTTTGATATGAAAGCTTCATATGAAAAAAGTGCCTGGAGATTTGTCGTATGTGTGGTATTGCTGGATTTATAACATTAGAACATTTTAATAAAGATGATTTAATTACGTATGTGGGTCGCATGTCACAGACTCTAATGTCGCGTGGGCCCAATGATAGTGGCGTTTGGGTAGATGGGGAAGCGGGTGTTGCGTTGGGCCATCGGCGTTTGTCAGTTATAGACACTTCTTCAGGTGGTCACCAACCAATGGAATCTTTATGTGGCCGTTACGTAATATCTTACAATGGAGAAGTTTACAATTTCAAGATTTTGCGCCAAGAGCTAGGAAATGTTGGACACATATTTCAAAGCCATTCTGATACGGAAGTAGTGCTCACCGCTATAACAGAGTGGGGTGTTGAAAATGCTGTGAAACGATTTATTGGGATGTTTGCCTTTGCGCTATGGGACAAAAAAGAGTGTATGCTTTATCTGGTACGCGATCGATTAGGTATTAAACCTTTGTATTACGGTATGATAGAAAACACTATTGTTTTTGGATCGGAGCTAAAAGCTCTTACGGCCTTCCCCTCTTTCCGAAAAGAAATTAACAGGAATGCTCTCACTTTGATGTTACGCTATAATTATATTCCGGCGCCTTATTCCATTTATGAGAATGTATATAAACTTTTACCAGCTACTATTGCTACAATTAGGCACAGGTATCCTGGTGCAGGAAGGAGTTTGCAGAAGTCGCTGTCTTTGGGAACAAAAGTATATTGGTCTGCGAAACAAATTGCTGAAGACGGGGCAATAAATTCTTTTGATCATTCTGATAAAGAAGCTGTAAAAGAACTTGATTCTTTATTGCGTAAATCCGTTAAATCTCGAATGATTTCGGATGTTCCTCTTGGGGCTTTTCTTTCCGGTGGAATTGATTCTTCAACGGTTGTGGCTCTGATGCAAGCTCAAAGTGAACGTCCAGTTAAAACTTTTAGTATCGGATTTAATGAGGACGGTTATAACGAGGCGAAGTACGCTAAAGCAGTAGCAAAGCATTTGGGTACTGATCATACGGAATTATATGTCACATCTGAAGAAGCATTGGCTGTTATTCCCCAACTACCTGTTTATTATGATGAGCCGTTTGCTGACGTCTCTCAGATCCCTACTTTACTGGTCTCCCGGCTTGCGAGGAAGCATGTAACAGTTAGCCTGTCAGGTGATGGCGGGGATGAAAATTTCGGTGGATATGAACGCTATTTCTTTGGAAAATCCTTATGGCAGAAGACGGGATGGATGCCTGCAGGTGTTCAAAAAAGTTTTGGAATCATGTTAAGAAAACTCTCCACAGGGGGGTGGGATAAGCTTTTTAACAGATTCTCTATGGCAATTCCAAAACATTTAAGACTGGAAACACCTGGTGATAAGGTTCACAAGTTATCTTATATTCTTGGAGGTAAGAGTTCCGACGAAATGTATTATCGCACGATTTCTTTCTGGAAGGAACCAACAAAGATTGTTAGAAATTCTTCCGAGCCTCGCACTATTATTACTGATAAAGCAAAATGGGCTAATGTGCCTGATATGACGGAAAGAATGATGTTTTTGGATCTTGTTAGTTATCTGCCTGATGATATTCTTACAAAGGTTGACAGGGCAAGTATGGCGGTAAGTTTAGAGGTGCGAGTGCCGTTGTTGGATCATAGAGTAGTAGAGTTTGCGAGGAAAGCCCCATTAACGATGAAGATAAGAAACGGGCAGGGAAAATGGCTGTTGAGACAGGTGCTTTATCAGTATGTTCCTAAAGAATTAATAGAACGTCCTAAAATGGGATTTGGAGTTCCTGTCGATACCTGGCTTCGAGGCCCTCTGAGGGGTTG